>Ga0310345_10004973_pt1 | contig 11918 bp, 11 predicted proteins | sample HC15DNA20500_MG_FD_204667 | JGI IMG/M metagenome (GOLD analysis project Ga0310345, IMG submission 204667) | Marine microbial communities from station ALOHA, North Pacific Subtropical Gyre - HC15-DNA-20-500_MG | ecosystem: Environmental > Aquatic > Marine > Oceanic | place: Pacific Ocean: North...
GAGCGCGCCGTCCCGGAGGTACCCGAGCGGGTGGCCGCTGAGAGGCCCGATCCAGAGCCCCCCCCGGCCGTCCTCGGCGAGCGCCCCGGTCGGCTCGGCCGCCGCGCCGCCCAGTCCCGCGAGCCCTTCGACGCGGCCGGCCGAGATCCGTGCCAGCCCGCCCCGCGTGCCTACCCAGAGCGTCCCGTCGCGGCCGAGCAAGAGCGCGCGGACGTACGACGTCGGGAGGCCGTCGGCCTCGCCGAGGCATTGGAAGCGGTCGGCGTCGGGCGCCAGCCTGCAGAGACCGTCGAACGTGCCCGCCCACACGGCGCCGTCGGGCTCGACGGCGAGGGCGGCGACGGCTGGGCTCGGCAGTCCGGCGTCGGTCCCGAACGTTCGCACGCGGAGGTCGCGGTCGACGTGGGCGAGGCCCCCACGTCGCGTGCCGACCCACAGCCCGCCATCGACGGCGGGCGCCAACGAGCGGACGTCGGCGTCGGGGAGCGCGTCCGGCCCGCGACCGACGGTGGTGAACGTGACGCCGTCGAAGCGGGCCAGCCCCTCCTGCGTCCCAAACCAGAGGTGCCCGTCACCCGTCTGGGCGACGGCCTCGACACGGCTCTGAGGGAGTCCCTCGTCGGCCCCCCACGCTTCGGTCTGGAGTTGGGTGAGGGCCCGGTCCGGGGCGAGAGCCGGCCGGGCGAGCGTCGCCGGGCTGCGGACCGCGGATTGACCAATCGCGACCCCCGCGGCCATCACCACGAGGGCAATGACGACGGACGGGGTGCGGAGACGGAGCGGTTTCACAGCACAAACGTACTCCTGGCGGGCTCGGGATGGCACGTAGGACTGACGCCTACGTGGGGTGGATGGATCGTCCTACGGAGTGCCAAAATCTGGGAAAAAGGTTGTTCCATAGCGGTTTGCGGTGTGGGGCGCGCAGCAAAATCGACGATGCTACCCCGCGCGGACGCCTCCGGGGGGGCTCCCTCCCTGCCCAAAGGCCTCCCCGTCGTATTCTCGACCGATCCCACCCTGGCCCCATGACGACCCGCCTCTCCACGCTTCTCGGCTTCGCCCTCGGTGTCCTCTTGATCGCCGGCTGCGACAGCCTCGCAGACAGTCCCGCCGCGTCGGCCTCGTCCGCCGCCGCCGATTGGGAGCAGGAGATTCTCGCTGCGGCAGCGGGCCTCAGCCCGCTCGACTCGATCGACCTGTTCGTCAGCTTCGCGCCCGGGACGGACCCCGAGGCCGAGTCCGACGCCATGTTCGACGGGCACGACGTCCGCCGGCGGGGCTACGTGCAGGAGACGAACCCCGGCGTCGCGATTCGGATCGCGGTCCACGACCTCAACACGATCCTCGGCATCCTCGGGCTCAACCCGCTCGTGGTCGACGTCGAAATCGACCTCGTCATCCCCCTCGACCCGTTCTTCGGATCCTACGTCCCCCTCAGCGACCGCTATACGGGCCGCGAGCGGGACGTCCTCATCGCGCAGACCATCCTGCCGGGCGAGTTCGAGGGCCAGATGCTGCCGTGGAGCGTCCAGCAGATCCGCGGCCACCTCTCCTCCGCCGCCTCGGGAGACGGCGCCGGCACGGTCGACGTCGACGTGTACGTGATCGACTCAGGCGTCGACCACCCAGACGTGAACGTGGTGGAGAGCGTCTCCTTTCTCGATGAGGGGGCGGAGGCCGGACCGACCACGCACGGCAACCACGTGGCCGGCATCATCGGCGCGACCGACGACGAGGGCGGGATGGTCGGCGTCGCGCCCGGCGTCCGGATCCACTCGCTCGACGTGTTCGACGCCTCTGGGACGACCTCGATGAGCCAGGTGATGCGGGCGGTCGACCACGTGACGGCAGCCAAGCGGGCCAACCCGGCTGCGCCGGTCGTCGTGAACCTGAGCCTGGGGGCGAGTACCGGGACGACGGAGCTCAACGCGCTCGATCGCGCGATCCAGACCTCGATCCGAGCCGGTGTGATCTACGTCGTCTCGGCCGGCAACGACGGCGTGGACGTGGCGACCGTATCGCCGGCCCGCGTGCCGGAGGTCATCACCGTCGGCGCGTACGACTCGCGGTGGCAGTTCGCGTCGGAGTTCTCGAACCACGGCCCGCTCGTCGACCTCCTGGCCCCGGGTGTCCGCGTGGTGTCCGCCGCCGACGGCGGGCAGTACGCCCGGCTCGACGGGACGTCGATGGCGGCGCCGCACGTGACGGGCGCCGCCGCGCTCAACGTCGCTCGGCGCCCGTCGGCCAAGCCGAGACACGTCGAGACGCAGCTCTGGCGCCGCGGCCGGGCGCTCGGCCAGGGCGTCCCGCCGGGCACGACGACCCGGTCGGTCTGGGTCGGCACGATGTAGCCGCGGCGTTTTCCCGGCCGCTTCGCCGGCCGTCCGACCGCGAGGGGTCCGGAATGCCAGAGGTTGGGTGGAGATGCCCACCGACGTGACATGATCCGCCTCCTCGCCCTCGCCGCCCTCCTCGTCGCCCTTCCGGCCGCCGCCCAGGACGCCCTCCGCATCGAGGCCGTCCCGACCGTCGCTTCCGGGATGGGCGCGGCTGAGGGCCCGTTCACACTCCTCTCGCTCCGCGACGGGTCCATCGTCGTTCCCCACGACGCTGCGGCGCGGGCGGACTCGGCGTCGGCAGGCTGGGACCTCGGGCTGCGGGGGACGGAGGTCATCCTCAACGGCGGCGCGAGCGGCCCGGGTGGCGTCGAGGGGGCGCTCGTGGAGGAGCCCTTCGAGGCTGTCCTGTCGGTGCCGGCCACGCTCGCGGCCGATGGCGAGGGGGAGTGCCCACGCGGCGCCGCGCGCGTCGTCTGCCACGGGTCCGGCAACGGCTGGTACCTCTACACCGGCAACGGGGTCGAGCCGCTGCCCGAGCGGACGCTCGTGATCCGGCGCGCCGACGGGACGGCTGCGAAGGTCCGCTTCGTGAGCTACGAGATGGGCGGCCCGATGGGCAGCGGCCTCCCCCGGCTCGTGACGCTGGAGGTGATGCCGCTCGAGGCCCAGTAAGCCCGCCTCGGCGTCGAGGCGGGGCAGCCGGCTGGCGTTCCGGGACTCTTCGCTCGGTGCGCCCGGCGCTGTCTGGTGCGTAAATTGGGCGCCCCCACGGAGGGGTGCCAGAGTGGTCGGATGGGGCGGTCTCGCAAACCGTTGCGCCCTCAGGGGTCCCGTGGGTTCGAGGGGTCTCAACGGCCTGATTCGGCCCTCTGGGCGGGTGGCTCCCACGATCCCACGTGGGGACGGGGGGGGCGGATGTCGAGCGCTGGGCTATATGGGTCCCACCGTAGCCCACCCCCGGCCCGGGCTGCGAGCGACCCTGCCATGGCCTCGCTCATCCGACACCCGAAGGGGCCGTACTTCGCCCAGTTCTACGAGGCCTCCCGCCGACCGCGACGGAAGCGCCTCTCGCTCAAGACACGCAACCGGCGGGCCACCGAGACGCCGCGACCGCTGCGGTCCATGTCGCAGACCGGCTGGCCCAGAACTCCGAGGGGCACGCCCATCGACCAGGCCCGGGCGCTGGCCTCCGAACTGGAGCAGCCGGGAGTCGGTTGATGGCGGCCCTCGTCCGGCGAGTGGCCGACGAGTATGCCGCCCCGTTCCTGTCGGCCGCCGCCTGCCCCCCGGTGCGCCCCCCGTGCTGGGCGTCGAGAGCCCCCACCAACGTGCCGGACACCGACGTGCCGAAGTGCGCCGCCGCGCACGTCGACGTCCGTGGCCTCAACGGGGTGCTGAGGGAGGCGCCGGCCTTCCTACAGGGACCCTCCAAAAGAGCTTCTCAGGGGCAGGAACGTCTCGCCGTCAGGGTGGGGGCTCGACGGCGGGTGGGATCACGCCGGGGTGTCGTCACCAGACGAGGCGGGCATTGCAGTTGGGCAGATGGTGGCCGTGGGCGAGACGGACTCCCCGCACCTCGGTCGAGGGCGGCTCGGGCACGGATGCGGGGCCTGCGGGAGCGTAGGGGTCCCCCGGGGCCGAGGGCGAGCGGGCGTCGACACGGCCTCCGTCGCTGTCACCACGACCATCTTCCCCTAGGCCCGCCGTGGAAACCGTCGTCCGTGTCGCGTTCGTCTACGTCTTCATCCTGGCGGTCCTCCGGGTTCTCGGGAAGCGGGAGGTCAGCGAGATGTCCCTGATGGAGCTCGTCATGCTCATCCTCATCCCTGAGCTCGTGCACAGGGGCTGGTCCGGGAGGACTTCTCGATGACGAACGCGGTCGTGGCCGTGTCGACGCTGATGTCGCTCGTGTTCATGACGTCGGCGCTGGCGTACCGGTTCAAGCGGTTCGGCGAGGTCGCGGAGGGCCGCCCCTCGCTCCTCGTCCGCCGGGGGGAGCCAGTCCAGGAGACGATGGACCGGGAGCGGATCGCGGCCGCCGAGCTCGCGGCCGAGGTGCGGAAGGCGGGGGTCGAGCGGGTCGAGGACGTAAAGTGGGCCGTGCTCGAGACGGGTGGGCGAATCACCATCATCGGCTACGGCCCGGACGACGCCCGGACGGCGCCGGACGAGAAGGGGGGCGAGTAGCCGCCCCGGTGCCTGCGGTCGGGCCGGGGCGCCGGGCACCCGCCGCCGCCGGCCGACGTACTCCCCCCATGTCCGACCGCCCTCTCTCGGCCGCTCTCGGGGCCGGGGCCCTCACGGCGGGGGCCCTCGCCGCCTACGCCACGCTCGTCGAGCCCCGCTGGCTGGAGCGAACGCACACCCGCGTCCCCGTGGCCGGCCTTCCCCCCGCGCTCGAGGACCTCCGAATCGCGCTGCTGACCGACCTCCACGCCGGCTCGGACACGCCGCTCGGCCGCGTCCGCCGTGCGTGCCGCCTCGCCATGCGGGCCCGGCCCGACCTCGTCGCGCTGACCGGCGACCTCGTCTCGAAGGGGAGCGGGGACGCCTTGGACCCGGTGGTCGCCCTCCTCGACGAGGAGCTCGCGGCGCCCCTCGGCGTCTACGCCGTTCCGGGTAACCACGACCACGCCGCCGGGATCGAGCGGTGGTACCGGGCCGTGGGGCGGCACCTCAAGATCGAGGCCCTCACCAACCGCGCCATCGTCCTCGACCGTGGCGGGGCCACCCTCCGAGTGGCCGGGGTCGATAGCCTCCGCGAGGGCGACGCCGAGCCCGCCGTCGCCCTCCGGGCCGCGCCGCCGGCCGACGCCACGGTCCTCCTCAGCCACAACCCCGACCTCGTCGAGGAGGCGTGCCGCGCGCTCGGGCCAGTCGACCTCGTCCTCAGCGGCCACACCCACGGGGGCCAGGTCCGGCTCCCATTCGTCGGGCCGGTCTGGAACTCGTCGCGGCACCCGAACCTCTTTGTCTCGGGGCTCGTGCGGCGGCCGGGGGGGACGGTCTACGTGTCGCGGGGGGTCGGGACGGTCCACCAGCCGGTCCGCTTCCTGTGCCGGCCGGAGGTCCCCATCCTCGAGCTCGCCCGGGCGTAGCCGTCGCATGCGAGGCGGTGGGCCGTTCCGCCTGGACCGGCCCTGTAGAGTGGCGGGTGGTCACACGCCGCCGAGGCGGCGCCGCTCGCAGTCGGCGAACTCGCGGACGTCAGCCCGGATCGGGAGGCACCGGTCGCCCCGCGCCTCGACGAGCCGCTTCGTTTCGGCCGCGCTCTCCCCCGGACCGCTCCCCCGGCCCATCTACCGACGCCCGGGGAGTGGAGCTGGCGTACCCCAGAGGGCGCTAGGGCGACGCCCCAGAGGGGAGGGCGACGCTCCAGGGAGGAGGGCAACGGTTCCGGGTAGGGCACTCAGGCATCGGCGGATACCCCCCCCCGCACACGGGGTGCACCTTAGGCAGACACACGGCGGCGAGCCCGCCGGCCCCTCAACTCCAGGGCGCAGGCCGGGCTCCCGAACCAGCAGCATCGCCGGTCGGAGCGGGCCGCGCCCACCGGTCTGCCCCCGTGCCCTTCCCCCGCGCCGCTCGATGCCCCTCCCCCTCGTCGTGTTCTCCCACCTCCGGTGGGACTTCGTCTACCAGCGTCCGCAGCATGTCCTCTCCCGTCTCGCCGCCAGCCGGTCCGTCTACGTCGTGGAGGAGCCCGTCTTCTCCGACGGCCCGGCCCGCCTGGAACGCAGCTCGCCGGCCCCGGGCGTGACCGTGCTCCGGCCGCACACGGCGGTCGACGAGGGCGGCTTCTCGGACGCCCAGATCAGGGCGCTCCGCCCGCTCGTCGCCGCGCTGGCCGACGAGGTCGGCCCGTGCGACGCGTGGTTCTACACGCCCCTCGCCCTCCCGCTCCTCGACGCGCTCGAGGGCTCGGGCGGGCGGGTCCGAGCCGTCGTCTACGACTGCATGGACGAGCTCTCGGCGTTCGACGGGGCCTCGCCGGCCCTCCTCGACCGCGAGCGCGCCCTGCTCGGCCGGGCCGACCTCATGTTCACCGGCGGCCCGAGCCTGTACCGGGCCAAGCGGGACCGCCACCCCGACGTCCACTGCTTCCCCTCGTCGGTCGACGCGGCCCACTTCGGGCAGGCCCGGCCCGACGCCCCGGCCCTCGCCGAGCCCGACGACCAGCGCGAGATCCCCCGTCCGCGCCTCGGCTTTTTCGGCGTGATCGACGAGCGGCTCGACCGCGACCTCGTCGGGGCGCTGGCGGCGGCCCGGCCGGCGTGGCACGTGGTGATGGTCGGCCCGGCCGTCAAGATCAGCCCGGCCTCGCTGCCCCAGGCGGATAACCTCCATTGGCTCGGGCCGAAGACGTACGACGAGCTCCCGGCGTACCTCGCCGGGTGGGACGTGTGCCTGCTCCCGTTCGCCCGGAACCGGGCGACCGAGTTCATCAGCCCGACGAAGACGCTCGAGTACTTCGCCGCCGAGCGCCCCGTCGTCTCGACGCCGATCACGGACGTGGCCGAGCCCTACGGCGACGTCGTCTACCTCGGCGACACGGCCGAGGCGTTCGTCGCCGCCTGCGAGTCGGCGCTGACGGCGAGCCCCCGCCAGCGGGCGGCGAACACGGACGACATGCGCGACGTGGTCGCCCAGACGTCGTGGGACGCCACGGTCCGCCGGATGGCGGCCCTCCTCGACGGCCTCGGCCGGTCCGCCACGGCGTCGGCGGCCCGGGCGGGCGCGTCCCAGTAGCGCCATGTACGACGCCCTCATCGTCGGGGCCGGGTTCGCCGGCGCCACAGTCGCCGAGCGGCTGGCCCACGCCGGCCGCCGCGTCCTCGTCGTCGACCGCCGCCCGCACATCGCGGGCAACGCCTACGACGAGTACAACGCCGACGGCCTCCTCGTCCACCGCTACGGCCCGCACATCTTCCACACGAACAGCCAGCGCGTGTGGGACCACCTCTCGCGGTTCACCGAGTGGCGCCCGTACGAGCACCGGGTCCAGGCGAGCGTGGACGGGATGCTCGTCCCGATCCCGATCAACCTCGACACGATCAACGCGCTCTACGGGCTCTCGCTCACGTCGTTCGAGGTCGAGGCCTTTTTCGAGTCCGTGGCCCAGCCGCGCGACGCGATCCGGACGAGCGAGGACGTCGTCGTGAGCCGCGTCGGCGAGGAGCTCTACCGGAAGTTTTTCCGGGGGTACACCCGGAAGCAGTGGGGGCTCGACCCGTCCGAGCTCGACGCGAGCGTGACGAGCCGCGTCCCGACCCGGACGAACCGGGACGGCCGGTACTTTACCGACACGTACCAGGCCATGCCGGCGCTCGGGTACACGCGGATGTTCGAGCGGATGCTGGATCACCCCAACGTCCACGTCATGCTGGGGGCCGACTTCGAGGACGTCCGCGACGAGATCCCGTACCGCGAGCTCGTCTACACCGGCCCGGTCGACGAGTACTTCGACTTCCGGTATGGGAAGCTCCCGTACCGCTCGCTCGAGTTCGTCCACCAGACGCACGCGACGGAGCGGTTCCAGCCGGCCCCGGTCGTGAACTACCCGAACGAGCACCCCTACACGCGCGTCACCGAGTTCAAGTACCTGACGGGCCAGGAGCACCCGAAGATGGCCGTCGTGACCGAGTACCCCCGGGCCGAGGGCGACCCGTACTACCCGGTCCCCCGGCCGGAGAACGCCGCGCTCTACCGGCGGTACGAGGCGCTGGCGAAGGCCGAGGTCGGGGTCCACTTCGTGGGCCGGCTCGCCACGTACAAGTACTACAACATGGACCAGGTCGTGGCCCAGGCGCTCGCGCTCGCCGACCGGCTCGTGGGCGGGACGGCCGCGGCCCCCTCGGGCGACGGCGACGCGGGGCCGGCCGTGCGCGCGGCGGTCAAGGCCGTGCTCCCGACGACCGCCAGCGGGCCGGGGCGGGGCGGCCGGCGGGACGACCATGTGTAAGGGGGCGCCCCCCGCGGCGGCCCCCGCGGCGGTCCCCGCTGCGGCGCCGGAGCGGGCGCCGTACTTCGTGACCGAGGGCGGGGCCCCGTGGACGCCGGCCGGCCAGAACGACGCGGTCACGTGGCCCGACCTCCCCGGCCTCGAGCTCTGGGGCGGCGTCGAGTGCACGGTCAACCGCGTCGGCGACCGCTTTCTCGACCAGCTCGAGCGGACCGGCCACGCCGCCCGCCCGGACGACCTCGACCGGATCGCGGCCCTCGGCCTCCGGACGCTCCGCTACCCCGTGCTCTGGGAGCGGACGGCGCCGCGCGGCCTCGCCGCCGCCGATTGGCGGTGGGCCGACGACCGGCTCGGCCGGCTCCGCAGGCTCGGCGTCCGGCCCGTCGTCGGGCTCGTCCACCACGGGAGCGGGCCACGAGGGACGTCGCTCCTCGACTCCCACTTCGCGACCGGCCTGGCGCGCTTCGCTGGGGCCGTCGCCGAGCGGTACCCGTGGGTCGAGGACTACACGCCGGTCAACGAGCCGCTGACGACGGCCCGCTTTAGCGGGCTCTACGGGCACTGGCATCCCCACCGCCGCGACGACACCGCGTTCGCGCGCGCGCTCGTGGTGCAGTGTCGGGCCATCGCCCTCGCCATGCGGGCTGTCCGGTCGGTGAACCCGGCCGCGCGGCTCGTCCAGACCGAGGACCTCGGGCGGACGTGGAGCACGCCGGCGCTGGCGTACCAGGTCGACTTCGAGAACGAGCGCCGCTGGATCACGTGGGACCTCCTGACGGGCCGCGTGGACCGCGGCCACGCGCTCTGGCCGTTCCTCGTCGGCGCGGGCGTCGGGGAGGACGAGCTCAAGGCGTTCCTCGACGCCCCCTGCCCGCCCGACGTCGTCGGGGTCAACCACTACGCGACGAGCGAGCGGTTTTTGGACGAGCGGCTGGAGTGCTATCCGGCGCACCTGCACGGCGGGAACGGCCGGGACCGCTACGCGGACGTGGCGGCGGTCCGGGCGCTGGCCGGTGGTCCCGCCGGGCTGGCGGCCCTCCTCGGGGAGGCGTGGGCGCGCTACAGGCTCCCGCTGGCCGTCACCGAGGTCCACCTGGGCGGGCCGTCCGACGAGCAGATCCGGTGGCTGGTCGAGGCGTGGGACGCGGCCGGCGAGGCCCGCCTCTCCGGGGCCGACGTCCGGGCCGTCACGGTCTGGGCGCTCGTCGGCTCGGTCGACTGGCCGTCGCTCCTCACGCGGGAGGACGGCCTCTACGAGCCGGGGTGCTTCGACGTCCGGGGCGGCGCCCCCCGTGAGACCCCGCTCGCCGAGGCCGTCCGCGCGCTCGCGGCCGGGCGCCGGCCCGCGCACCCGGCGCTGGGCCAGCCCGGCTGGTGGCGACGGCCGGACCGGTTCGTCTACCCGCCCGCCGAGGCCGGCTCCCCGGTTCTCGCCTGAACCCCACCCCTCGACCCCTATGAAACCGCAACTGGAACCGCACCGGCTGGCCCGAGACTTCGAGCGCGCCGCCGTTCCAGCGCACGGGCGGTACGTGGGGCGCCCGACCGTGTCCGACGAGCCGGGCGTCGTGGCCGTCCCGCCGCGCGAGGGCGTCCCGCCGCGCGAGGGCGTCCCGAATCGGGCCGAGCGGCTCGCGGCCGGGGCCGTCGGTCTCGCCGGCTTGATCCTGGCCCGCCATCGAGGATCCGATGCCTAAGTTCTTGTTTCCATCTGCGCGCAGGGCGTTTCGGGCACTCGTCGGCGCCGAGGACTACCCGTGCGTGATGGCGAAGTCCGCGCTCCGGCGCGGGGCCGTCTCGCTCCACACGTACTCGGCTCTCGGCGCCGCCTCGGCCGACGCCCTCGCGGCAGACCTCGCCGAGTTCGCGCGGGGACCTGAGCCCGAGCGCGGGGTCCGGTCGTTCGTGGCCGTCTTCGGCGGCGAGGCCCCCGCGTCCGAGCGGGCGTTCGAGCGGGCGCTGTGGGGCCTGCTCTCGGCCCTCCACGCCCGCGACGGCGCGGCGTGGGACCCGGCCGTCTCGGCCGACCCCGCCCACCCCGAGTTCTCGTTCTCGTTCGCCGGCCGGGCGTTCTACGTCGTCGGGATGCACCCGCGGGCGTCGCGGCCGGCGCGGCGGCTCGGGCGGCCGGCCGTCGTGTTCAACCCGCACGAGCAGTTCGAGCGGCTGCGGCGGGAGGGGCGATACGAGAAGGTCCGCGACCTCATCCGCGACCGCGACCGAACGCTCGCGGGATCGGTGAACCCGATGCTCGACGACTTCGGCGTGCGGAGCGAGGCCCGCCAGTACGCCGGCCGGGCCGTCGGGCCGGGCTGGCGGTGCCCGTTCGCGACGCCGGACGGGCAGGCGTCGGACGGGCAGGACGAGGCCGGAGGCGGACCGCTCGCGGCCTCGTACGTCCTCCCCCTCAAGGCCGACGCGCCCCAGGACGCCGGGCTCACGCCGTACCTCCGCCACCTCGCCCGGCTCGTCGACGACGTCGTGGTCGTGGACGGGTCGCCGCCCGACGTGTTCGCCCGGCACGCCGCGGCGTGGGGCGGGCTCGGCCGCCACCTCCGGCCCGAGGTCGAGACGCCGATGGGGAAGGTGGGCGGCGTGCTCACCGGGCTCCGCCACGCCCGCCACGACCGGGTCGTCGTCGGCGACGACGACGTCCGCTACGACGCCGCCGCACTGGGGCGTGTTTTGGACCTCCTCGACCGCGTCGACGTCGTCCGACCTCAGAACGTGTTCGAGACGGCGGACGGGGGTCCGCTCCCGTGGCACGCCCGGTGGGACACGGGCCGGACGCTCCTCAACCGGCTCGTCGGCGGCGACTGGCCGGGCACGCTCGGCGTCCGCCGCTCGGCGCTCCCGGACGGCTACCGCGGCGACGTCCTGTTCGAGAACCTCGAGCTGGTGCGGACGGTCCGGGCCGGGGGCGGGCGCGAGGCCGTCCCGCTCGACCTGTTCGTCGCGCGCCGGCCGCCCTCGACGCGGCACTTCCTCTCGCAGCGGGTCCGCCAGGCGTACGACGAGTGGGCGCGGCCGGGCCGGCTGGCCGCGCAGCTCGCCGTGCTCCCCGCCGCCGCCGGGCTCGCCGCGCGCGGGCGCTGGCGGACGCTCGGGGCCGGCGCCCTCGCCGTCGCCGCGCTCGCCGAGGCGGGCCGCCGGCGCGGCGGCGGGCGGAAGGCCTTTGCCCCTACGGCGGCGCTGTGGGCGCCTCTGTGGGTCACCGAGCGCGCGGTCACCTCCTGGCTCGCGCTGGGGACCCGCCTCGCCCTCGGGGGCGTCCCCTACCGCGACGGCCGCCTCCGCGAGGCCGCCACGCCGCTCCGCGTCCTCCGGCGGCGCCACGCCGGCCGCATCCGTTCGACCTCCTGATTCCGCCATGTCTCGCACGCACGTCGCCAACCCCTCGCTCTGGATCTCCGACACGCCCGAGACCGACTACCCCCGCCTCGGGGAAGAGCGGGTGGCGGTGGACGTGGCCGTCGTCGGAGCGGGCATCACGGGGCTCACGACGGCGCTCCTCCTGCAGCGCGGCGGCGCGCGCGTGGTGCTCGTCGAGGCCGGCCGCGTCTGCTCCGGCGTCACGGCCTACACGACGGGCAAGGTCTCGACGCTCCACGGCCTCA
>Ga0310345_10004974_pt1 | contig 11918 bp, 8 predicted proteins | sample HC15DNA20500_MG_FD_204667 | JGI IMG/M metagenome (GOLD analysis project Ga0310345, IMG submission 204667) | Marine microbial communities from station ALOHA, North Pacific Subtropical Gyre - HC15-DNA-20-500_MG | ecosystem: Environmental > Aquatic > Marine > Oceanic | place: Pacific Ocean: North...
GACGTGAAGCGCGCCTCCCGGTTGGTCGTGCGCGGTCAGCTGCCCGGCTCGGGGGAGGAGGTCGAGCTGTCGGCCAACGCCTTCGAGGCCCGCTGCCTCCAGCACGAGATCGACCACTGCCAGGGTCTGCTCTTCGTCGACCGGGTCGCCGGGGCGCACGCGATCTACGCGCGCCAGACCTACCTGTAGAGGCTCTGCGGGGTGGACGGACGTCCGTCCACCCCACCGGTGGGTCCTGGTGGACGGACGTCCGTCCACCAGCGCATAGCCTTCGCTCGGACGGACGTCCGTCCAACCAGAAACGGCCCCCGTGTCCCAACCGGCAGAGGAAGGCGCCTTAAAAGCGCTGTGTTGCGGGTTCGAATCCCGCCGGGGGCACCCACGGATCCGGCCGAGCCGGCCCGACCGTGCACGTCGTACGGAAGGTCGAGCCGGTCCGGCACTCGGGGCCGGAGGGCACGGGACGGGAACACACGGGGCGGGAACGTCCGGGGACGCTGGAGCGTTGTACGAGTCGAGACCCCCTAAGGTGGGTACATCCCCTGTAGGCCGCCACACCGGCGGCCCCTGTCGGCCTCCAAGGAGAGACCAACCATGCAGAGCAACAACCCGGTGTTCCGCCGGTCCGAGGCGTTCAGCGGAAGCAACGCCCACGGCAACCAGTCCTACGGCAACTCCGGCTACGGTTCTGACCCCTCGCAGTGGGGCGTCGGGACCCCCGGTGACCCCCAGGGCACGGCCTACGCGCCCGCCCCGCAGGCGCCCAGCGCCCCCATGACCATCGACTCGGTGGTCCAGAAGACCGCGATCACGCTGGGCGTCGTCATCGTGACCGCCTTCGCGACCTGGTCGCTGCTCCCGGAGATCAACGAGACCTCCGCCGAGTCGGCCATCGGCACCGTCGGCGCGGTCGCGACCTTCGGCGCCCTCGGCGCCTTCGTGCTGTCGATGGTCAACGCGTTCAAGAAGGTCGTCAGCCCGGCCCTCGTGCTGGCCTTCGCCGCCCTCGAGGGCGTGGCACTCGGCGCGATCTCGATGATCTTCAACGTCGCCTACCCCGGCGTCGTGCAGGGCGCCGTCATCGGCACCTTCGCCGCCTTCGCCGGCACCCTGGCCGCCTACAAGGTGCTCAACATCCAGGTCGGCGACAAGTTCCGCCGGTTCGTCATCGCCGCGGTGTTCGGCATGATCGGCCTGTCGCTAATGGAGCTCGTCCTGGGCCTGTTCGGCGCCCAGATCGGCCTGTTCGGCGTCTCCGGCCTCGGCATGATCACCGCCGTCGCCGGCCTGGTGCTCGGTGTGTTCATGCTGATCATGGACTTCGACTTCGTCGAGCAGGGCATCCGCTACGGCGCCCCCGAGCGCGAGTCGTGGACCGCGGCGTTCGCGATGACCGTCTCGCTGGTCTGGATCTACACCAACCTGCTGCGCATCCTGGCCTACTTCAGCCAGGACTGATCGAGGACGCGTCAGCGGACTCGATGATGGTGGTCGAGCGAGCGGCGCGACTGAGGCACGAAGTCGCGACCCGCGTGTCGAGACCCGGTGAGCTGTCCAGCAGCCTCCGCCCCTGATCCACCACGAAGGCCCCCGGCGTCAGCCGGGGGCCTTCGTGCATGTCCGGAGCCAGTCTCGTGTGGCTGAGCGCGGCCCATGGACCGCGCTGGACCACACGAGCCGCTGGACAGCAGCGCGACTCAGTCGTCGAGCGGCTCGGCCGGCTCCTGGGACGCGTCGACGCGCTCCACGTCCTCGCTGGCCTGCTCGTCGCTCTCGTCGGGGGTCTCCTCCGCGGAGTCCGGGCGACGGCGGCGGTGCCGCAGCTCGACCCACAGGCCGCGCACGCCGCGGCGCGCGCCGCCGACCTCGGTGCCGTCGAGCTCGGTGCCGGGCACCTGGACGGCGCGGATCGCGGCGTCGGAGATGGGCAGCACGCCCTCGCCGCGCAGCGACTCCAGGGACTTCTCGTCCGGCTCGATGACGCCGATGGCGGCCAGGATCGAGGGGACCATGACACCCGCGAGCGAGCGGTACCCCTCGGCGGAGGGGTGGAACTGGTCGGGCCCGAACAGCAGCGCCGGCGCGGCCGCGAACTCCGGGCCGAGGATCGAGCCGAGCGACACCGTCCGGCCGCCCTCCTCGATGACCGCGATGGTCTGGGCGGCCGCGAGCCGGCGCGACCAGGCGCGGGCGACCTGCTTGAGCGGCGGAGCGATCGGCTTGATGGTGCCCAGGTCGGGGCAGGTGCCGACGACGACGGCGACGCCGGCCTCCTTCAGGCGCCGCACGCCCTCGGCGAGGTGCCGCACGGAGGTCGAGGGCGCCATCACGTGGGTGACGTCGTTGGCGCCGATGAGGATGACGGCGACGTCGGGGTGCATGGGCAGCGCCCGGGTGATCTGGTCCTCGAGGTCGGAGGAGCGGGCACCGACGACGGCGAAGTCGCGCAGGTAGACCCGGCGGTCGGCGTGCTCGGCCACGCCGCTGGCGAGGACCGCGCCGGGGGTCTGCTCGACCCGCTCCACGCCGTACCCGGCCGCGGAGGAGTCGCCGAGCAGCGCGATGCGCACCGCGGGTGCGGGACGGCCGCGGCCGTACCAGCCGGTGGAGTCCGGCGGCGGGTGCTCGATCATCGGGCCGATGGTCTTGCGGGCCAGCTTGGCCTCGGCCGTCAGCACGCCGTAGAGACCGGCACCGAGCACGGAGAGCCCGCCTCCGCCGTACGCCGCCGCCGAGGCGAGCTTGCGTGCTGCTGCTGCCTTACCCACGGGCCCCACTCTAGGGACCACGTCCACCCCCGGCGGACCACCCGTCGGGACCGCTGCCCCGGCGTGCGGGTCGTCACGTCGCCGGCGCGCTCCGCCCGCCCTTTCGCCCTGTCCAGCATGTGGGCATAGGTTGGGCGCGTGCAGTACGTCGACTCGCTCCTGGACCTGATCGGCCACACCCCGCTGCTGCGGCTCAGCCGCACGCTCGATGCCCCGCTGGGGCAGGGCGAGGAGGGGCCGATGGTGCTCGCGAAGGTGGAGTACCTCAACCCCGGTGGCTCGGTGAAGGACCGGATCGCCACCCGGATGATCGAGGCAGCCGAGGCCTCCGGTGAGCTGCAGCCCGGCGGCATCATCGTCGAGCCCACCTCCGGCAACACCGGTGTCGGCCTGGCGATGGTGGCCCAGGCCAAGGGCTACAAGTGCGTCTTCGTCTGCCCCGACAAGGTCAGCGAGGACAAGCGCAACGTGCTGCGCGCCTACGGCGCCGAGGTCGTGGTGTGCCCGACCGCCGTCGCGCCCGAGCACCCGGACTCCTACTACAACGTCTCGGACCGGCTGGCCTCCCAGCCCGGCGCGTGGAAGCCCGACCAGTACTCCAACCCGAACAACCCGCGCTCGCACTACGAGACCACCGGCCCGGAGATCTGGGAGCAGACCGAGGGCCGCATCACGCACTTCGTCACCGGCATGGGCACCGGCGGCACCATCTCCGGTGTCGGCCGCTACCTCAAGGAGCAGAACCCGGACATCCAGGTGGTCGGCGCCGACCCCGCCGGCTCGGTCTACTCCGGAGGGTCCGGTCGGCCCTATCTCGTCGAGGGCGTCGGCGAGGACTTCTGGCCCGACACCTACGACCGAGGCGTCGCCGACCGGGTCATCGAGGTCTCCGACGCCGACGCGTTCTCCTTCACCCGCCGCCTGGCGCGGGAGGAGGCGCTGCTGGTCGGCGGGTCGGCCGGCATGGCGGCGTACGCCGCGAAGCAGCTGGCGCACGAGCTGGCCGCCGAGGGGCGCACCGACGCGGTGATCGTGGTGCTGCTGCCCGACTCCGGACGCGGCTACCTGACCAAGATCTTCAACGACGACTGGCTGGCGCAGTACGGCTTCCCGACCGGCACGACCACCGAGACCACCGTCGGCGAGGTGCTGCGCGGCAAGTCCGGCCGACTGCCCGACCTCGTGCACACCCACCCCGGCGAGACGATCGCCGAGGCGGTGGCGATCCTGCAGGAGTACGGCGTCTCGCAGATGCCCGTGGTGCGTGCGGAGCCTCCGATCGTGGCCGCCGAGGTCGCGGGGTCGGTCTCCGAGCGGGCCCTGCTCGACGCGCTGTTCGCCGGCCACGCCTCGCTGACCGACCAGGTCGAGGACCACATGTCCGCCCCGCTGCCCACCATCGGTGCCGCGGAGGAGGCCACCAGCGCCGTCCATCTCCTGGAGTCCGCCGACGCGCTGCTGGTCCACGAGGACGGCAAGCCCGTCGGCGTGGTCACGCGCCAGGACCTGCTGGCGTTCCTCGCCCGCGCCTGATCCCCGCTGGTCGAGGTACGAGCGTCCGCCTCCGCTGGTCGAGCAGCGAGCGTCGGCGACCGTCCGCTTCCGCTGGTCGAGCAGCGAGCGCTAGCGAGCGTCGTCGAGACCCGGTGAGGTGCGCACCGACGACTCCCCGAGCGGCCGCCTGCAGTGGCCCCGCGCCAGGGCGGGAAGGTCCGCGAACCGCCCGTCGATGAGCGCCTCGCGCTTCGCCCGGCTCCAGCCCTGGACCTGCTTCTCCAGGTGGTAGGCGTCGTCCACGCGATCGAACTGCGCGGACCATCGCAAGCGCACCGGACGACGCCGCCGGGGCCGGGTGTAGTCCGCGCCCTCGCCCAGGTTGTGCTCGCTGATGCGTCTCTCGAGGTCCGTCGTGCTGCCGACGTAGTAGGAGCCGTCGGCGCACTCGAGGATGTAGGTCCAGGCCATGGTGCGGGCCTGCCCCGAGGCGGACGGATCACACCTGGGGCCGGTCGTGGCTGTGGACAAGGTGGTCGGCCGTGTCACCGGGTCTCGACGACGGCTCGCTGGCGCTCGCCTGCTCGACCAGCGGTGGGGTGGCTCGCTGGCGCTCGTCTGCTCGACCAGCGGTGGGGTGCTCGCTGGCGCTCGCCTGCTCGACCAGCGGTGGGGTGGCTCGCTGGCGCTCGTCTGCTCGACCAGCGGTGGGGTGGCTCGCTGGCGCTCGCCTGCTCGACCGGCTCGCACCTCGACCATCGAGTCGCGCTAGTGTGAGAACACGTTCTAGTTCCGCACGTCTGGAGGACCCATGACGGCCACGCCTGCCATCGAGGGTTGGTTCACGCTCGGGGACCAGCCGACCCTGCTGGGGGAGCGGTGCACGTCGTGCGCCACGACCTACTTCCCGCCCACCGCCGCGGCCGCCGGCTTCTGCCGCAACCCCGCGTGCGAGGGGCAGGACTTCGAGTCCGTGCCGCTGAGCCGGCGGGGGACCGTGTGGTCCTACACCGACGCGCAGTACCAGCCGCCCGCGCCGTACCAGGCGCCGGGGCCGTTCGCGCCGTTCGCGCTGGCGGCCGTCGAGCTGCCCGAGGGCATGGTGGTGCTCGGCCAGGTCGCGCAGGGCTACGGCACCGCCGACCTGCGCGTCGGCGCCGAGGTCGAGCTGGTGGTGGAGCCCGAGCACGCCACCGACCAGCTCATCTGGCGCTGGAAGCCCGTGACCGAGCTCGGCGAGGAGGCCGACCAGTGAGCGCTCTGAAGGCCCCCACCAGCCAGGTCCGGATCGCCGGGGTCGGCATGCACCCCTGGGGCAAGTGGGGCCGCCCGTTCGTCCAGTACGGCGTGCACGCGGCGCGCGAGGCGTTGAAGGACGCCGGCATCCCGTGGACCGACGTCGACCTGGTGGTCGGCGGCGAGACGGTCCGCAACGGCTACGCCGGCTACGTCGCCGGCTCGACCTTCGCCCAGGCGCTGGGCTGGAACGGCGCCCGCATCGCCACCTCCTACGCCGCCTGCGCGACCGGCGCCCAGGCACTCGACACCGCGCGGGCGCGCATCCTGGCCGGCATGAGCGACGTGGCGCTGGTCGTCGGCGCCGACACCACGCCCAAGGGCTTCCTGGCCCCCAACGCGGGCGAGCGCTGGGAGGACCCGGACTGGCTGCGGTTCCGGCTGCTCGGCATGACGAACCCGGCGTACTTCGCGATGTACGCCCGCCGCCGGATGGATCTCTACGGCGCCACCTCGGAGGACTTCGCGCAGGTCAAGGTGAAGAACGCCCGGCACGGGCTGTCGAACCCCTACGCGCGCTACCGCAAGGAGGTCGCGGTCCAGGACGTCCTCGGCAGCGCGGTGGTCTCCGACCCTCTGCACCTGCTCGACATCTGCGCCACCTCCGACGGCGCCGCGGCGGTCATCCTGGTCTCCGAGGACTACGCCCAGCGGATCGGGCTCTCCGACGCGGTCCGGGTCGCGGCCGTCTCGACGGTCACCCCGACCTTCCCCAACACCGTGCTCGACATGCCGATGCTCTCCACCGACGCCGGCACCCCGGGCGACCGGACCTTCAAGCAGTCGATCGGCGCGGCGGCGTACGACGAAGCGGGGATCGGCCCCGAGGACGTCGACGTCGCGGAGGTCTACGACCTGTCGACGGCGCTGGAGCTGGACTGGATGGAGGACCTCGGCCTGTGCAAGGAGGGAGAGGCCGAGTCCCTCCTGCGTGCCGGCGACACCACCATCGGCGGGCGCATCCCGGTCAACCCGTCCGGCGGCCTGGCGTGCTTCGGCGAGGCCGTGCCCGCCCAGGCGCTCGCGCAGGTCTGCGAGCTCACCTGGCAGCTGCGCGGCCAGGCCGGCGAGCGGCAGGTCGAGGGCGCCCGGGTCGGCATCACCGCCAACCAGGGGCTCTTCGGCCACGGGTCGTCGGTGCTGCTGACCCGCTGAGGGGTCTGGGTCTCGAGGCTCGCTCCGCTCGCACCTCGACCGGCGGTAGGAACTGGTCTCGGGGCTCGCTGCGCTCGCACCTCGACCGGCGTGAGGAACTGGTCTCGAGGCTCGCTGCGCTCGCACCTCGACCAGCGTCAGGGGCTCGGCGTCAAGCCCGGGGGACCTAGGTCCCGCAGGGTGGGGGCCAGGGTCCGCGAAGAGGGGTACCTACGCCCGTGACGGCAGGGGGTCCGCCGGCGCCAGAGTGAGGGCCGTGGATCTCGAAGCCCTCGACATCGCGCGGTGGCAGTTCGCCATCACGACGGTCTATCACTTCCTGTTCGTGCCGATCACGATCGGCCTGTCCGCCCTCGTGGCCGGCTACCAGACCGCCTGGTTGCGCACCGGCAACGAGCAGTGGCTGCGCATGACGAAGTTCCTGGGGAAGCTCTTCCTCATCAACTTCGCCCTCGGTGTCGTCACCGGCATCGTCCAGGAGTTCCAGTTCGGCATGAACTGGTCGGACTACTCCCGCTTCGTCGGCGACGTCTTCGGGGCGCCCCTGGCGGTCGAGGGCCTGCTGGCCTTCTTCCTGGAGTCGACCTTCCTCGGCCTGTGGATCTTCGGCTGGGACCGACTGCCCCGTGCGCTGCACGCCTCGTGCATGTGGCTGGTGCACCTCGGGACGCTGTTCTCGGCGTACTTCATCCTCGCCGCGAACTCCTTCATGCAGAACCCGGTCGGCTACGACTACAACGCCGAGACCGGGCGCGCGGAGCTGACCGACTTCGTGGCGGTGCTGACCAACAAGGTGCAGCTGGTGACGTTCCCGCACGTGATCCTGGCGGCGTACATGACCGCCGGCGCGTTCGTGGCCGGCGTCGCGCTGTGGCACCTGGTGCGCGGACGGGGGCAGCAGGGCTCCGAGGACCGCTCGATGTACCGCTCCGGTGCCCGGGTCGGTGCCTGGGTGCTGCTGGTCGCCGGGCTCGGCGTCGTCGTCAGCGGCGACGTTCAGGGCAAGGTGATGACCGAGGTGCAGCCGATGAAGATGGCGGCCGCCGAGGCGCTCTACGAGACCGAGGAGCCGGCGGCGTTCTCGGTCTTCACGATCGGTACGCCGGACGGCAGCACCGAGAAGTTCTCGATCACGATCCCGCGGCTGCTGTCCTACCTGGCCACCGGCGAGCTCGACGGCCGGGTCGAGGGCATCAACCCGCTGCGCGAGCAGTACATCGAGACCTACGGCCAGGACCCCGGCGCCACCTACTACACCGCCGGCGACTACACGCCCTACATCCCGCTGACCTACTGGAGCTTCCGCTTCATGATGGGCCTCGGCTTCGCCGGGATGGCCGGCGGGCTGGCCGTCCTCTGGGCGACCCGACGCGGACGCGCACCGACCGGCGCCCGCTGGACCTGGGTGGCCGTGGGGTTGCCGCTGATGCCGCTGTTCGCCAACAGCTTCGGCTGGATCTTCACCGAGATCGGCCGCCAGCCATGGGTCGTGTTCGGGCTGATGACGACCGAGCAGGGCGTCTCGCCGGGCACGACCACGGGCGAGGTGCTGACCTCGCTGGTCGTGCTGACCGCGCTGTACGGCGTGCTCGCCGCCGTGGAGCTGAAGCTGATGCTCACCTACATCGCCAAGGGCGCCGACCCCTACGTCGAGCCGCAGCTGCGCGACGACGACAACGACCCCGACCGGCCGCTGGCCTTCGCGTACTGAGGAGACGACGACATGGAGCTCACCACCGTCTGGTTCTGCCTGATCGCCGTCCTGTGGGTCGGCTACTTCGCCCTCGAGGGCTTCGACTTCGGCGTCGGGATGCTGCTGCCGGTCCTGGGGCGCGAGGAGCGCGAGCGGCGCGTGCTCATCAACACCATCGGGCCCGTCTGGGACGGCAACGAGGTCTGGGTGCTCGTGGCGGGCGGCGCGACCTTCGCGGCGTTCCCCGAGTGGTACGCCACGCTCTTCAGCGGGTTCTACCTGCCGCTGCTGCTGATCCTCGTGGCGCTGATCGTGCGCGGTGTCGCCTTCGAGTACCGCGCCAAGCGCGACGACGCCACCTGGCGGGCCCGCTGGGACCTCGCGATCTTCTGGGGCTCGCTGCTCCCCGCGGTCCTGTGGGGCGTGGCCTTCGGCAACATCGTGCGCGGCGTGCCGATCGACGCCGACCTGGAGTACGTCGGCGGCTTCTTCAACCTGCTCAACCCCTACGCCCTGCTGGGCGGGCTCACCACGCTGCTGCTCTTCCTCACCCACGGCGCGATGTACGTCGCCCTCAAGACCGACGGCCCGATCCGTCGCGAGGCCCGGTCGCTGGCCACCCGCTCCGGCCTGGCCGCCGCCCTGGTGGCCGTGGTGTTCCTGGTGTGGACCCAGGTGGACACCGGCTCGGTCGCCTCAGGCGTGCTCTTCGTGCTCGCGGCGCTCGCGCTGCTGGCCGGCGTCGCGGCGGCCGGCTCCGCCCGCGAGGGATGGGCGTTCGTCGGCACCTTCGTCACCATCGCGCTGGCCGTCGCCGGCCTCTTCGCGGCGCTCTTCCCCGACGTCATGCCGACCTCGCTGGCCGACGGCACCTCGCTGACCACCACCAACGCGGCGGCCACCGCCTACACGCTCAAGATCATGACCGGCGTCGCGGTCGTCTTCACCCCGATCGTGCTGGTCTACCAGGGCTGGACCTACTGGGTCTTCCGCAAGCGGATCAGCGTCCACCACATCCCCGAGGCCGTGCTGGCCGGGGAGCGCTGAGTGCGGCCGTCCGACCCGCGCCTCCGACGCCTCGTCGCGCCGGCACGGCGGCTCCTGGCCGTCGTGCTCGGCGCGGGCGTGGTGGGCGCGCTCCTGGTCATCGCCCAGGCCTTCGCGATCACGGGCCTCGTCGTGGCGGCCGTGGAGGGTCGCCTCGCGCTGGGGTGGGCGGTCGCCGTGGTGGCCGTGCTCCTCGGCCGCGGCCTGGTCGGCTGGGCAGGTGACACCGCCGCGGCCCGCGCCGCGGCCACGGTCGCCTCCGTCGTACGACGCAGGGTGGCGGGTTCCGTGCTCAGCCGCCCGGGTGGGTCCACCAGTGCCGACGCGGTGCTGGTGACCCGGGGCGTGACCGCGCTCGAGCCGTACCTCACCCGCTACGTCCCCGCGCTCGTCCTCGCGGTGGTGCTGCCGGTGCTCACCGTGCTGGCCATCGCCTCGCAGGACCTGCTCGCCGCGCTGATCGTCGTGTGCACGCTGCCGCTGGTGCCGGTCTTCGGTGCGCTGGTCGGCCTGGCCACGCGCGACCGCGCGGAGCGCCAGTGGCGGGCGCTGTCGTCGCTGTCGGGGCACTTCCTCGACGTGGTGCGCGGGCTGCCGACGCTGGTGGCCTTCCGACGCGCGCAGGCGCAGTCGGCGCGGATCGCCGCGATCACCGACGCCTACCGTCGCCGCACGCTGGAGACCCTGAGGGTGGCGTTCCTGTCCTCGGGCGTGCTCGAGCTGGTCGCGACCCTCTCGGTCGCCCTCGTGGCGGTGACCGTCGGCCTCCGGCTCGCCGAGGGTGGCCTCGACCTGCGGACCGCGCTCGTGGTGCTCCTGCTGGCCCCCGAGGCGTACTGGCCGCTGCGCCGCGTCGGCGCGGAGTTCCACGCCGCCGCGGAGGGCGTCGCGGTCGTCGAGCGGGTCAGCGAGCTGCTCGAGGACGCTCCCGCTGGTCGAGGTGCGAGCGGAGCGAGCCTCGAGACCCTGTCGAGGGGGCCCCTGTCGGTGGTCGAGCAGCGAGGAGCGCCAGCGACGACCGGGCCCCTGTCGGTGGTCGAGCAGCGAGGAGCGCCGGCGACGAGCGGGCGTCGAGACCACCCCGCGGACCAGCCCCTCACCGTCACCGACCTCACCGTCCTGCGCCCGGGCCGCACGGTGCCCGTGCTGAAGCACCTGTCGCTGACGATCGCCCCACGTGGCGTCACGGCGCTGACCGGGCCCTCGGGCTGCGGGAAGTCGACCCTGCTCGCGGTCCTGGCCGGGCTGCTCGACCCGACGTCGGGACGGGTCACCGGGCCGTCCCAGGAGGACATCGCCTGGCTGCCGCAGCGTCCCGGGTTCGTCGACGGGACGGTCGCCGACAACCTGCGCCTCGGCCGTCCCGACGCCGTCGACGAGGACCTCTGGGAGGCGTTGTCCCAGGTCGCGCTCGCCGAGCGCGTGCGGGCGCTGCCGGAGGGCCTGGACACCCCCGTGGGGGAGGACGGTGCCGGGCTGTCCGCCGGCGAGCGTGCGCGCCTCGCGCTGGCCCGCGCCGTCGTGTCCGACCGACCGTGGGTGCTGCTGGACGAGCCCACGGCCCACCTCGACCCCGTCACCACGCAGGTCGTCGCCGACACCCTCGTCGCGCTCGGTCGCACCCGGGCCGTGGTCGTCGTCGCCCACGACCCCGCGCTCGTCGCCGTCGCCGACCGGGAGGTCCGGCTGGAGCGGTCGGATGCCCGGCACGCCGCGCCCGCGCCCGCCTCGTGCGGCTCAGCGCGGGCCATGGAGCGCGCTGAGCCACACGAGCCGACGACGAGCGCCTCGGGGCTCGGGCTGGCCACCGTGCTCGGCACCCTGGCGAGCCTGTCCGGGGTGGCCCTGACCGCGACGGCCGGCTGGCTGATCGTGCAGGCCTCCACCCACCCGCCGGTGCTGACGCTGATGGTCGCGATCGTGGGCGTGCGGGCGTTCGGGCTGGCGCGGCCTGTGCTGCGCTACGCCGAGCGGCTGCGCTCCCACGACGTCGTGCTGGGGATGCTCGCCCGGCGCCGCGTGGAGGTCTACGAAGCGCTGGTCCCGCTGGTGCCCGGACGCACCGGTCGCCGCCGGGGCGACCTGCTCGCCTCGCTCGTCGACGACGTGGACGCCGAGCTCGACGCGGCACTGCGGGTGCGGATGCCGGTGCGGTCGGCGGCGGCGGCCCTGGCCGTGGCCGCGGTCGTGACCGCGGCCTGGGAGCCCCGGGCGACGCTCGGGGTCGCCGCGGTCGCGGCCGGCGCTGCCGCGGCGTACCTCCTGGCGCGCAGCGGCGCCACCCGCGCCGAGCGCGCCCAGGTCGCGCTGCGGGCCCGGCTGGCCGACCGGGTGGTGACGACCACCGCCCTCGCCGAGGAGCTCACCATGTGGCAGGCCACGTCGCGCGCCGTCGACGCCGTCGGCGAGGTCAGCGACGACCTCGGCCGGCAGGTGCGGCGCTCCGCCCGCTGGCAGGGGGCCGC
>Ga0310345_10004975_pt1 | contig 11918 bp, 19 predicted proteins | sample HC15DNA20500_MG_FD_204667 | JGI IMG/M metagenome (GOLD analysis project Ga0310345, IMG submission 204667) | Marine microbial communities from station ALOHA, North Pacific Subtropical Gyre - HC15-DNA-20-500_MG | ecosystem: Environmental > Aquatic > Marine > Oceanic | place: Pacific Ocean: North...
AAGGTGATCAAAACCCTGAACAAGGAAGAAGGCCTCACCGTGCTGCTGGTGGAACAGAAACTCCACTTCGCCCGCGCCACCGCCGACCGCTTCGCCATCATCGACCGAGGCAGCAAGGTCGCCGAGGACGACATCGGCGCGCTCAGCGATGAGCTGGTGAAGAAGTATCTGACCGTGTAGCGGCGGGCGTCGCTCCGGCTATTTCTGGTTGAGCCCGAGCTCCCGCTGCAGCTTCTTGGTCAGCCCCAGGGAGACGATCCGGTGGGACTCCTTGAGGTAGTATTGGAGCGTCTCATCGGTCTCTTCAGGCGCATCGTACTGTTGTATCCAGCGCATCCCCCGGGACGCCAGATAAGGCGCCGGCCGGAAGCCCGGCTGATCCCGCAGAATCTCGAAGTTGAGTTCCGACGCCTTAAACGTAAAGGCGGGTTGGCCGGTCTTTTCCCAGCCGCCGATAGCGAAAACCTTGCCGCCCACTTTCCAAACATGAGCGCCACCCCACTGAACCACATAGGTTGTGGCCGGCAACGAGCGGCAGAAGAGATTGAATTCCTCGTAGGTCATCACAGTTCCCCGTGCATCAACTGCGGCAGATTCCTTCGATGGCCGCGACATCGATATTATTCATCGTCATCATCACCTCAAGGGCGCGCCTGGCAACAACCGTATCGCTATCAACCGGAGAAGATTGTTTTCCTCGCGATCAATGACCACGACGGCTAGGGTCCGCCGCCACCGGGGCCGCCGCCCGTATTTATACGCTCATGTTGAGCACCGCATCTCTGGCAGATAAAGGTCGTTAAGAAGGCGCCCTTTCCCACCGGTTTCAATGAGAATTCCTCACGACAAGAAGGACAGCGGCCAAACCAAAGTATCAGCTTGTAGAGGAAGACTGCGATAACCAGCGGCCATATCCAGAACCACCATATGACGTCACGCTCCGAGCCGTACAAGGCGAACATGCAGGCCAAATAGATTGAGGCAATCGCCAGCTTCAGATAAGCCCTCTTTTGGCTGGAAGATAAAGACATACTCCCCCCGAATCTTCCTGCTCCCCAATAAACATCAAGACCACAACGTGGGTCATCAAGCCAGCGGAGGTCAAGTCTTGCCTTTCGCGCTAGCCGGTCGCCGACTCATAGGCTCACCATCCGAGCGGAAGGAAAGGCCTGACCCCATTAGCTATTGAGCCTGCTTCCCTTCACGCCAGGAAAGCAGCGCATCCAGCACCGGACAAAGGGCCTGCCCCCAATCGGTGAGCTGGTACTCCACCTTAGGCGGCACTTCCGGGTAGACCGTTCTGCGCACCAGGCCGTCCGCTTCCAGTGCGCGCAGCTGTTGCGCCAGCATCTTTTGCGAGATACCGGGGATGGATTTTTCCAGCTCCGAATAACGCCGCACCTGGCCACCGAACAGGTGGAACAGAAGAATCAGCTTCCAGCGCCCTTCCAGCACCTTCATCGCCGCCGCCACGTCCGCCGCCGCCGTCTCCGGCGTATACGCCTTACCCATAGGTAACCCACTTACTTTTTTGTGCGTTCTTGATGAAGGGGCGCGCCCTGATCAAACTTCAGGACCCTCCATTCACCGCCAAAGGAACCGCCAATGGCCATTCATTTCCCGGCGCCCATCGCGCTCTTCTTCCAGCTCAGCAACGACAAGGACAGCGCCTCACTGGACCGCTGCTTCGCCACGGACGCTTCCGTTCATGACGAGAAGCATACCTATAACGGGATCGCCGAGATCACCGATTGGTTTATCGAATCCAAGAAGAAGTACAGCTATACGGCGGAACCGCTGGAAATGGAAGAGGCGGATACCGCCGTGACCGTTCGCGCGCGAGTCTCCGGCAACTTCCCCGGCAGCCCGGCGGTGCTTCGCTATACCTTCGACCTGAAAGGCGACAAGATCCAGGCGCTCGATATCGGTTAGCAGGACGCGGCACGGATGGGGGTTCCGCCATCCATTAGCCGCGGCCTAGGCGTAAGCCGCGAACACCTGCGTGACTTTCCCGTTGCCGTCAAACAGGAACGTCTCCGCCACCTCGTTGCCTGTTGCGCCGAGGTAGTAGAGCGTGACCCAGGAGACGCCCCGCAGCACCTTGAGCAGCTCAAAGCGGAGATCCGGGTAAGCGCGCAGCGCGCCCTGCCAATACTCACCGACCGCAGCCTTGCCTTTCAGTGTCCCTGACGGCACCGCGAGCCGCTTGGCGATCAACGGCGAATTCATTTCGAAATCATCGGTATAGTGAGAAAGAATGCGATCGAGATCGTGCGCGTTCCACGACTCGATCCACTCCGCCGCGAACTCATTCGCCTGCTTCTGGTTCATGGTTTCATTCCGATAAGGTCGGTAACGCCCACATCGACGCCGAGCTGGGTAAGAAGGGTGGTAATCTGACCGCGATGGTGCGTCTGATGATTAAAGAAATGAGACAGCGCAAACCAGAGCGGATAACGGCGCGGTTCCGGGTTCACAATACTGGTGTACACCAGATCCCCCTCTATGTCTTCCGGCGAAAGTGACGCCACCCAGTCGATGATGCGTTCGTCCTCCGCCGCCCGCTCACCCCGCAGCACATGGAAGTCCGCGTACAGCTCCTGGTCGAGCGATCGGACCGAAAAAGGCTCACCGGTGAACCGCCCCATCCAGATCCGGTCCGCGAGCAGAATATGGTTGAGCGTGCCATGGATCGACCTGAAGAAAGCGCCCATATCACGCTTCCGGTCTTCATCCGACAGACCGGCGCAACCGTCGTAGACCTTCTGATTCATCCAGCGGTTGTACCGCGCCATGGTTTGAACATGCAGCAGGCTCACATCCATACCCTCCTCGGGCACTCATCCATTATGTCAATATCCACCTAAACACCTGGGTGCCCAATAGCTTTTAGAATAAACGAAACACGCGCCGCCACGCCCGTTCGCGGCACCTCCACCGCCTCGTAACCCCACCGCCCATACCTGCGCTTCATACCCTCGAACACCGCCACGGACTCCTTGAACGTTTGATCCCGCTCCGAGTCCATCGCGTAGATCGCCTCCCAGGGCGGCAGCAGGAACACGGTGTCGTTGTAGGGGAACGCCTCGATCAGACTCGCGATCTCATCCCGCGACATCGCGGATTCCAGATCCAGCATGTAAAGCGCATCCAGCACGCCCCGGTCGAAGAAGGTGATGCCGTCATGGTCCGTCGCGGCCCGGTACTGCTCCATATCCGAGTCCAGAATGGCGCGCGCGAAGGTGACAGGATCCGGTCGCGGCGGAAGCCCCACCGCCAGCCGCTCCTTGATCAGGCGCCGGGCCGCCTCCGGTGCGACGCGATAGCCCCGTTCCGCCAAGGCCTTGAGCAGCGTGCTCTTACCGGCCCCTGGGCCGCCGGTCAGCACGAATCGCCGGTTCATCGCCCTACGGCCCGCAACGCCACTCGCCCTGCCAATCGCGCTGAGCGCCATCGGCCCGGTCGTACGTCAATGTCGCCGGCCTGGGCGGCGACTCCCCGCCTTCGGTGGGCTCACCGGTGACCTCGATGTGCACCGTCTTGCCCTTGCCACTGAAGGTCGGCGACGCCGTAATGCCATCGAAGCCGCGAGGCGCCGACACGCGCTCCACATAACCGGCGACCTTGACCACACCCTGCGCCGCATCAGAGGAAGCCACATTGCCCATGGCGATCAGCAACACCTCTCCGTCAGCCTTGGTGAACGAGCAACCCAGCTCGCCGGAAAGGCTGGCCTCGCGCATGTCCTCCTCCGTCAGAGCGTTCAGCGTAATCTGCGAACCATCACCGCTCCGGGGCTGTCCGGAGGAAGCGGCAACTTCCTGTTTGCCTGAATCTACCGGTGGCCCGACGGACGGCTGAGTCGACGATGGTTGCGCCGCCTTTTCCTCGGCGTTCGAGGATGGGTCCGAGCAGCCGGCAATCAAGGAGATAGTTAGCAAGCTTACTGACAGGGTTCCGGTAAGCGTTGCTCCGCGTTTGGGAAAGCGCATGGTTTCTCCTCACACTGTCCATATTGACAGCATCGCAAATCCAGGTAGAGTTTCAGAAGGAGCCTAGAAACTCCAACAGGCGGGCAAAACCGCTCCCCGGAAGTGCTGCGGTTTTTTTGTGCCTGAAATCCGGGAATGTAATGGTCGGGAGGTCCGACGAATAGAACACCTGCTTGCAGGGAATAGTCGGAGCAGTACCTGTTGCTGTTTCTAGCCTCCCGACCGCCTTACTGACGCAACCTAGAAATTGCACAACAGGAGCATAACCATGAACAACCGCACCCTCAAAGTCCGCAAAGGCCACTGGGACTATATCCCGAAACGCACACCCTCTAGCGGGAATCGCGTGGCGCCGTTCATTCTTCTGAAAGGTCTCTGGCTCGAACAAGCCGGCTTTTCCATCGACACACCGGTATCGATCACGGTTGAGGACGGGCGGCTGTCGATCGTTCGAGATTGTAGCCGCTAAGGCTGAAAGGCGGGCCTCGGAGAGTTTCGAGGCCTGGCCAATCAACCGCTCAAGAAGCGTTGCCTTCGGCGTCTTTTTTGCTTGATCCGTTAGCACCCAACAAACCAAGCAAGGATGGTCGGCTATTCTTGTCAAATTCCTCTAGAGAAGACCTGAACGAATTAGAGATAGCCTCCGGAATTTTTGACAATACTTCTTCCCTTCTTTCTTTTGAGGCGGTTAACAGGAAACCATAAAGTTCGCTTGATAGAGGCACTATATAGCTCGAAGTAGTGTGCTCTACGGAGTAATCAACTGTCTTTTTAAGAGTTTCCGTTGCCTTCTCTAAAGATTGTTCATGCTTTGCAATCTTTTCTTTTTGCTCTTCGATCGTTTCTTTGTACTCCAGTCCGACCTCCCGCTTTATTATTGATTCTATTTTCCCCATATCGAAATTATTCGAGTACTCAAGGGCTGTGTCGACCACCTTTTTCTGACTTTCAATCGCTTGAGCTTGGTTGGTGACCACATCCTTGGTCTCTTTAAGCAAGCTTGACTGCTCTTTAATCCTATCCTCAAGCACTCTGTTTTTATTCCTCTGATACCAGAAAAGTGCCAACAGGAGAACTGTATTAATGATCGTAGTGACTAGCTCCATACCAACCTCTATGTATTAATAACGTCCTTACGCACCGGCACCGAAGGTTGACTTCCCACCCGATAAAATGGGCACGCATCGCTTAACACCATCATTCTTTCGTATTCTGCCGGCGCATTATACCCAACACCAGAATGTAACCTTTTATGATTATAGAACTGGTTAGTATAGCCGCTGAGAGCCACCCTCATCTCCTGCTCGCCTTTAAATAATATACCATGTATAACTTCCGCCTTCCGGCTTTGGGAAAACGACTCCATATGCGTATTGTCAGAGCATTGGTCGGGCCTATACATGCTGGAGCAGATTCCGTGTTTTCCCAACTAGTTCTGGATCAGGCACACCCTGTACTCGACCCCTCGATTCGTGTGGAAGATCAACCCCGGCTTAGGCGTCCTCACTCGCGATGCGTGACGTAACGCTCGTAGAGTCAGGTCTGCTGTCTTCCTGCTACCCAAAGACCAGTCAATTACCCTTCGCGAGTACACATCAAGTACAGCCGCCAGGTATCGCCGTTCATTTCCAACCCGGATATAGATGAGATCCGCAACCCATTGCTGATTCAGCCCCATCGGCGCCGGCTGATTCAGCCGGATATTACTGTGGCGCTTATAAAAGCGCTGAAGGCCTGATGCACTCTTGGACTACCATAGACGCCTCGGGTGGCGCGGTGTATTCGCCGCACCCTTCAGCAAGTGGCGGTTCGCCCGAGACTGCTGCGACTCCCCACGCTGACACCAAGCGTAATAGCCACTTCGTGAGACGCCCAACCAGCGGCAAAGGTATCTGACACCTAGTTCTCGTCCGTGGGCTTGGATGAATCCAAACCTTTCTGATGTTGATCCGCCAGATACCGTTGCCACTTTTTTAGAAGGTCGTTCTCCTTCTTCAGGCGCGCGTTATCTCGCTTCAGCCTATCCAGCTCTTTTAACTCCTCGGCCGGTGGCGCTTTCTTCTCTTTCATCACATCCACACGTTTTCGACCATCTGGCCTGATTCTGCCTTCCCGGTATTCCTTACGCCACCGTGAAAGCATAAACGGATGGATACCCAGCCCTGCAGCGACCTGCTGGACCTCAGTCCCATCTTGATGGCTCAGTTCGACAGCCTTCACCTTGAAATCCGCCGAATACTCCCAAGTCTTCCTCGGATGCTTGTACCTGGGCATTGCCCACCTCCTCTTGTTAGGAGAAGGTGTCCACTAAAGCGGGAGAACTACAGCGTCGGCTGCATGGCATTGTTAGCTTTCACGATAGCTCTTTGATTTTTTTCGACGTTTGCACACCAATATTTGTGAGCGAATCAAAGACCTCGGTTTTCACGCGGACATATTCATTATCGTCGAATTGGAAATTGTTCTGATTTCGTTTAGCAACGCACGATTGGAAAAATTCCAACGCATCATTGCATGCTATTCTCATCTTCTTTTGATCTTCCTTTGCCGGATTCAAAAGAAGAATTATTTGATTGCATTCGACCATGACGGTTTTCGCTAGATCGTCCGCATCTTTCTGATATTGTGGGTTGTTCTGAGGATTAACGGGTCTTTTCAGAAGGTTGTAATGCATGTCCAGATTGGCATAGAAATCACTGGTTCTTTTTCTGATCTCCTGTAGCCATCTAAGTCGCTCAGTCGTGACGATGTTAGCTTTTAGCTTACGCCGCTCTACATCTTCCGACGATTTGATCTGCCGCACAGTACCCCGGTGCAATAGAACAGCACCAATGAGGGCACCTAGCAGCGCTGAAGCTGAGGATATGCCGGCAACCCACAAGCTAGCATTGTCGGGCTCGGTGTTTTCAGCAATTTGCGTAAGCAAGTCGATTATCTGCACAAATCCTCTCTAGCCAACGTCCGGCGCAGCGGGCCATTTGGAGCGACGCAGGAGCGAAAAATGGGTCCGCCTGCCGCCGCTTGTTAGGGCCAGAGTTCGCTTTCGGCATAATTCTTCATCCAAAATAAAACCTCTGGACCTCCAATATGTTTATAGCAAAACATTTCCCCTTTTAAACTGGATAAGTCCACAGAAACAGGCCCAAACTCGTATTTCCTAATGAAAGCAGGGTTCCTTATTTCCCACCGCGGCTCAGATATATCATGAGCAAAAGCATTTCGGATCTGATAGGTAAGAACTACAAACTGATCGGTTTCAGACTCAATAACCCGAGGAAACGGTATTCCTGCCTCTTCACGACTTCGATTAAGAGTAATCGCTGCGGCACCGAAGGCCACGCCGAGCATATTCTCCAGCGCAATGATCATATCGTGATGTGTATTGAACACTCTATCTGGAAGCACGAGCATCATTCCATCTTCCTGGAATGTAACCGACGCATCCAAAGCTTCTAAGTCAATATTCCCATCCAGAGCATAGTTATAAAGCTTCCAAGCGAACTGCAGCTGAGCGAATGCGGTTGGCAAGTACTTCATAGTCTCTTTGCCCTAACGCCGGGCGCAGCGGACAAACTGGAGCGACGAACGAGCGGAAATTTGATCCGTCTGCCGCCGCTTTTTATGTTTTAAGAGTCCAGATTCTAGTGTGAGTGTAGTTTTCATCTGAGGCATCCATTAATCCTTCACTGGTCATTGACTTGGCAAGCCCTCCCAGAATTACACTTGATATTTCATCGGCCTTCCGGATCATTTGATTCGCTATATTTTCGGAACCGGAGTCAGAACTCGCATATATTAGGATAAAGTTTTTGGGAAGATAGAAATCGCTAAAAATTGGCTCTTCACGCTTGTTATATGATCCAATCATTCCAAGATCAGAATCTACGACTATCGCTATTCTTCGTCTATTGCTATATCGAGGTGAGTTCATGATGCCCTTAATCACCTCCCTCCATCCTAAATTTTCCGGCCTGGCCGATACATTGTGGAACTCAATACAATTCAAAGGGCGGTATCGAACGGCCGTATGACCAGGAATATCTATCTTTGTATTTCTCCCGCCAACGACTCCTGTAACGGAGACGGTGATTTCTTCCAGTATTTTGGTGTTCGTATCTACTGCGTATATTTCGTGAAATTGCTCAAGCGCACGATTCGGATTGGCAAATATTGCATTCGGATTTAATGGTGCTAGACTTAGTATCTTAGGTCCTTTTTTCCTAGCATAAGATTGCTCAGACCAAGCGGATTCGGTCGATAGCGGAGTTCCGTTATTTAGCAGAGAAACTTGCGCTGACTTCGGGTCATATAACATACCGTCAACGGCTACCGGCTTACCCATGTCCAACGTAACAGTGTAACTCCGCGGCTTTTTCTTGCTTCTTCTCTTCCCCACGACCACCTCATTCGAACACAACGCCCGCATTTGCGGCTGGTTTGGAGCGCAGTGGGAAACCAGTCCGACAACACGCGTTTGTTATGTTTCATTAATATGCACCAAGCTGATCATGATCAATCGGCGCGCTCTCGGAAAGCATTGAGATAAGTGGCGCATACTTTTCCTTTAATAGGGGGTTCGATGCTGCACTAGCCATTCGTTGTAAACCAGATACCAACAAACGCCTTTCCTCATCTGATCTAGCTAGTGTATATGGGTCAATAACGACGTACCCATCTACATCCTTTCGAAAATTAGCAACTAGATGATCAATCATATCGCCAGGATAACGGGTTGATAGGTCAGCAAGGACTTTGTTTAACTTTGACGATATGACAACTCTAGATACCCTCGCAACTTCTGATTCAAGTCGATATGCATTAATAAATGCGGGACCTATCAGTTCGTTTTTATCCCAATAGATATCACCAAAATCAATTGCCCCTCGCAAGGTGTAGCCTCGCTCAATAGCCGCACGCCAAACTTCACGAATATTTGCAACCATAGCTTCAAGCCCAAGCGCCATATCTCCAGTTATCAGCTTGGGTTCCAAACCAAAAGCTATCGTTATGCTATCTGACACTGTATTAACTCGGCACACATAGCTGCGAACCGAAGACTCCTGCGGCAATTCTTCATTTTCCTCACCAACGACAGGCAGTGCGTCTTTAATCGCCAGGAGTTTCTCCAAGGGGTTGGATTCAACTGCATTCCAGTTTGCCAATATATCCTGAGAAAAGCCCAGTATGTCTAGAAAGCAGACATAACCCGATCCTTTAAATTTCCTAATCCTACCAAGCTGCAAAAACACTCTCCCTTGAAACATAACGCTCGCCATAAGCGGCCGAGTGAAACGAGGTCCGGCGCACGAAGTGCGCGAACTTAATGGCTTGGTTAGCCTTGTCTTCGCAAATTGGCTTCTGCACTCATCAATGTCAGCCTAGCGTTCGATTCATGAAATCTCTCCCATTGCGCCTTTAGGTCCGGATCTTTTAGAATGCCTCGCTGGTCACTGTCATTTGGATTCGGGTTTATAAGTTCGATAGATTCGAAGGTGACGTCTGCTTGATTAAGAAAGTCGTCCAGTAGCGACTCAAAGCTATACTCGACATACGCCACATGACTATTTTCGTAGTCCAGAGGAACATTCAAAATAGGGCAGCGGCAATCCTCTGAGAGCTGGTTTGATTTGAAAGCCATTACGCGCTCTTTTACTGCCCTTCTGAAGGCGGTTGAAACAACGGTCTTAGTGGACGCAGGCTGAACGCAATGAACCCAGCTAATATCAATTTCCGATCCATCGGTTCGATGGATATACAAACACCTATTTCTGTGAAAATCCCTTTTAACCCGAATATACTTTATCCCTGCGCCTACTTTTTCAGAGTATTCGTCATGAAACTTAAATAGCTCCTCAAAAAATACCTGGTCCGCAAGAGAAAGAGTATCTCCGGCTTCATACTGACCTATACGGCGCCTGATTTCGTCCTTAGCGGCCGTTTTGGTTCTAAACTGGATATCTCCTATTACTATTGGTTTTGCCACCAGCCCCTCCTGTAAGGCTAACGCCCGGCTCACGCGCCGGTTTGGAGCCGCGAAGCGGCGGAAAATTGGTCGGCTTAATTCACTGGTTAGCCTTTCGCTTCCACGTCGAGAACTGCCGCTTCACCTTATTTATGAGGTCCGGATCTCGACGCACCTCGGCTCGAATAAGATCAATCACGGCCTTAGAGTATTTATTTATCTTGGATTTTTGCCCGGTCGTGACTTCTGTATGATACTGCCGGTTTCCTTTTATCTTGTACTTCCACGCAACAGCTTGAAACTCGTACTGATTTATACCAGTTTCTGATAAAACGTGGGCCGTCGTGTAGGGATATGCGCTCTCGGCATAGATGATGCGATCGGCATCCAAGACTCCAGAGATATCACCAGCAAGTTTTAGGGCTGGAGCCCCTTTCTTTTCAACAAAGTGGCCTTCCCTAATGAACTTGATTTTGTCGATAACATCGCTGTCGATGAGCACCGTTTTGTCGCCAACTGAAAGCTCACCACGGGCAGTATCGAGAATGTGAACCTGGCTCGGTCCCACCGCACCTATTTTTTGTATGTGAGACATCCACAGTTGTTTTTCCTTTTCTCGTTCAGCATCGAGTATTGCTGCGAGCTCAGCGTAACGGATTTCCTTAGTTTCACCCCTATACCGATAATAGATCGCACCCTCTCTCAACTGCTTACCTTGGCTCTTTCTGCAAACAATGGGTTTTACCCGTGCTTCTTGCACCGACAAGATGCCGAAAGTTCGCCCCTGCCATTCAAAGCTATCAATCGAGTAACTTAGGTCAGCAGAGAAGTATTCAAGGATAATAGCGTTAAGCCTTGTGGGGTCGAGATTGTCAAACTTGTCATTCTGCAAACCCACCGGCTCCCTAGGCCTATCCTTTATGCCGAATACGATCTGACCACCTCTGTTGTTTGCCATACCTACTAGGGACCGAACGTAAAAGTGCAAAGAATCCCCGTAATGAAACGATTGCTTGAACTCGAGATCAAATGACTCTCGCTTAGTGAGATGGCCCTTTTTGTTTACCTCGATCTCAAACCGTTCCATGAACTCTCACTTTAGGCTAACAGGCATTAGGACGCCGGCTCGAATATCCAATGAACGCGCCGGCGTCCTATCACATATCTATTTTTAATATAGTCAAATAAAACCAGAAAACTCAATAAGTTACAAACCTTCCTGGCTGCCTGTCCCCGTTCGCTTGACTTCTTCATTTCCCAATTGCCATGACACTGATCATATGGACAGCACCCAAGGAATAGCCATGCACACGGAGAGTGACAGGCGCCCGAGACTTCGCGATCAGTTTCGCGAAGCCATCCGCGTGCGCCATTACAGCCCACGAACCGAGAAGACCTACTGGTACTGGATTCGCTATTCCATTCGGTTCCATAAGCTGCGCCACCCGGGTGAGATGTCGGAGCCAGAGGTTTCGGTATTTTAAGCTGGCTCGCCTTGAATAGGGGGTAGACGGCATGGACCTGTTTCTTGGGACCAAGTCAATAAACCTAAATTGCCTCAGGGGGCCAGGCGCTCCCGCTCCCATTCGTTGCCATCCCTGATATAGCGAAACCGGTCATGCAACCGGCTAGGCCGCCCATGCCAGAACTGAATCTCCTCAGGAACGATGCGATAACCGCCCCACGTCTCCGGCATGGGGATGCTCTCACCTTCCGGATATTGCTCGGCCAGCTCGGCCATATCCGCTTCCAACTGCTCGCGGCTGGCGGGCCGGCTCTGATGGGAGACGGCGGCGCTGAGCTGGCTGCCCCGGGGGCGGCTGGCGAAGTAGTCGCGGGATTGCTGGGTGGGGATTTTCTCGGCGTGGCCGTTGACGATCAGTTGGCGGTCGAAGGGGCCCCAGAACATGACGAAGGAGACGTTGGGGTTGGCGGCGATGTCGTCGCCTTTGCGGCTGTCGTAG
>Ga0310345_10004977_pt1 | contig 11915 bp, 15 predicted proteins | sample HC15DNA20500_MG_FD_204667 | JGI IMG/M metagenome (GOLD analysis project Ga0310345, IMG submission 204667) | Marine microbial communities from station ALOHA, North Pacific Subtropical Gyre - HC15-DNA-20-500_MG | ecosystem: Environmental > Aquatic > Marine > Oceanic | place: Pacific Ocean: North...
CTAGACGGCATCTGCATTGGATAACCGCGAAGAAGCGATGAAATGTTCTATTCTTGAGTTGTGGTATATCACGTGCCTATGACAGGCCTAATGTCCTGATGAGCCTGACGGACGACCAGGGCTACGGTGACCTGAGCTGCCACGGTAACCCACGGTTGGAGACACCGGAGTTTGACCGCCTCCACAACGAGGCCGTGTGCCTCACCGACTTCCATGCCAACCCCATGTGTACGCCGACGGGGGCAGCGCTGATGACCGGCCGATACTCCACCCGCACTGGTGTGTGGAGTACGCTTCGCGGCCGGTATATCATGAACAGCGACGAGGTCACTATGGTCAACATCTTCGCGGATTCTGGTTATGCCACTGGGATCTTCGGGAAATGGCACCTGGGAGACAACTGGCCGTACCGGCCGTTTGACCGTGGATTCCAGGAATCCCTGTCTTTCGGCCGGGCGTTGTCGGCGAGATCCCGGATTACTGGGACCACGACTACTTCAACGGGTGTACGAGCGCAACGGTAAGCCCAAGCGATTCGAGGACCATTACTGCACCGACGTGTGGTTTGATGAGGCCACGGAATTCATCGACGAGAATGTCGGCAAGATCCGTAGAAAACTGGACGAGGTCGGGATCGCCGACAACACGATCATCATCTTTATGGGGGACAACGGCACAGCACGTGGCGCAACCTAGATCGTAGAGGGTTCCTGAAGGACGGCTACAACGTCGGTATGGGTGGCCGCAAGTGCTGGGTGTTCGAAGGCGGGCATCGCAACAGTTGCTTTATCCACTGGTCCAAAGGCGGCCTGATCGACAATGACTAGTGGCCGCTCAAGGTTGTCACTGAAGGGATCTACGAGTTCGAGCTTCGCCGCTGGCCGCGCGAGCGAATACAGCGATCTGTGCTGCTGTTCTGCCACGCCGCAACGTTCCGTCCGGAGACGACTTCGTCCCCGGTGAGGCCCTGTCGATTTGATCGGCCCGCATCAAGGTCGGCGGTGTTGAGTGCGCGCCCCGGTTGCAGGAAACGAAACGTGCAAGACGTTCCGGATCCCGCTCAAAAAAAGCACGGTCCGTCTGGAGACGTTCTTTGCTGATGCCAACGATGTCGTCCGCGGGGCCTACTCTGTACATCAGACCACTAAAGAGCGAGACGTAATGAAGCAATTACGATCCCCGTCCCGGTTGTAGGCACAGTCCTGGTTGCAGACTGCCAGACCGCGAAAGGAGAAGATACGCCGCTTGAGAGCATGCTACTGGTGAATTTGGGGGCTGGGTTCGATCTGAGCCATGTTCGAACGCCACGCTCAAGCCCGCGTCTCAGGATACCAATGAACATATATATTCTTTAACGGAGTTTGTTCCTGACATTTCGGTGTCTCATCCCATTTCAAGAACTAACGAATCTGGTCTGGAACATAGCAAACGAGGCTCGACGTGGATTGTTCAAACAGAACAAATACGGTAATGTCACTATACGACCCAATAACAGACGAACCAAAAATTTCACATTCCTGAACCCACAATCGAATTTTCCTAACACAATCCCCAGACTCGCGACACACCAAAATGAAACATTCCAGGCCATACACAGGCGTTTGCTTGCTGTCAACAGCATTGGGGCGTAGGTGGTTCGATTTTCGCGACGGTTTATTGGCAATCCCTGTCCAGTCCCCCCCAGCAAACAGAAAGATGGCCAACAGCGTCTGTATTCCCCGGATGGTGACACTTAGACGAAAGGAACAGTGAAGGTGGGGAAAAATCGATCTTACACGCGCGCGTGGATCATCGGTCTATTGTTGATTCCCATCAACTGCTACTGGATTGTGCAGATGGAGGAGGTTCGCCGTGGGGTAGGGGCAACTGTTTTCTCTTTGTTCTTTAACACCATTTTCACACTATGGGTCTTGTTCCTGTTAAATTGAAGCCTGCGCCGGTTCGCGCCGCAAATCTCCCTAAACAACAGAGAACTATTGACTGCTTATCTCATGGTCAACATGGTGACGGCGATGTGTTCTTACGGCATGCTACCGATATTGCTCCCTGTGATGACCTATGTCTTTTGGGGTGCGAGCCTGGAAAACGAGTGGCGAAAACTTTTCCATCGAGATCTGCCGCGATGGCTTATGGTGGACGACCCGTCAGTGCTAGCAGAATATTACCGGGGCGAAGCGAGTTTGTACACGACACGGAACCTGACCGCCTGGTTGCCGCCACTACTTTGGTGGTCACTTGTTACCTTTGTCCTGATCTTCGTTATGTTGTGCATCAATATTATTGTGCGCAGACAATGGATTGAACACGAGAAACTCTCCTATCCGATCGCTGAAATTCCGCTGAACCTGGTCAACTCCAATTTTTATAGCCGGTTGATGTGGCTAGGATTTGCCATCGCAGCAGGGATTAATCTCATCAACGGGCTTCATTTCCTACATCCAAATCTACCTGCACTGGCGTTCTTCAAAAGAAAGTACATCGGGTACATTTTTACGGAGAAACCGTGGAGCGCGCTACGGGCAATGCGCATCTCCTTCATCCCTTCGATCATTGGACTGAGCTTCTTCATGCCACTCAATCTGCTGTTCTCCTGTTGGTTTTTCTACTTCTATTGGCAAGGATGCGTATTTTGGGCGCAATGCTGGGTTGGCAGACATATCCGGCATATGGTCGACACGCCTACATCGTCCAGGAATCAGTTGGGGCATACCTGGCCATTCTGGCAATCGCTATTTGGCGTGGCAGACGGCACTTTTCTCAAACAGTCAAAGTCGCGTTTGAGGCACCAACATCGTATCGAATGGCATGGGCAGGGATTATTTGTGGCTTGGGCATTCTCACCTTCTTCGGCTATCGGGCGGGGATGTCACCTGATGTATCGGTGACCTTTTTCCTCTTCTTTTACGCCCTTTCCATCGCTATCACTCGACTGCGAGCAGAGGTCGGATTCCCCGATCACGATGTCCATTTTGGGGGACCGATCCAGATGATAACGTCATCGGTGGGGACAGCTAACCTTTCGCAAGCTTCACGGATCACAATGCCGTTGTTCTGGTTTATCAGCCGTCGCTTTGATAATCATATAATGCCCCATCAACTAGAAGGATTTAAGATAGCCGACAGAAGCGATATGGAGGTGCAGAGAACCGTATGGTCAATACTACTGGGTGTTGCCGTCGGAATCGTCGCCACTTTCTGGATATTGCTTCACACCAGTTTTAAGGTCGGACTTGACAATATGCCCCATCCTTCTCTGGATTGGGGACGAGAGCTGTGGTCATACTTACAGCAATGGTTACGCAGCCCAACTGAAATCGATTACTATCACATAGGACTAATAGGTCTCGGCTTCGTGGTTGCCTGTTTTCTAGCCACTATGAGCGCTCTATTTTTATGGTGGTCTCTCCATCCGGTAGGGTACGCAGTGGCGGGGAGCTACGGCATGAGCTTTTTGTGGTCGTGTATGTTGGCAAGCTGGGTTCTGAAGTATCTCATCCTACGGCATGGTGGCCTGAAGCGATATCGACAAGCCGCTCCTCTGTTCTTAGGGCTTATCTTAGGTGAATTTTCGTTGACCGGTATTTGGGCAATTACCGGTATTGCCTTGAATTCACCCCAGTTATATCAATTTTGGATCTGATTACCTGGGTCCACGCCCCCACCTGCGCCAACAACCTTGACATCAGGGTCGCAGAGGAGGTAGCCTCGTCGAGGGAGCGCGTCTCTCTGAGCAGGGGAAACCGATGAGCATGTCTCCTCTAGAGCGAGGAGAGGAGTTGCAAATATCTCCAATCGTTGGTGCGATTTGCGATATAGGCCGACGACCAGAATTCCTTTACACCTCGCGCAGACTATGCAGGCTGATCTCCCGCTTCAATGCTCAAGGGTAATGTTTACACACTACAGGACCAGGTCATCGAATACAACTGCTTTGGCATTTCACATTCTCAGTACGATGGTCTACATTCTATCCGTTGTGTATTTACCAAAGAGTGGTAACTCAGCATTAACCTCTCCAGTGGGGACAAATTCTACCACCTAATAGAAGATTTCAGAGAACGCCACAATCATAAGACCTTATTGCGTAGTCCAAAGATGAGGGCAATGGCCGTGGTAATCTAACTTCACCTACACATCTGAAGGATTGTTCACCATAAGCTTCAAAGACTAACGAGGAAAAGAAACAGGACTTTCAACCTAAACTTCAGTAAAAACGAGGAATTCCATGTACATTCATCCAAGATCTGTCGCAGACAAAATTTTCGATGCTTGGCGAAGTCCCGGCCGATTCACAAAAAACCCCGACATCATCCGACTTAAATCCGGCCGTCTCCTCCTCGTTTACTCCGATACCGAAGCACACTGGGGAGAAACAACGCAAATTCTCACCATCCTGCACAGCGACGACGATGGCCAGACTTGGGACAAACTGAGTGAAGTGGCAACTGCGGATCGCAGCAAAGGTGACGAACGCCTGGTCACGCCACGTATTAGCCTGCACAGCGACGATCGGATTGCCGTTATCTGCGACCACGACGATTTCAGTCACTTCCACCAAGATCAACCGCCAGGCAACTGGCTCTGGTGGAGTACCGACGGCGGCAAAAGCTGGGATGGTCCGCACAAACCCAATATCACAGGCTTTGAACCCGATCGAATAATGGAATTGCCAGACGGACGTCTTGCCGTTTGTTCACACGTCATGCTGCGCGAAAGTCAGGAGTTCGCCGAAATCATGACCACCTCCACCGATGGCGGCAAAAGCTGGGGTAATCAGGTCATCGTCGCACACGATGGTTATCACCGCTTTTGTGAAGGCGCTCTCGTAATCCTGGATGGTGGTCAGGAACTGGCCTGTGTCATGCGAGAAAATCACTCGGGTGGTATTCCTAGCTTTGTCACCTTTTCTCAGGACAATGGCCAAACCTGGAGCGCCCCTCAAATGTGCCCTTTTGCACTGCACCGCCCCTACGTGAAACAACTCGTCGATGGCCGCTGCATGGTCACCGGCCGCCACGTCAACGGCGGCCTGGGTTGTTACGCCTGGATTGGCGACTTAAAAAAAGAGGCGGGTACCTATGTCATCGGAGGCCCCCGCAGAAAGTACAGTGCAACGCTAAAAGATGGGGCTCTTATCATTGAAAACGAACCTGAGCATGAGTGCCGCTACAGCCTGTTGCCACCCCAGAATCGATTCAGCACTGTCGACTTCGAAGTGGAACTCAAAGTGGAAGGCCCCCCCGGAGAACCGATCGCATTTATGTCCTGCGGAAGCGTTGATGCCCTACTCTATATCGGGGCTGATTTCATGACCCTCAGCGAAGTTCAGCGCACCGACCTCCACAAAAAAGCCGACTTCTCTCGCCCGAGAAAGATCGCTATTCGACACAAAGGCGGATTGCTACGGGTACAACTGGACGGAGAAGACCTCATCTCTCGCAATGTCTTTCGCGGAGAAAGCAATATTTCAGATTTCCGAGGCGCTCGTCCGGACATGCGCACTATGTTCGGGCAATGGGGCAACGCGGGCACAAGTAACTGGATAGCAGTATCCTTCTCATCCAAAAACAGAGTACTTGAAGACTGGTCATGGCGTTGGTCTGCTGCATCCGGCGACTATCCTGACCAGTATCAACGCAACCGCATGGTACAAATCCATGCCAACCATCCAGATCAGAAACCCTACCCAGATCATGGCTACTCCTCCTGGCTCACATTACCGGATGGTCGAATCATTCTCGTCGACTACACCAACTGTGGTGATATAGCCGGAAAAAGCCATCTCGTCGGGGTTCACCTTGAACCAGAAGATATTGCATAATGCCCGATTACCCACAGACTCTTTTCCATTGGCCAAGCTTATGATCTCGTCGCTTGTAGTGATAGCCCTTCGGGTATTTTCTTTCCACAGCGCTCTCAGTCAAAGGTGCCGGACACAAAGCGTACCTCGGACTACCGGCCAATAATTCCAACCCATGACACATTGATTTACCGGCCGGCCCCGCACTGGGTTGGACATTTGCCGTAGCAGCTTACGCGCACTCCTGATCCTAAAAGTCATCGGTTAGAATATGGGTTCAGGAACTCCGTCAGTGGCTATGTACGGATTTGCCGCTTTCTATGCGGTGTATGCTGTGTTGAATTAGTAGTATTACCTGGACCCAAAAGCAGATTAATCGCATCGAAGGCAGCAGCATTTCTCCGATAGCCTCCAAGATCGCCCCGTGGCTGGAGGTCGATAATGGATGGGCGACGATGCGTTACACACGGCGTCTTGGAGGACACGATCTGACGGTCACCGACTACGTCGGCGATCATCAGTACGCCAAAGGCGCGCTTTGATTTCAAATCCACGTCCCTAAAGAGAGAAACAACGAAACTGGCGACCACCATCTCCCACAACTGGAAGTTCCGCCGGCCTTATCTGGCACCGGTGGCCATGATGGTCGATGAGATCATGATCACGTTCAAGAAGGAGGCCAAGCTCAATCAGATGTCCCTGAAGGATTCAATTTCCTGTTAATCGAGTCTGACGTGAACCAGACCGTGCTGGGGCATGGGACCTCGAGCCGGGAGCGAATGATCGCCGGTACGATGGCCTTCGTCGCCTTCGACAACACCATGACCTTTCGTTCCTACGGTCGGAGACGCGAGCTATACCTGAGCAAGCCCGTATCGGAAGACGTACCGCGTGGACGGAAAGCTGACCATCCACCTGCTGCACGTTTGGCTCATCTTTGACGCCCAACAGGGCAACAACGAATAGCTGGAGGAGTTCCTGTGCGATTACGGTGTCGACATGTCCCGGCATACAAGCCCAAGATGGTGGCACCGTGGTTTCGATGGAAAAAACAGCCTTTCCATGTCGCTGCACATACGCGTATCAGGTATGCGAAAGACCGTCATCCTCGGCGAGTACGACCTTGATACCAAGCGTGTCCGGCTGCTGCCGCGCTTCGAGGGCGCGGTGAACACCAGCATCGGAACGCAGCGCAAGGACACTAGGCTCCACGTCGGTAGATGGCTGAGTTGGGACAACGAGCGATTGCGCGCGGCCCTAGTAACCGGCGCACCCGGCTTCGCGCCTCTGAAGAACTGTCATAAGCAGCTTGCGATTCTGCCCCACAGCAGCCTGAAGCAGAAGCTGATCGGTGTCTCCAACACGATGACTCTAGTACCGCTGCGATAGAAAGGAATGAAAGAGCCGGTCAACGAACATTGGAGAACTGCGGATTTTCTCTTGCCTGTGGTGACTATCTTTATCTTCATCACAGTTTTTTAGGCTGGATATTCGTTTGTAGATGACACATTAATCCGCTAACTTCACCTGAGGTAGAGTAACACAATATCTGGATAATGCTTATATTTACAAGGTAAACTTGGTCACGTCTTTTGAGGGGTAACATTACAAGTTACCCGATTACGGGCTTGAAATTCAGCTAGGAGCCCCGGCCATGTCCGACGACACCAAAGTGTATCTGTCGGACATGGCCTTCGCCGAAGTGGAGGACATCCTGGACGACGTGGAGCTGGCCATACTGCCCACCGGAAGTAACGAAGAGCATGGACTGCACCTGCCCGCTCAAGGTTGACGCGGCCACCTCACCTCTGGCTGCCTTGCGATCTCAGTGAATGGCCTTATCTGCTCCCAGAGTTCCAGCCGGTTTAAAGGAGCAGGTTAAGTAGCAAGAGAATATGGTGTAATGCTAGACGACCTCAATCCTAGTTACTCAATGGGCGAGGATGCGCTTTGAAAAACTGCCCGATGATTTGGGTAGCAGCAACTGAATGGTAGCTTTCCCGGGGCCAGCCCTGGTTGCCGTTCTCAACACTGTAAAGCTGAACTTCGGTCGAAGACTTACCATTTCTCCAGGTGTCAATGTGGACTTTAGCCTGGTTGATGTCGGAGCGTATTGAGCCATCGCAGCTATTATGCCGGGCAAAGAACTTGACTGACTCTTGAGTGGTTAGCATGCCCCTTCCGGATGAGCCTTTCTGACCGTAGGGAACAATGTCGTCTGCCATGCTATGAAAGGAGATGACGGAGATCGGTAGAACTGGCCTCTTGCTGCCAATGAGAAGACCTGCTACTGGAGCGATGGCGGCCACCTGATTCGAATGGGTCACGGCAAAGGAGAAGCTCATAAAGCCTCCGCTGCTATGACCGGTCATGAAGACTTGATTTTTGTCGATTCTCAGTTCCTGTAACAAGTAGGTCAATTAGCTCAGAAAAGAACTGGGAATCCTGAGTTGGCGGGCCTCGCCATGCCCCCTTCCAGCTCGTCGGTGACCCAAGAGCGGTGGGAAAGGCAGCGATGAACTTCTCTTTTTCAGCTAGCTTGGTCCAACCGTAGTATCTGCTAGCGGTTCGCTGTCCGTTGCTTGAGCGGCCGTGTAAATAACCAGAGCCAGCGGCTCTTGCTGCTCCTTGTGGTATCCTTGCGGGATGTACAGCAGATACTCACGCTTTTGTTGACTCGAATGCATGGGTCCGGTGGTGAGTGCCAGGATTTTGAGCCGAGCTCGGCAGGGACAGCACTGACGCCAAAAGAGGCCTCTATAAGAAGAGGAATAGCAAGGTGGATTTCGGTCTTGTTGTGATGTGAGTCATGTGGTTTCTCTGCGATGATCCGGGATTTTGTCTGGCCTAACACATCGAACTGGGCGTGCTCACCATTCACTTTTTCAGTGTGGCAGGTGATCTCGTAAAATCCCGTAGAAAAATGTCCCCATAATGGCCATCGACAATGGAACTAACACCACCCAAATTCCATGGCCAATTAGAGCATATAATGGACCTGGACAAGCACCGGTCAAAGCCCAACCCAAGCCGAATATAAAACCACCAACCAAGTACTGGATTATCTTGGGGGATTTCTGATTATCAATTAAGATTTCTGTTCCATCGACATCTTTTAATTGATACTTCTTGATAATCTGAATCGATAGAATTCCTGTTACAACAGCCAGACCGATAATACCGTACATCTGAAAAGACTGGAATCGAAACATTTCCTGAATTCTAAACCAGGATAAGACTTCCGAGCGAGTTAGCACAACACCAAAGAGAATTCCAGCAAATAGAAATCGAAAATCTTTCATCTTGGCCTCCATTTAGCCTAAAATCAATGGTAGTAACAGATGGGTGGCCACTAAGCCGCCAGAAAAGAAACCAATCACCGCAATCAGTGAGGTTAATTGTAAGTTTGACAATCCACTGATTGCATGACCAGAGGTGCAACCACCAGCATAACGAGTTCCGAATCCTATTAATAGCCCTCCGATTGCCAATTGAATGACCCCTGGTATTGTTCTCAAGTAACTCCAGTTGAAGATTTCCGCCGGAACTAATCCCTTGAAGTCAGTAATTCCAATAGCCGATAAACTTTGCTTAGTCTTCTCCGATATTTGAATCACCACTTCACTATCAAACAAAAAGTTGGCCAGCCAAGCACCAATCACAATACCAGCCACAAAATATAAATTCCACCCCCCTTCCTGTTTCCAATTGTAGATGAAATGCTTGATTTTCTGGTTAGGGAATAATGCACATATATGCCTCAAACTGGCAGAAATCCCAAATGTTTTCCCCCCTAAAAAGAACAACAATGGAACAAACAAGCCGATTATGACACCTGAAAAGTACCACGGCCATGGAGTTTTAAAAATAATCATTTTAAGCGTCCTTGATAAGATAGTCTTTCATTAATATTCGCTTGGTTGAAAGAAAACCTAGAACTTATCTTTAACAGAATGGAGGCTTTAGCCGGTGCCAATACCCCTAGGCCATAATTCACTTCCCGTGTTAAATGCATTAAAGCTTGTTATGCAGGGGTTCACACCAGTCGTTGGTCTTATGTGACATCTCTTTTCTCTCTTTAAGATTGGTCCACCTAGGATTATTGATGGTTTGTCTACGCTAAGTGGTCGAATTGGTCAGCCATTGTTTCCATTTGCTGTTTTAAAGCTAACTACTCTCTCATATTTCATACAGTAGTTTTGGGTACGATTCTAGCACAAACACTACAGAAATAAAAGAGATTAAGTTGGATTTAGAATTGGACACACTTGACTGCACACAATTATTACAAAAGAATATTCGCACCTATTTCAACTTACTGTTGAGTTGAATACTGGCTGGTGATGGCTCTACGGGTCTTCAAAACCAGCTTGTCTACGCCAGTGGATAGGTGGGCTCGACTCCCGCCATTTCCTTTCAAGTTCTTTGTTGGTAAGGGCTTAAAGCTGTTTTATAAAGTCTGATTCTTAGTTGTGTCCATTTTAGTCACAGTTGAGGTCACACTTTATCATGTCCAATTTCTATCTGGTCTTTCGCCAAACAGGTAGTAGTTATTCCTTTCGCTCAATAGTTCCTAAAGACTTACAATCACTACTAGGCACTAAAGAATTCCAACTGTCTCTCAGATGTGGAATTCTGAAACAAGCCAAATTACTTTCCTCACATCTCTATAATCTATCTCAACTCTTTATGATCAATTGAGGGTTAACTCTGGTCATCTGAGAACTACTATTGACCATGTTAAAGAGAGATTGCGTTCAGAATTAGGCAAATCAAATCCTGCAGTTTCTAAACATCCCAAGATCCAAGAAGCAAAACCATCCAACAATCAGAAACCAGTAGAAGCTTTAACCGACCAAACATCATCTGGTATTTCTCTATCTCAACTCTCATCTGAATTCATCACTGCGAAAAATGAAGCAGGTCATCCATCTAAAACTATCAATGGCGATCTTGATACCCATAAACTTGCCATCTCTGTTTTAGGTGATCTAGCTATTGATTCTCTAACTCATCAAGATGGCATAAACTTGGTAGAAGTTTTCAAGAAGTTACCTGCTAATCGTGGTAAGAGTTATTCTAAGCTAACAAGCGATCAACTGCTTCAACTAGAGAATGAACCAACACTAAGCCATAAGACTATCCTGAAACACACTGAAAGGATATCTGCATTATTCAATTGGGCAATCAATCAAGGCGACACACATCAAAATATATTCAGGGGCAAACTTGAACCAATTAGAAAAACAGAGAAAGTTGAGAAGCACTTTACTGATCAGGAGATGAATCTGATTTTAGGTCAGAAACTGACAGCAGAATCACTAGCAATCAATAAACCTGAAAGATACTGGACAACTCTTATTTCAGCATATTCAGGAGCCAGATTGAATGAAGTTTGTCAATTGAATGTATCTGATATTCAATTGACTGATGGGATTTGGACAATGAATCCTAATGCTGGTTGTGATGATAAAAGTATCAAAACAGAAGCAGGCAACAGAATCATTCCACTTTATCCTAAGTTGCTGGGTCTTGGATTGTTAGATGTATGTCAAGCATATCCAGAATCAGAAGGAAGAGAAGTTATTCCCAAACCTGAAGAAAATAAAAAGCACAGGTTATGGAACAATGATTAGAGATGGGTTGCTAAATATTTAAAGAAGTTGGGCATTAAAAAGAAGGGCAAAAACTTCCATTCCTTCAGACATACCGTAGTCAATAAACTAACCAGTAAGAAAATTTATGAACCATTCATCAAAGAATTGATAGGTCATTCTCATGGTTCGATTACTATGGATGTATATGGAGGGAAGAAACCATTGGATGTCTTATTGAATGAATGTGTAGTTAAGATTTAGGCTTTCAGATAGGTAAGAACCACAGGAGGGGAAATTTTAAAGGGGCAAAGAATCCTATAGAATAATATTATAGAAATCCTTACCTCCTTGTCGCCTGTTATATCTTCAAGCAGAGACTACGCACCAATTAGCAGTAGTTCCTTTTGTGCATTCAGGATCTAGTTGAGATCTGATATAAACTCAAAAGGATCGCCTGAAACCTTTATTGTGCAGAATTGTGCAAGTTGCTGTACATTTACTGCCGACTGCCCTTTTCT
>Ga0310345_10004979_pt1 | contig 11913 bp, 13 predicted proteins | sample HC15DNA20500_MG_FD_204667 | JGI IMG/M metagenome (GOLD analysis project Ga0310345, IMG submission 204667) | Marine microbial communities from station ALOHA, North Pacific Subtropical Gyre - HC15-DNA-20-500_MG | ecosystem: Environmental > Aquatic > Marine > Oceanic | place: Pacific Ocean: North...
CTTGTTGACCACGAGGGTGGCCAGCGCTTCGCCTTCGATGTCTTCCGCGATGATGAGGAGCGGACGGCCCGACTGAACGGCTGCTTCCAGAATCGGGAGCATCGCCTGCAGGTTCGACAGCTTCTTTTCGAAGATCAGGATGTAGGGATCATCCAGCTCGACAGTCATCTTGTCGGGGTTGGTGATGAAGTACGGCGAGAGGTAGCCACGGTCGAACTGCATGCCTTCGACGGTTTCGAGTTCGAACTCGAGACCCTTCGATTCGTCGACGGTGATCACGCCTTCCTTGCCGACCTTTTCCATCGCTTCGGCGATCTTTTCGCCGACTTCGCGGTCGCCATTGGCGGAGATCACGCCGACCTGGGCGATTTCGCTGGAGCCGGAGACGTCCTTCGAACGGCCCTTGAGGTCTTCGACGACCTTGGTCACGGCGATGTCGATGCCGCGCTTCAGGTCCATCGGGTTCATGCCCGCTGCGACCGACTTCATGCCTTCGGTCACGATGGCCTGGGCCAGCACGGTGGCGGTGGTGGTGCCGTCACCGGCGGCATCGTTCGCCTTCGATGCGACTTCCTTGATCATCTGCGCGCCCATGTTCTCGAACTTGTCCTTAAGTTCGATTTCCTTGGCGACGGTGACGCCGTCCTTGGTGATGCGGGGTGCGCCGAAGCTCTTGTCGATCACGACGTTGCGGCCCTTGGGGCCGAGCGTGACCTTGACGGCGTTTGCGAGCGTGTCGACGCCGCGCAGGATGCCTTCGCGTGCTTCGCGGCCGAACTTTACGTCCTTGGCTGCCATTGTAATTGTCTCCTGAAATTAGGGTATTGGTAGGAAGCGTTGCGATCAGCGGATCAGGAAATGATCCCCATGATGTCGCTTTCCTTCATGATCAGCAGGTCTTCACCGTCGATCTTGACCTCGGTGCCGCCCCACTTGCCGAAGAGGACGCGATCGCCTTCCTTGACGTCGAGCGGAGTGACGGTGCCGTCGTCGGCCTTGGCGCCAGAACCGACCGCAACGATCATCCCTTCGCTCGGCTTTTCCTGAGCGCTGTCGGGGATGATGATGCCGCCGGCGGTCTTTTCCTCGGCTTCGATGCGACGGACCAGAACACGGTCGTGCAGCGGACGAAATGCCATGCTTGATACCTCTTGATAGGGTGAAAAACGGGTGTTGGCACTCCCATGGGGAGAGTGCCAGCGAGGGGCATATGTGCAGCCGCCAAAGGCGCGTCAAGCGGTCGCCCGGATAAAAAGTTGCCTGAGAGCGGCGGCCTGCGAACCGGGCCTCGCGGGACCGGCTGGGCCTCTCATGCGTAGCCCACATAAGTGCGGGCCACCGCATTTCGATCAGGACCCCAGGTAACAGGACAGGCATGGCTTCTCAAACACCGACCCCGCGCGCCGATACGCCCGGCGTGGACCTCAGCTTCGTGACCAGCATCATCGAGTGGTTGCAGGCGAATATCATGCAGATCATCGGCGCCTTCGCGGTGCTGGTGATCGGCCTGCTGATCGCCAGCGTGCTGTCGCGCTGGGCGGAGCGCGCGCTGTCCAAATCCTCCAAGTTCGAACCGACCATCGCCAACTTCCTGTCCAACATGGTCAAGTATGCGCTGTGGGCGGTGGTGCTGGTCACCGTGCTGAGCCAGTTCGGGGTCGAGACGACCAGCATCATCGCCGCGTTGGGTGGCATGGCGCTGGCGGTCGGTCTCGCGCTGCAGGGCACGCTCAGCAATGTCGCCTCGGGCGTGATGATCCTCGTGCAACGCCCCTTCGTGGTCGGCGAGGCGATCAGCGTCGACAAGTTCACCGCGACCGTCCAGCGGATCGGGCTGTTCACCACCGAGCTGAAACAGTTCGACGGATTGTTCGTGATGGTCCCCAATTCCGAACTTTGGAACCAGCCGATCGTCAATCTGCACCGCCATCCCACCCGCCGGATCGAGCTGGTCGTGGGCATCGGCTACGACGATTCGATGCAGCAGGCGCGGGAAACGCTGCTCGGTCTGGCGGCAGCGGACGAGCGGGTGCTCAAGGACCCCGAGCCGCAGGCCTTCGTCGCCTCGCTCGACGACAGCTCGGTCGGGATCGGCCTGCGCGTGTGGTGCGCGACCGGCGATTACATGCAGCTGACCTGGGATCTGACCGAGGCAGCCAAGGCAGCCTTCGACGACAAGGGCATCACCATTCCCTTTCCGCAGCGCGAGATCACGCAGAAGGCGGCCTGACCCTTTTCGCATCCGGCTGGACGCGCGTGAGGCCCAGAGCCTCGCGCCGCGCCCAGCGCCAGGTCAGCAGCACGGCGGCAAAAGCAAGACCGGTCGCCAGGCCCAGCCACACGCCGACGCCCGCCAGCGGGGTCGCGAAGCCGAGCACCATTGCTGTGCCGAAGCCGGGGACCCAGTAGGAAAAGACCGCGATCCACATCGGTACGCGCGTGTCCTGCAGGCCCCGTAGCGCTCCGCCCGCGACCGCCTGTACCCCGTCGACCAGCTGGAAGGCGGCGGCGACCAGCAGGTAGCGGGTGGCAAAGGCGACCATCGCCACGTTGGCCGCCGCCCACGGGTCGATATAGATCGCCAGCAGATAGTCGGGCACCAGCACCATGGCGCTGGAGGTCACGCTCATGAACAGCAGCGCGATGCCGATTCCGGCCCAGCCCGCGCGGGCCATCCCGTCGCTGTCGCGCGCGCCGTAGAAATAGCCCACCCGGATCGTGCTCGCCTGGCCCACGCCGAACGGCACCTGGAACGCGAGCGCGGCGATCTGCAGCGCAAGCGTGTGCGCAGCCAGCTGCGCCGCGCCGATATTGCCCATCAGGAAGGCCGCCGCGCTGAACACTCCGGCCTCCGCGCTCACCATCAGCGCGATCGGCGTGCCCTTGCGCGCGATCTGCCAGAACACCGGCCAGTCGGGCACCCACCAGCGCCCGAAGATGTGGTAGCGGTGCAGCTTGGGATCGAGCCGGATCGCGACCACGTAGGCCAGCATCGTGAACACCGAGGTGAACAGCGTGGCCACCGCCGCGCCGGGCAGGCCGAGCGCGGGTGCGCCCCAATTGCCGAAGATGAAGGCATAATTGCCCGCCGCGTTGACCCCGATGCCCAATGCGGTGATCGCGGTGGCGAAGATCGGCCGGTCGAGCGCGGAGACGAAGCTGCGCAGCACATTGTTGACGATGAACGGAATCACCGACCACACGAGGATCAGCATGTAGCTCTGGCCGAGCGCGGCGAGCGCGGGCTCTTGCCCGGTCAGCAGGGCAAACTGCTCGAACCCCAGGCACGCGATCATCCCCGCCGCGCCGCTCAGCACCGCGAGCCACAGCGCCATGCGGGTCGCACGGCGAACGGGCCGCAAGGCCGGAGCGCGCGCGCCCAGCTCCGCCGAAATCACCGCCGCGACCATCCCCGTCATCGAGCATAGCGCCCACACGATCAGCCCGAACACCGACACTGCCAGCGCGGAGGCGGCCAGCGGCTCTTCCCCCAGCCGCGCGATGAAGATCACGTCGATCGCATAGGTGAGCATTTGCAGCAGGTTGGCGAGCGCCAGCGGCCAGCTGAGCCGGAGCGTGGCGAATATCTCGGTGCGCCAGGGGGACGGATCCCGTGAGGGGTTGGGTTCGTAAGCCATAAAAAGCCGGCCCGGATATTGGTGCGCGTGCCGCTTGCCTAGGGGGAGCATGCGCTCCATGGGTTTTGCGGATCGACCTGATACCCGGGGAACACACTGGCATGGAACACGGCGAAGCCTCCGCGCATGTAGCGCTCGAAAGCGGTGTCGTCCTGCTGGCCGCCGCGCTGCTGTTCGTGATCCTCTTCCGCAAGCTGGGGCTGGGCGCGACGCTCGGCTACCTTGTCGCAGGCGCGGTGGTCGGCCCGCAGGTACTGGGGCTGGCGGGCAGCGGCGAGGAAACGCTCAGTTTCGGGGAGCTGGGCATCGTCATGCTGCTGTTCGTGGTCGGGCTGGAACTGGCACCCAGCAGGCTGTGGCGGTTGCGCGGGGCGATCTTCGGCCTCGGCCTGACGCAGGTTGCGCTGTGCGGCCTTGCGGTGTCGGGGGTGATCTGGCTCGCGACCAGCTATCCGATGGCGGCGGCGCTGGCGGTGGGCCTCTCGCTCGGCCTGTCGTCCACCGCGCAGGTGCTGCCGATGCTGCAATCGGGCGGCAACCTGCGTACCCCGGTGGGGGAACGGGCGTTTTCCATCCTGCTGTTTCAGGATCTCTCGATCATCCCGCTGCTCGCGATCGTCGCCGCGCTCGGCGTGCAGGGGGGCGAGGATGGCGGCACCGGCGGATGGGTCCAGCTGCCGATCGCGCTGGGTGCCTGTGTCGCCCTGGTGCTCGCCGGGCGGTTCCTGCTGCGCCCGCTGCTGCGCCTGATCGGGCGGCTGGGCGAGCGCGAGATGTTCGTCGTCGCCGCGCTGTTCGCGGTGGTCGCCTCGGCCGCGGTGATGGAGGCGATCGGCCTGTCGACCGCGCTCGGCGCATTCATCGCCGGGGTGATGCTGGCCGACACGCCCTACCGCCACGAGCTGGAGGCCGATATCGAGCCGTTCCGCTCGATCCTGCTGGGCCTGTTCTTCGTCTCGGTCGGGATGATGCTCGACCTGCAGGCAATCGCCGCGCAGCCGCTGTTTGTGATCGGCATGGCGGCGGCGCTGGTGGCGACCAAGACCGCGATCATCACCGGGCTGGGCATGGCGGTGAAACTGCCATGGCGCAGCGCCCTCGCGCTCGGCCTGCTGCTCAGCCAAGGGGGCGAGTTCGGGTTCGTGCTGTTCAATGCCGCGCAAAGCGGCGGGGTGATCGATGCGCAGACTGCCAGCCTGTTCACTGCGATCGTTACGCTGTCGATGGCGACCACCCCGTTCCTGATGATGGCGACCGCGCGTTTGCGCACGCCTGCCGCCGGCGCGCGGGAGGAGCGCGAGGGGCCGGATGGCGAAACGCCGCAGGCGCTGGTGATCGGCTTCGGCCGGTTCGGGCAAACGGTCGCGCAGATGCTCGCCACCGCCGGGCTCGACGTCACGATGATCGACAGGAACGTGCCGCAGATCGACACTGCCGAGGAGTTCGGGATCAAGGTGTTCTTCGGCGACGGGTTGCGGATGGACATGCTGCGCCAGGCCGGTGCGCGTGAGGCGAAGCTGATCTGTTTCTGCATCGATGGCGACCAGATCGACGCCGAATTCCTCGCCTCGGTCCGCGAGGCCTTCCCCGACGCCGCGCTGTTCGTGCGCACCTTCGACCGGCGGCACGTGATGAAGCTGGCCCCGGCACAGATCACGTTTCAGGTGCGTGAGCTGCGCGAAAGCGCGATTGCGATGGGCCGCGCAGTGCTGGAGCATCTCGACACCGACGCGCGCGCGATCGAGCAGCTCGAGCAGGATTATCGCGAGAACGACATGGCGCGGCTGCAGGCGCAGATCGACGCGGACGATCTGCACGCGGGCAAGGAACGCAACGTGCTGCGCGGGCGGGTGACCTGAGCCTCGGCCAATGACGTGCCTTGCGGGAGATGTATTCGGCGGCAGCTCGACATCGATCTCATAGGATTGAGTGCGGGGGCACGAATCCTAGAAGGTACAGTCGGCACTAATCGCTCGAATTTTCCGACCAGTCGCGGAAGAGGTCGATTACCGAAGAGAGGTCGGTCGGGCCACATGCGGCAGAGAAACTGGTTCCATTGGCCTTTGCGATCCACCAGCTTCCCTTCTCGCGCCATTCATGAATGTCAGACGCAGGTTCGCCATGCTCGGCCGCGAAGGTGCGCCCTTCTAGCGAGGTCTCGCGTAGGTCGATTGCGATCGTCCATCCGGGGTTGTCCAGGGTGTCGATTTTGACCCCATAAGAGTGCTCCCAATCATCGTCGCACTCGCGAACATACCAGTTCATGAGCCACTCAAGATTATTCGCCGTCATTCGTTCTTATCGCTGCTTCGGCTAAAGGGCGCAATTGATCTTCCGGCCACCACGAAAAAGGGCGGCGCCATCGCTGGCACCGCCCCTTCGATTTCGCTCGGAAGCGAGAAGAGCTTACTTGAGCTCGACCGTGCCGCCAGCGGCTTCGATCTTGCTCTTGACTTCTTCGGCTTCGGCCTTGTTGACGCCTTCCTTGAGCGGCTTGGGCGCGCCTTCGACGAGAGCCTTGGCTTCGGTGAGGCCCAGGCCGGTGATGGCGCGGACTTCCTTGATGACCTGGATCTTCTTGCCACCGTCGCCGGTGAGAATGACGTCGAATTCGTCCTTTTCTTCAGCGGCCGGGGCGTCGCCACCGGCAGCCGGGCCTGCAACCGCAACGGCGGCAGCGGCGCTCACGCCCCACTCTTCTTCAAGAGCCTTGGCGAGGTCAGCTGCTTCGAGGACGGTCAGCTTCGAAAGTTCTTCAACGAGCTTGGCGATGTCAGCCATGATAATTCACTCCAAAAAATAGCGTGGCCGGGCTCATGCCGCGGCCGGATATGTCGTGCGGAAAAACGTCTTACGCGGCGTCCTTGGCGGCATATGCGCCGAAGACACGAGCGAGCTTGTTCGCCGGGGCATTGACGACCTGCGCGATTTTCGTCGCGGGGGCGTTGACCAGACCAACGAGCTTGCCACGCAGTTCGTCGAGGCTCGGCATCGAGGCGAGAGCCCTGACACCTGCTTCGTCGAGCACCTGCGAGCCCATCGAGCCACCGACCACTTCGATGCGGTCGTTGGTCTTCGCGAACTCCACCACGGCCTTGGCCGCGGCGACCGGATCTTCGCTGTATGCGAGAGCGGTCGGACCGTTCAGGTATTCTTCGATACCTGCGTAGTCGGTGTCCTTGAGGGCGATCTTGGCAAGACGGTTCTTCGCAACCTGGTAAGTCGCGCCGGCTTCCCGCATCTTCGCGCGCAGATCGGTGGACTCTGCCACCGTCAGGCCGAGGTTGCGGGTGACGACCACCACGCCCGCCTCGTTGAAGACGTTGTTCAGCTGAGCGACCGCATCGGTTTTTTGCGAACGATCCATGCTTACTCCTTCACTATGGCCGACCCCGCACAGGCGGAGACGACCGGCTCACGTTCGACCCCGCTGCAAAAGCTGCGAGGCCATGGGTCCGTTTGACAAGGGAAGGAGGTGCATCCGGCTATCGGATGCGATTGCGGCGCATGGGGACATGCGGGCCGCTGTAAATCTCGTTTCCCCGTCTAGGCTGGAAATTAAGACCGGCATATTCCGGTCACCAACTGTCTCGGACGGATGACCGCAGGGCGCATGGCCGGAGCGGTCGGGGCGGGCACTTAGCGAGAACGTGCGCGGAGTCAAGCAAAAGCGGGTGGCGCGTGCCGTCCACCGCCGGTTCACGCGGGTCCGGGCAACAGGCTGCCATGCGCAGTCTCCTGATCGCCCTGCCCGTATTCGCGATGCTCGCCAGCCCGGCCCATGCGACCGGGGGCTTCGTGTGCCGCACTGCGGCCGAGCCGGCGATCGAGATCGCGGTCGGGTTCGGCCACACGGCGGGTTCGGCGCTGTTCGCCCACAGGTTGCAGGTCGATGGCAGGGACGTGCCCGTCGAAGCGCCGCAATGGTGGCTCGACGATGGTGAGCTGCGGCTGGTGTTGACCGACCCGCAGGCGAACGAGCGGCTGGCGGTGGTCAAGGCGGTGCGCGAGGGCGATGCCTATGATGGATCGGTGCTTTACCAGGGCAGACACCACTGGATTCGCTGCCGCGAGAGCTGATCGCGGCCCGACGCAAAACGGCCGCGCAATCCCCAAGGATCGCGCGGCCGCTTCTGTCAGGTCCGAAAACCCGGCGAGATTACATCTCGTCGGCGGTTTCTTCCTGCTGGTCAGCCTTTTCTTCAAGCTGCTCGGCAGTGGCTTCGTCGCCCTTTTCTTCGGCCAGATCGGCCTGGGCTTCGGTCACGCCCGACTGCGCGTCGAGGACTTCGCCCTGCGCTTCGGTGACGTCGTCGGCCTGTTCGCCGGCTTCTTCGTTGGCGCCGTTACATGCGGCGAGCGAGAGCGCGAAGGTGGCGATGGCGGCGGTTGCGATGATCTTCTTCAAGGTAATTCCCCCAGTTTTCTCGATCCGGGGGACCATTCCCCCGGCATTCGGATTTGGTGGCAACCGCCCATGCTCCATCACGGTTCCCGCGCCAAGCAATATTGTTCAGGGACTTAGCGTGTTTCTCTGGATCGGCTGCCTTGGAGGGAAAGGCGAAGCTCCCGTGCGGATGGGGGTGCAGGGAGCTTCGCGCGCGGGTTCAGGCGGTTTCGCTGCGGGTGTCGTAGGCGAGCAGGTCGCCCGGCTGGCATTCCAGTTCACGGCAGATTGCCTCGAGCGTGGAGAAGCGGATCGCCTTGGCCTTGCCGGTCTTGAGGATCGAGAGGTTGGCCAGCGTCATGCCGACTCGCTCGGCCAGTTCGGTCAGGGTCATGCGGCGATCGTGCAGCAGGTCGTCCAGTTTCACCATGATGGCAGCTCCGTCGGGAGTGTCGGGGGAGGGGGGCATCACACGGTTCCTTCCAGATCTTCGCGCATCGCGGCGCCGTGGCGGAACACGCGGGCGAGGATGAACAGGATCACGGTCAGCAGCAGCGCGGTCATATCGAACCCGCCATCGTCGAAGGTCAGGCTGAAATCCTTCGCACCCGCCTTCTCGATCGCGTCGGCGTAGTTCGCCAGCTGCATGACGATGAATCCGGCGGGGATGACGACCAGCTGCGTGCCCAGCATCAGCCAGCCCATCTGGCTCAGGCGCGTGGCATTCTGCGGCTGGAAGGGGTCGCCTTCGCCGACCGTGCCGATGATCCGGCGCAGCTTGCCGAAAAAGACGAACAGCATGGCGACGATCGCGAGGCCGATGGCCATGATCGCGGCGATCAACAGGCCGGGGAATTGCTCGGTCATGCCGGGCAGTTCCTTGGCGATTTCCGCCTGGATCGTCCCTTGCGCGAAGATGATCACGGGAATTGCGATGCCGAGGGCGATTGTGGCGAGCGCCATGACGGCCTGGAGGAAGATGCAGAAGATCTTGCCGATGAGCAGCAGCGGATCGTTGAGGGCATTGGTCATGATGGTTCTCCCCTGTTGTCGGGCCCCATGGTGGGGGCGGGCGTCGGGTGTCGGGTCAGGCCAGCTCTTGCGGGCTGTGCGAGAGGTTGGCGTAGGTGGTGGCGGTGCCATCCTGTGCGGGCGGCACTGTGGTGATCGCGGTCAGGCTGGTACCGGCGACCAGCACGGCGACGGCGAGGGCGAGGAGGTTCTGGGCAAGCTTGGGCATGATGGGGCTTTCTGTTCTGAAGGTGTCGGGGCGCCGGATCAGGCGACTTCGATCGTGTGGACGGTGGCAACCATGCCGTCTTCGGCGGGGGGCACGGTGACCACGGCGGTCATGCTGGTGGCGGCGATGATGATCGCGGCAAGAGCGGCGGTGATGTGTTTGGCGGTGTCGGTCATTTATCGATCTCCTTGTTGTCCGATATCGATATTCAATAATCCCGCCCGCACTTATCGTCAATCGATAAATATCGAAAAACGATAAATCCCTGATCGATAAACGAAAAATTCCCCCTGCCTTTGACACTTGGCGTGCAGATTCCTATATGGCGCGGACACGTCAGCTTCGAGCAAGGCCGAATCACGCGCGAGATTCGGATCCCGGGAAGGAAGCGGCGCGGCCAGACCCTCGCGGCGGTATGACCCCAACGGCAGACGCATGGTGCGCCTGCCGACATGCCGCCCGCGTCATGGCCTGTTCCCCTCGTGCAGCGATATTTTCATGACTCGCGCGTGGCGAGGGCCCTTTGCCTTCGGTCTCGCGTGCGAACGGCTAAAGAGGTTCTCTCGACTTATGGCGACCAAGAGCGCGAACGACGACGCCAAGCTTCCGATGAAGCGCGGCACGGCCAAGACCGGCACTGCCAAGCGCCGCATCCGCAAGATCTTCGGCGATATTCACGAAGTCGTGCAGATGCCGAACCTGATCGAGGTTCAGCGCGAAAGCTACGAACAGTTCCTGCGCTCCGACAAGCAGATCGACTACGTCTCGGGCCTTGAGAAGACGCTGCGCAGCGTCTTCCCGATCCGCGATTTCGCGGGCACGGCCGAGCTCGACTTCGTCGATTACGAACTCGAACCGCCCAAGTACGACACCACCGAATGCCGCCAGCGCGGGATCACCTATGCCGCGCCGATGCGCGTGACGCTGCGCCTGATCGTGTTCGAAGTGGACCAGGACACCGAAGCCCGTTCCGTGCTCGATATCAAGGAGCAGGAAGTCTACATGGGCGACATGCCGCTCATGACCGAGAACGGCACCTTCATCGTCAATGGTACCGAGCGCGTGATCGTGTCGCAGATGCACCGTTCGCCGGGTGTCCTGTTCGACCATGACCGCGGCAAGACCCACTCCTCGGGCAAGCTGCTGTTCGCCGCGCGCGTGATTCCCTACCGCGGTTCGTGGCTCGATTTCGAGTTTGACGCGAAGGACATCGTCAACGTCCGGATCGACCGCAAGCGCAAGCTGCCGGTCACCTCGCTGCTCTACGGCCTGGGCCTCGACAGCGAAGAAATCCTGCATCACTTCTACGACACCGTCGTGTGGCAGCGCGCCAAGGACGGCTGGACCATTCCGTTCGTTGCGGAACAATGGCGCGGCGCCAAGCCGACCTTCCCGCTGGTCGACGCCAAGACCGGCGAAGAAGTGTTCCCCGCCAACCAGAAGATCAGCCCGCGTGCCGCCAACAAGGCGGAAAAGGACGGCCTCGAAACGCTGCTGTTGCCGAGCGAGGAAATCTTCAGCCGCTACGCCGCGCGCGACATGATCGATGAATCGACTGGTCGCATCTATATCGAGGCGGGCGACGAAGTGACGCCCGAGCACCTCGAAGTGCTCGACGCTGCGGGCGTCGACCAGGTCGAACTGCTCGACATCGACGAGGTCAACACCGGCCCGTGGATCCGCAACACGCTGAAGGCCGACAAGGCCGAGAACCGCGACGAAGGCCTGGAAGCGATCTACAAGGTCATGCGTCCGGGTGAACCGCCGACCAAGGAAACCGCCGAAGCGCTGTTCGAAGGCCTGTTCTTCGATAGCGAGCGCTACGACCTGTCCGCCGTCGGCCGCGTGAAGCTGAACATGCGTCTGGAACTCGACGCCGAAGACACCGTCACCACGCTGCGCAAGGAAGACATCCTTGCCGTGGTCAAGGAACTGGTCGGCCTGAAGGACGGCAAGGGCGAAGTCGACGACATCGACAACCTCGGCAACCGCCGTGTGCGTTCGGTCGGTGAACTGCTCGAGAACCAGTACCGCGTCGGCCTGCTGCGCATGGAACGCGCGGTGAAGGAACGCATGAGCTCGGTCGACGTGTCGACCGTGATGCCGAACGACCTGATCAACGCGAAGCCCGCCGTGGCCGCGGTGCGCGAGTTCTTCGGTTCCAGCCAGCTCTCGCAGTTCATGGACCAGACCAACCCGCTCTCGGAAGTCACCCACAAGCGCCGCGTTTCGGCGCTTGGGCCGGGCGGTCTTACCCGTGAGCGTGCGGGCTTCGAAGTCCGCGACGTTCACCCGACGCACTATGGCCGCATCTGCCCGATCGAAACGCCGGAAGGCCCGAACATCGGTCTGATCAACTCGCTCGCCTCGTTCAGCCGCGTCAACAAGTACGGCTTCATCGAGACCCCCTACCGCAAGGTTGTGGACGGCAAGGTGACCAGCGACGTCGTCTACCTGTCGGCAATGGAAGAGCAGAAGCACACCGTCGCGCAGGCTTCGGCCGAGCTCGACGAGAACGGCAGCTTCGTGGAAGAGCTGGTCTCCGCCCGCCAGAGCGGCGACAACCTGATGGCCCCGCGTGAAACCATCACGCTGATGGACGTCAGCCCCAAGCAGCTCGTCTCGGTCGGTGCATCGCTCATTCCGTT
>Ga0310345_10004981_pt1 | contig 11910 bp, 7 predicted proteins | sample HC15DNA20500_MG_FD_204667 | JGI IMG/M metagenome (GOLD analysis project Ga0310345, IMG submission 204667) | Marine microbial communities from station ALOHA, North Pacific Subtropical Gyre - HC15-DNA-20-500_MG | ecosystem: Environmental > Aquatic > Marine > Oceanic | place: Pacific Ocean: North...
GCATCCAGAGTTACTTGACTGGCTTGCAGTGGAGTTCATGGATCGAGGCTGGAGCGTCAAGGAAATGCATCGTCTGTTGATGACGTCAGAGGCCTATCAAATGGCTTCGACGCACGACGATCCGACGGCTGCCGCGGCGGATCCAGATAATCAGCTGATGTGGCGCTACCGGCCTGTACGGCTGGAGGCCGAGGCCCTGCGCGATGCAATCATGACGGTCAGCGGTGGCATCGATCTGACGGTGGGTGGTCCGCCGATCTTCCCGTATGTTCCGGAAGACATCCTCGAAGCGTCAAAGACGAAGGGATTCTGGGACAACAACCCAGACGGGCCAGAGGTTTGGCGGCGGAGCGTCTACGTTTATCGGCGCCGGTCGCTCGGTTTCCCGTTCTTCGACACATTCGACCTACCAGATCAGAATCAAACAGCAGCGGCTAGGAACGTGTCCACTGTGGCCACGCAAGCGCTCACGCTAATGAACAACGAGTTCGTGCTGAACCAGGCTGAACTCTTTGCCGCTCGGCTGGAAAGAGAGGCACCTGGAGACCTCGACAGCCAGGTGCAACTTGCGTATCGTGTCGCACTTACGCGTGCTCCGACCTCTGAAGAGATGAGAATCGCCAAGGACCTGGTTAGTGAGCAGTCGCTAACCGACTTAACCCACGTCATACTGAACTTGAACGAGTTTCTGTACTTGAGGTAGCGACGATGCCAGATTATCACCATCACCATTGCCGGAAGCGGACGTTTTGGAACCGCCGGGACTTCTTGTTCCAGTCTGGGGGAGGTATTGCTGGCTTGGCCCTAGCCCACATGATGGATCGAGAGGGTCTGCTTGCTGCACAGTCCGACACGTGTGAGGCGCCGATTCCAGGTAATCCATTTGCCCCCCAACCGTCGCACTTTGAGCCCCGCGCGACAGCAGTCATCTCATTGTTTATGAGCGGTGGGGTCAGTCAGGTCGACACATTTGATCCAAAGTCGGCGTTGACGAAGTACGCGGGTCAGCCGATGGCCGAATCGGTGGTCGTGAGACAGGGACATCCAGGGCCGTTGATGCCGAGTCCGTTTCAGTTTCAGAAGCATGGGGAGAGTGGGATCGAGGTGTCCGAGATTTTTCCACATCTATCGAAGAAGGTTGACGAGATGGCCTTCATTCGGTCGCTGTATGGACGGTCGAATGACCACATCCAGGCGACCTACGAGATGCAGAGTGGACAGATTCGTATGGGCTTTCCGAGTGTAGGTTCGTGGGTTACCTACGGGCTTGGTTCTGAGAGCGCGAGCCTGCCAGCGTTCGTTGTCATGAATGACCACCGAGGGGGACCGTTGGGTGGGCCGAACGATTGGAGTGCTGGTTTTATGCCGGCCACTTACCAGGGCACGCTCTTCCGCGCCGTCGGGGACCCGATTGTTGACCTACAAGCTCCGGAAGGAGTGAGCGAGGCGCAGCAGCGGGCCCGGCTCGACGCCTTAGCGAAACTGAATGAGATTGATATTGCAAAGAATCCTGGAAATTCTGAACTCGCCGCGCGAATTTCCTCGTATGAGTTGGCCTATCGAATGCAGGGTTGTGCTCCAGAGGCGGTCGATACGTCGGCTGAGTCGGATGCGACAAAGAAACTTTACGGTCTCGATGACAACATCACCGAACCGTTTGGCCGCCAATGCCTGATGGCGCGGCGTCTTGTCGAGCGCGGCGTACGTTTTGTACAGCTTTTTCACGGAGGGCTCGGGCAACAGAATACCGATACTTGGGATGCGCACAGCAACTTGAAGGAAAACCACACTAGGCATGCGACCGAAACTGATTTACCGATTGCCGGTTTGTTGACCGACCTCAAGTCCAGAGGAATGCTCGATTCGACTCTGATTGTCTGGCACGCAGAGTTTGGTCGGATGCCAATTTCGCAGCGCGGGGTTGGCAGGGACCACAATCCTGGCACAATGACCGGCTGGATGGCTGGTGCGGGTATCCAGGGCGGACAAGTTATCGGAGCCAGTGACGAGTTCGGTTATAAGGCAGAGCAGCAGCGAGTGTCTCCACATGATTTACACGCGACTATGCTGCACTTGTTGGGAATGGACCATACCAAGCTGACTTACCGGTACAACGGTCGAGACATGCGTTTGACGGACGTACACGGCACCTTGATTCCGCAGATTACGGGTTGATTCTGTTTTTTGGAATCCGCTGCATTCAATCGGGCCAGTGTCTTGGGAGGTCGCACGGTCCTTTCACCATAGCCGGATAGAGCTGGACTGGTCACTCTACTCTTGCCTGGTTTCGGTCGCGTGGTGCGTTGCCTAGGGCGGATCTTGGTGGGGCGCCGTTCCTGCACAGCCTTGCGAGCACTCGGTGACAAGTGATCCTGAGTCTGCCACCCGGCACCGGTTCTGGACGGCCTTTGGTCCTGGGTTATTGTGGGCCGCTACCGCGATCGGCGTTTCTCACTTAGTCCAGTCGACACGTGCCGGGGCTGTCGCCGGATTTGGTTTAGCCGGTGTCATACTGATCGCGTTGATCCTGAAGTATCCCTTCTTTGAGTACGGACCTAGATATGCGGCAGCGACTGGGGAAAGTCTCGTCGAGGGCTATCGCAGGATCGGCCGATGGGCGCTGTGGCTCTATCTAAGCATCACACTTTTAACGACTGGCATCATCCAGTCAGCCGTCGTGATGTTCACGGCGTACCTGGTTGGATTTACCTTTGGCCTCGACTTGGGATTGCCGGCGTTGGCGGCCTTGGTGATGGCACCTTGCGGGGTTGTGCTGTGGGTTGGTCGCTTCCGTGGCCTTGACGTTGCTATCAAGATAATCCTGTTACTTCTCCTGTCATCAACTGTCGTCGCGGCGGCAGTCAGCCTACCACGAGCCGATTTTTCGACTTTGGCGATCTGGCCGAGCGGCCTTATTGGAACAGCAGTGCCGTTCGCCTTCTTGTTAGCGCTCGTCGGTTGGATGCCGACGGCGATTGACGTTTCGGCATGGAGTTCCCTCTGGACCTTGGCGAAGAATGACGCTTCCGGACAGCGTTGCTCGGTGGAAACTGCCCGGCGAGATTTTCTTGCTGGCTATGTTGGCACCGCGGCGTTGGCGTTCTCGTTCGTCATTCTTGGGGCTTCGGTGATGTACGGGTCTGGAGTGGTATTGGCGGTTCAGGGGACGGAATTTTCAACCCAGCTAGTAGATCTGTACGGCACGACGCTTGGTGCTTGGATCAAACCGGTGGTGCTGGTGGCGGTTGTAACTACGATGCTGTCTACGACGTTGACCGTGATGGACGGTGCCCCACGTGTTATCGAGCGGTCTATATTCGTACTGCGTGCGCCGATGACTGAGGTGCCGTCTGTCGGGGGGATCTATTGGTGTAGTCTTGTTGCCCTTTCGGGGCTTACCTTGGCTGTGATGGGGCTCTTCATCGGGAACCTCACGACCATGCTCGATTTCGCGACGATCGTCTCTTTTCTGACCGGTCCAATTCTGGGCTATCTCAACCTTAGGGCGGTTACATCTAAGGAGATGCCAGTCGAACATCGACCGGGCAGCCTGATGCTGTTCCTATCCTGGGCTGGGATCGTGTTGCTGGGAGGGACTGGCCTTTTCTACCTTTTGTCTTTGGTTGGCTGACCTAGATGCATGGATTGTAGTTGGGGATCTCGGTGACTGGACAGGTCGGTGGTTTCGGAGGGACCTAACTGCAAATGGATCATCGATCACGAGTTAGTTCGTCGTACGCGCCCTCGATTCGTGCTGGTGTTAACGGCCAGCCGAGGTCGCTTGTCTCGATTCTAGACGCAATGTCATCCCTGGTCGTGCCTGCGTCGATCTCGCTCTCCACCCGATCCAGGAAAGTTTGTAGATTCAGCCGGAAGGTTCTGACGTCCGCCTTTGTCAAGATAGGCCCGTGACCCGGAATGACCGTGTCGAAGTCTAGTGACAGGAGCCCGTCAAGGGTCGCCGGCCACTCAACGGCGCTGCCGCCATTTCCGTAATCCCAGAAGGGTGCCAGCGTGCTACCGTCCAGGCGCTCGCCCCAGATGAATAGATCACCCGTGTGGACAACCCGTAGATCAGGGAAATAGATCACGGCATCGCCGTTCGTGTGGCCTCGGCCGAAGTAGTGAGACTGTACTTCGATGCCGCCGAGGTACAGAGCCATTTTGTCATCGAAGACCACACGCGGCGCACCGGTTTGGTCGTTGCGAAGGATGTTGCTACGAGCATTTCGGTGGGCGATGACCTCTGCCGTGTTCATGAAATCCGCGTTACTGCCAGCATGGTCTCCATGGTGGTGGGTGTTGAGGACGTACTTAATTGGCTGCTCGGTAACACTTCGAACCTGCTCCGTAATGAATTCGAAACTGTAAGGAAACTTATCATCGACGATGATGACACCTTCGTTAGTCGTCCTTACAGCAATCGCCCCTCCAGACTGTCCGCCGTCAAACCCAGGGATCACGTACAAGCCATCTTTGACCTGCTGAATCTGTAGCCGCGCCTGCTGGTCCGGCGTGAAGGTGGGCTGTTGTCGCTGGCCGGCGGTGACCGTGAGTAGTGCCGCCAGAACGGAGATGGTGGTCAAGAGGCTGAGTCTTCGTGGCGCAAGCATTTTGGTCCTTGCCTCGGTGGAGTTTATTCTAAAACCTTTCGTCTAGGCGGTTCCGTTCTTGTTGAGGTTAGGGTTCGCCGACAATCGCTACGCCCCAGGGACGCTCGCCGACGGGAATGGTACTAACGACATTGAGTGTTCGTGTGTCGATGACCGAGACATCGTTCGACGGACCGTTAGCCGTATAGAGGTAACGGCCGTCTTCGGTCAGAGCGATTCCCCAGGGTCGTACGCCGACCTCGACCGACTCAAGCACCTCGGCTGTTTCGGTGTCTAGGATGATAACGCTACCTCCACGGCCCGTGGACACATAAAGGCGAGAGCCGTCGCCCGAGACGACCACGCCCATTGGCCGGACGTTCTCACCGATGAGTTCGATGGTGTCGATGACCGTATGTGTGCTCGTGTCTACCACAGAGACGTTTCCACCGTTTTCCGCAGTTACGTAAGCGCGGGTACTGTCTGGGGAGAATGCAGATGAACGGGGTCGAGCACCCACGTCGAACGTAGCGACGATCTCCAGAGCCTCGGTGTCGATTACTGAGACTTGGCTGTCGTTCTCTGAAGTCACATATACGAACCGTCCGTCTGGGCTAATGGTGACACCCTCCGGTTCTCCTCCTACTGGGAGTTCCGCAACGGTTTCTCCGCTTATGACTTCGACAACGCTTGCCAGTGCGGCATCCTCGTTGGCTACATAAATTCTCATGCCATCGGGGTCGACCGCGAGTTGTTCTGGGTCAGTGCCGCCATTGAGTACCCGTACGACACGCTGTTCTGAAAGATCAACTATACCGATACCATCAGCCGACCGGTCCGGTGGGGGTAGGCTACTCTCGTCAACGCCAGGTGGCGCCGGAGGGGAACCGCTGAGGGCAACAAACAGCTGATTTCCGTCCGGATTCACCTTGATGCCACGGGGTCGTTGGCCTAGGGGAATGGTGTTGATTACTTCATAGTTGTCGCCAGCGATTACACTGAGATCCCCAGAACCTTCATTGGTTACATAGACGCGGAAGGGTGGAGGGTTACGAGCAGGAATTTCCTCGCGGCTCGAAGAGTTGTCCAGGCTTGGTTCCTGTTCGACGCCGCAAGAGGTCGACGCAACCAATAGGCCTGTGAGGGCAAGATACTGACTTTGTCTCATGGGAGGTCTCCCTTTGGTTCTTCCGATCGAGGCTCCTGGTCTTCTGTTGTGTCCGAGGGTGCGACAGTTGAGATCGCTTGATCGGCGACCTCCATCACAACGCGGCTATAGGCACCTGGATCAGTAAGGGTTCCACCTTCTGCCAGAATTGCCTGGCCGTGAAGTAAGCGGGCATAGGTGTCGAGTGACAGTGCCGCAGTGTTCCCCGTGTGGCACAGACGGAGTTTCTCAATAAATGGGTGATCCGGATTTATCTCGAGGATCCGCTTAGTCTTCGGTGGATCTTGTCCCATCCGACGCATCATTTCCTCAAGCTGTGGGCTCAGGTCGTCCTCGTCGCCGACAAGACACGCGGGACTGTTGGTTAAACGGCCGGACAGGCGTACGTCCTTGATCTCGTCCTGGAGGTGTGTCCGAAGGGCCTGTAGCAGCCCATGGAACCTTGAGTCAGCAGCACTTTTGGCTGTGGTTTCTGTTTTCTTTTCATTCGTTTCGAAGTCGATCTTGCCCTGGCTGACCGATGTGAAGCGTTTCCCCTTATAGGACAAATCCCGCTGAAGCCAGAACTCGTCGACGGGATCTATGAAGAACAGTACCTCGATGCCCTTGCGGACAAACGATTCGAGGTGTGGAGAGTTACGGACCGCTTCGATCGACGTGCCACCGAGGTAGTAGATGTTTTCTTGTTGGGCAGGCATCCGCTTCAGGTAGTCAGCCAGGGAAGTCAGTTCACCGCCGTGAGTCGAGTCGCAGAGTACGAGGTCGAGCAGCCGCTCGTGTAATTCACCGTCTCCCGTGAGACCCTCTTTAATTACAGCGCCGCATTCGATCCACAGGTTTCGCATTGAATCCGGTTTGTCTCTTTTCAGAAGTTCAAGCCCGTCTAGTGTTTTCTTCACCGCAAACGTGCGAATGGCCTTAACTTGCCGATCATGCTGGAGGATCTCACGCGACACGTTAAGTGATAGGTCTTCGCAGTCGATGACCCCCTTCAAGAACCGCAGCCATTCTGGTAGTAATACTTTCCAGTCGTCCATGATGTGGACGCGTTTAACGTACAGCTGTACCCCTTTTGTGACTCGCTCCCGGTGATACAGGTCGAATGGGGCCTTGGCTGGGATGAATAGTAGGATGCGGGCGTTGAACGTGCCCTCCATAGCTGCAGAAATCGTCGCGATCGGGTCCTGCCAGTCGTGGGAAAGGTGCCGGTAAAACTCGTTGTATTCCTCATCCGGCACCTCGCTGCGCGGCCGAGTCCAGATCGCCTTCATGGAGTTCAGCGTTTCATCCTTTGTAACGGTCTTTGGGAGCACTCCCTTGACCGGCGTACCAGTGTTGTCAAGTACAGGCTCTTGCCGCTCTACTAGCATTCGGATCGGGTGCGCCACAAAGTCTGAGTGTTTCTTGACAACCTCCTTCAGGACCAGGGCATCGGTGTAATCCCTTAACCCGTCCTCTTCATCTGCCTGTTTTAGTTGTAGCTGCACGGTTGTACCGGATTGGGGTCGATCAGCTTCGTCGAGAGTGTAGGTGCCGTTGCCTGTTGATTCCCAACGTGTGGCGGTGGCACAGCCGGCGCGGCGGGTGATTAAAGTGACGCGGTCGGCCACCATGAAGGTGGAGTAAAAACCTACACCAAACTGACCTATTAGGTCGGCGGTGTTTGTGGCACCCTTTTCACCATCGTGGGACTTCTTCTCTTTAAGTGCCGCGAGAAATTCTTGGCTACCAGATCTTGCGATGGTTCCGATGTCACTGATGACTTCTTCACGGTTCATGCCGATTCCGTTGTCAGAAATAGTGAGTGTCCGTGCTTCCCTATCGACTTCTAGGCGAATCTCGAGTTCGCCGTCTGGGAGTAGCTCTGGGCCGGTCAGGCCCTCCACGCGAAGTCTGTCGAGCGCGTCAGAACTGTTCGAAATCAGTTCGCGGAGGAAGATGTCTTTTTGGGAATAGAGCGAGTGAACCATCAGGTTCAGAAGCTCTTGTACTTCGGCCGTGAAAGTGTGTTGTTCTGTGCTCATTGTCACCCTGTTGATCGGCGGTCGGTTCGACTGGCTGTTTTGCCCTAGACGACACAGTGGGTCACTCTTGTCCAGGTGACTGGTGTGAGTGACGAAAGTTCAGCTGCCTCTCTCCTAGTTAGTCTAATTCCTTATTCAAGGTTCTAATTTTCTTTCTATGTCAGGTTTTGCTAACCGCTAGATTCCTGACGGCCGCGTCAGGGATAGCTTAACTATCGATTACCGGGAGTCCCAGTTAATTGGGCTTCGCGTTCCCACGGCGCAAGGTCCACTGACCGTCTGGTTCCAGCCCCTTGGTCCGCGCCCAAGGCAATGAGCAGTCCGGCCATGTCGGGGTGGCGGTTAAACGTGTTGGGATAAAAAACACCTTCCGCGATTGACAGCGCCGTCCAACCGATGCTGTTCACTGCATCCAGGTTGGCCCCCTTATTGCACAGAAATCGTGCGATTTCGCTGGCACCTCGGTGCACGGCGCCATGGAGTGCCGTGTCGCCGTTAGAATCGGCGGCATTTACGTCGTTGCCGAGTTCCCAGGCAAAGGCGGCAGCTTTGAGCGCTTCTGCGTTCGTTCCTGGATTTTCCCCGATCTTCCAAATTCCGACGCCACTTGCCGCCATCAGCGCCGTCGCGCCGTTGTTGGTCGTCAAGTTCGGATCGGCGCCCATCTCGACAAGTAGGTGCATCATTTCAACGTCGGCGGCTTTGGCGGCTAGGATAAAAGGTGTCGCGCCCGTACGGTCTAACATGTTCCGATTCCCGTCGCGTGGTTCCTCCGTTTGGGGCGAGTTCGGGTCGGCGCCCTGCTCGATCAAGACCCTTGCCATGTCAAGCCCGTCGAGCTGACCAAGTGGTACCGGGAAGGGAGGGTTGCGCCCTAAATTCGGCCGCCGTGTCCAGACCACTTGGTGAAGTGCTGCCCACCCCTGCTCGCTGGCATTCGGGTCGGCTCCCTTCGTGAGTAGACGTGCCGCGACCTCATAATGCGCGTTGTACGTGGCGAGAACCAGGGCGCTTGTGCCGTCAGGGAGTGTGTCATCTGGATTTGCCCCAGCTGCCAACAGCACGTCAGCGGTCTCTAGGTTGCCCTCACGTACCGCGAAGAGAAGCGGGGTGAAACCTCCCTCGGATACCAGTTGCAGTTTAGCGCCCCGGTCAATTAGTAATCGAGCGGCTGCGGCATTATCTTGCGCGGCTGCCCACATCAACGCTGTTTGTTGGTGCCAACTCTCTACTGTATCGACTTCGGCTCCGTGGTCGAGCAGGAGCTTAATAGCCGCGGTTGAGCCTGTACGGGCAGCGGTCATTAACGGAGTTTCTAGCGAGGGAGATGCGTGGTTCGGATCAGCTCCTCCCGCTAGAAGGGTTTGTACCATCACGGCGCTACCGTTGCTGGCAGCCAGCGAAAGCGGCGTGACGCCGTATCGTGTCACGGCGTCGATGTTGGCGCCGACATCAATCAAGATCTCCGCAGTGGCCTGATCGTCTCTATGAGCCGCCCAGTGTAGTGCTGTGGTCCCGTCGGGTTCTGAGCCGTCTACGTTCCCGCCCCGATCAAGTAGTGCCCGTAAGGTGCCTGTGTCTCCAGTCTTGGCGGCTTCGATCAACAGAGGCGTGCCAGATTGTGCTCCGGGAAGGGCAGAGCCAGCAATGAAAACGAAGAGAGGCGGCAGGAGGCAACTCAAGGGTAATCGTGACATTTCCGTTTCAGTTTTGTCCGGCAGAGTGACTTAGGGTCGAACTGTGAGGCCGCCGGCGCCCCTTCGATCTGAGGATCCCCGTCGCCGGACGACTTGATTATTTCAGAAGGCTTCAGGCTTTTCCTAGATCGTTATCGGCTCCAGTTCGAGTTGTCCGGTATTGTCACCGAGGCGGTCGATGTTCACACCGGCCTTGTCGAGCATAGCAAGTAAAAGGTTGGTCATGGGTGTATCGGTCGGATAGCGTAAATGTCGCCCGCCATTTAGCTGGTCGCCACCCCCTGCGAGTACCAGCGGGAGATCGATGTGCGAGTGTTGGTCTCCGTCGCTAATACCACCACCGTAAAGAATCAGCGAATGATCCAATAATGATCCCTCGCCATCCGGTATGGAGTGCAACTGGCTGAGGAATGATGCGAGCAAGTCGACATGATAGGTGTTGATTTTAGCGTATTGTTCGAGTTTCGCTGGATCGAGTTGGTGATGTGACACGGAGTGATGAGCATCAGCTACCCCAATTTCTGGGTAGCTCTGAGTTGTCTGTTCTCGGCCAATCAGATAAGTGAACACCCTCGTGATGTCGGCTTGAAATGCTAGTGTCTGTAGGTCGAACATTAACTGTGCGTGCTCGGTGAACGACCTTGGGATTCCCACCGGGCGGACCAGGTCCTCCGGAAGGTCGTGATCGTCAGCTTGCTTTTCGACACTTTGAATACGGCGCTCGATTTCACGGACCGCATCCAGATATTGGTTGACTCGCATACGGTCGCCGGCACCAAGCGTAAGTTCGAGCCTTTGCATGTCGTCACGCACCGCGTCGAGAATGCTCCGGTCTGTTCGCAACTGCTCTAGTCGCTCAGCGGATGTACCTCCTTCTCCAAAGAGCCGCTCGAATACTATTCGCGGATTGTGCTCCATCGGTAGCGGCATTGTCGGATTGCGCCACGAAATGGTGTTCGTATAGACACAGCTGTAACCGTTATCGCAGTTGCCGACCACGTGGCTGTTCTCAAGGGAAAGCTCGAGTGACGGTAATGGTGTGTTCATGCCAAGCTCACGTGCAGCGATCTGATCCGCCGTTGTACCGGCCCGAACATCTGCCCCTTCCGTACGTTTGGGATGCACTCCGTTAAGCCAGACACCGCTCGCGCGCGAGTGCTCACCGTTTCCGTCACCCCAGGCCTCAGCCTGACGATGCGCCAGACCGGTCGGAATGACCAAATGATCTCTGATTGGCGATAGTGGACTGAGGATCGGAGACAGTTCAAGGTTCCCCTCACCGGCCGGCGTCCACTGGGACATGTTGGCTCCATTCGGGATGTAGATGAACCCGAGGCGTTTCGTTGGTTTTACGGTGGTTCGGGCCAACGCCGATGCAGCGGGTACCATTGCGTCAAGCAGCGGAAGCGCCATTGTTGCGCCTAGTCCACGGAGTACCGTTCGACGGGGCAGTTTCGCCTTCGTAATGATCATGACCGCGTGCTCCTCATTCTAAACGGAACGCTTTTGACTATTTCTAGTATAAGTGTTGTCAACCGATAGTCGTCGACCGACGCCGCACGTGTGATAGTGCGTATTGCGGGCGCGTCGTAGTACTCGATCCCGCGGCCAATGGCGTACGTCAAGAGTTTCTCAGTCACGGTTGTGACAAAACGATCGGGATGGGCTAGGAGCGCCTTCTTCAGGCCTGACGGTCCTTCGAAGTCGGTGCCGTCTGGGAGAGTCCCCCTGATGTCCGTACCGACTATCGTTTCGTTCGGTGTCCTCCCGCGTCCAATTGCGTCGAACGGCTCGAGAGCCAATCCCATTGGATCCATTATTTGATGGCAACTGGCACAAACTGGGTTAGAACGATGCTGCTGCATCGCCTGACGCATCGTGAGCTTCCTACCGGTTGTCGTCTGTTTCAGTTCCGGAACATCTGCTGGTGGTGGTGGAGGGGGTGTTCCGAGAATGTTCTCTAATATCCATTTCCCTCGGAGTACTGGGGATGTACGGTTCGCGTGCGATGTCACCGTGAGGATGCTTCCATGCCCGAGCAGTCCGCCCCGCCCAGGATCGTTCAGAATGACACGCTGGAAATGACTACCACGAACATTGGGTATACCGTAGTGTCTGGCCAACCGTTCGTTTACAAAGGTGTAGTCGGCCGAAAGCATTTCAACCAGGCTTCGACCCTGGTGAAGGACGTTCTCAAAGAGGAGTTCCGTTTCACGTCTGAACCCCTGGCGCAAGGCTTCACCGAAATCAGGAAACAAATCTTCGTCGGGTTGGACCGCTGCGAGGTTCCGGAGGCTGAGCCATTGACCCGCGAAATTCGTCACGAGGGCCGCTGACCGTGGGTCGGCTAGCATCCGTCGGGTCTGAGCCTCAAGCACGGCTTGGTTTTGAAGGTCTCCGTGGACGGCTAATTCGAGTAAATCGTCGTC
>Ga0310345_10004985_pt1 | contig 11908 bp, 9 predicted proteins | sample HC15DNA20500_MG_FD_204667 | JGI IMG/M metagenome (GOLD analysis project Ga0310345, IMG submission 204667) | Marine microbial communities from station ALOHA, North Pacific Subtropical Gyre - HC15-DNA-20-500_MG | ecosystem: Environmental > Aquatic > Marine > Oceanic | place: Pacific Ocean: North...
AAGAAAGAATATTTTCGATAAGGTTGTCGGCTCCTTTGTCGAGAAGGAGGTATTGCAGTCCAAGCAGGATACTACCAATGAGTCCCGTAAGTGTCGTGAGAAGCGCGGTGCTCATCCCTGCACTCATTTGCTTTAGTATTTTTTGCATAGTGTTGACGTCTAGGGATGCAGTATTGGCGACCGAACCCAGCATTAGGATGAAACCTACGATTGTCCCGATGAGCCCGAGTTTCAATAAGATATCTACGACAAACCACCCGATATCGTGTGGTCCTTTTACTCGTGATACTAATACGTCGGTGAGTGTGGAAGCTTTTGGATTGGAGGGAGCGCTGTCTGCTCCTCGAGTGCCACGCAGCATCTCGCCCAGATAACTGCCAAGTACTGTGTGGGACTGAACGGTTTCTCCAGAGATTCTGATGGAATCGTTATCCAACCGAACGTCAGGGTTTTTGTCGTTCAGAGCTAGCCGCATTCGACAGACGTAGTCGATTTCAGCTGAGAGGTACGACGCTCGTCGGGCGCAGTGGGCGGTGCCCAGGATATATAACAAGCCTATTACGAGTGAAATTCGGCTTTTATCGTGCGTGACCAATGCCTGTAGCAGCCCTTCGTTCCAGCTTACGATTAAGCCAAAGACGATGAGACCGGTAATGGACAACCACATAAACATCAACCAATGTTCGTGTTCTTGCAATCTAGGCATCCTAGCCTCCACCGTTTCCGATAGTGAAATAAGGTATTTCAGACATCATTTCGTTGAGACGTCGCGCAAAAATCGCGACGCGTTCGTCGTTACGATTGGAAATTCCCGAACTGTGTATCGCAATCTTACACGTCTTCTGCGTCGCGAACTCCGTTGTCCTAGCGAAAGGATTATCTAACAGTCTTAACGGCCACGTTGATTAAAGTGGATGCAATACGTAGAGCAATTGTGCTTTTATTCAGTGATTATCACCTTCGTTCCGATCGTGACAGTATGACGGAGTTCTCGGATCTCATTGTTGCGCAAAGCAATGCAGCCTTCGGTCCAATTAAGGTTCGAGTGAATGTGAAGTTTTTCTGGTGTCTCTAAACCGATTCCGTGAATCCCGATCGCGCCACCTAACGCCGTGCCCTGTGGTGGCGGTTCGTCACGTCGAAGTGCACCGACAATCTTCTTAAATTCTAAAGAGGTAATAACTTGTTCTTTAAGCCCGTGGGAAGCATCTTCAAAGTTCGGATAATTCAAATGAATAAAATAATCGAATTTACTTTTTTCGTTGAAACCGATCACGTAATAGGTACCGATCGGTGTTTTGTTGTCTCCAAGACGCTGCTTGTCACCGGGACCACCGCGGCCCGACGCCATTCGATACACTTTATGGATTTCGCCACCATTGCGTACGATAAGTTGGCGCTGTGATTTGTTGATCTCGATTTCGGACGTATTCGCCCCCGCGGACGAGGCGGGACCAAAAATCAAAAAGAGGATTGGGCATGCGACCCAGATCCAACCACTTGCTGTGGAACGCCATTTACGGCTTGGCATTGGCGCACTTTCGGTGGTCATGTTACCTGATTGCCACCATATGGAAACGAAAAAGGGGCCCTTGGCCCCCTTTTTCTAGATTCGACAGTTCATTACCGGTTGCAGATATACATCGTAATCTCAAAACCAAATCGCATGTCTATGTATGCAGGCGTTTCCCAAACCATGCCAATGTCCTCATAAGTGGTTGCCGAACAGTAGACTATTCCCACAATAATTTCAAATTCGACCGAACTAGTCGGGTAATATCGGTTACGACAGGCCATAGACGACTCAAGTCCGTTAGCGTCACCGGTGTGAGATTGAGCGCTATAATATTTAGAAGAATGCGTGTTGGCCCGCGTTTAGCGCCAGATCGGCCATTCGAAATCTAATAGGGGGTGCGGGTGATGGATAAGACTACCGAAACGGAGATCGAGGCCGCCGCATATCGGCGTTTGCGGGATTATCTGCGAGAACATACAAACGTACAGAACATTGATTTGATGAATCTGGCAGGGTTCTGTAGAAATTGTCTCTCTAAGTGGTATCGAGCAGAAGCGGAAGCGCGTGGCGTGGAGCTCGATTACGAAAGGGCAAGAGAGATTGTTTATGGGATGCCTTATGCTGAATGGAAATCTAAATATCAGAGCGAAGCCGCAGTCGAAAATCAGGAGAGGTTCACGGAACGGCAAGAGAGAACCAATTAGCCACACGCTGGCTACCCGAGATATTTTTCTATCTTTCTGAACGGGACTAAACATAGTTCCGCTCCACCATTTCGAGGTGTTGGAGTGATGACTGGCTCTGCAGTTTCGGCAAATTGAAACCGGTCGTTCAGCATGTTCCATTAATAGTGGGCGCTTTGTGCGGTATCTGCTAGCCTCAATTGGTTTTCGTAATTCCACCCGTCTCGCCGGGGGGGTGGTATGTGCACTCTTTTACTCTTCCGTGTGCGCGGCGGGTAGCGTTAGTTTCGACGAGGAAATCGAGGTTGTCGTTTCAACACCCGTGGGCGGTGTCGGTCTACCGGCCGCGATGCTTCCATTTAATGTGCAAGTAGCAGACCAATATTCCTTGGAGCGATCACAAAGTTTGGATCTCGCAGATCATCTTGGTACCCATTTCGGTAGCGTTAGTATCAATTCAGGGGCGAATAATCCACTGCAAGCGGACGTGCAGTATCGTGGGTATTCCGCCTCTCCGCTATTAGGTCTACCTATGGGTATTGCGGTGTATCAAAACGGTGCCCGTATCAACGAACCACTGGGCGATGCTGTTAACTGGGATCTGATCCCTGAGTCAGCTGTGCACAGCATGATTCTAGTTGGAGGATCGAATCCACTTTTTGGACGTAACGCGCTTGGTGGGGCCTTGTCCATAGAGATGAAAGACGGCTTCAATTTTTTCGACCACCAAATGGAATTAATTGGTGGTTCTTGGGAACGTCTCGTAACCAACATCGAGAGCGGCAGCAACAATGGAACTTTCGGTTACTACCTTAACCTCCATTATTTCGATGAAGAGGGATGGCGTGCTCTATCCGATTCCGATGCGGCCAATGTATTCGCAAGCTTTAGCTATCGCGCCGAAAAGACCAAGGTCGATTTGAGTTTCCAATATGGAGACACGGAGCTTACCGGAAACGGCCCAGCACCTATAGCCTTACTGAAAATGGATCGCGACGCAATATTTACGGCGCCGGATACGACTGAAAACGAATTGAATATGTTTACGCTTAATGCGTCTCATGAATTTTCTGACGTTGTTAACCTTGACGTAACTGGTTTTCACCGTCGGAATGAAACAGTTTCTTTCAATGGAGATATTTCAGAGTTTTCCACCTGTAATTTAACAGCCGGTACTGTACTTGTCGAAGGCCTCACAGAACGACTGCTTACACAGATGAGTTTGGACACTGATGATGTCTGTACGAATAATTCGTTAGGCGTTACGGATTCAGAAGCGCTAGAAATTGCGCTAAACGCACTCGTGTTGCCAGGGAGTAAAGCGTTTAATCTTGAAGACCACACTTCTGGTTTATCCGGTACCGGGGTAATAACGGATGATGCTGTAAATAATATCAGTAGGCGAGAACAGAAGAGCTACGGAATGGATTGGCAACTTGCCTTTCAATCCGAGTTCCTTACTCGCGAGAATTTTCTCATTGTGGGCGTCGACTATTTCGGAGGCGATGTGGAGTTTAATTCGGTGTTAGAGCTTTCTAACATCGACCCAATAACGCGGAGCACGCGTGGCATGGGGGTAGGCAGCTTTGTTCAAGAGGGTGCAACGATGGTTTCCACTTCTTCTGATTCCTGGAGCGCCTATTTTTTGGAATCCATAAGACTCGCCGATACTCTGACCCTGACGGTTGGGGGACGCTACAACTATACGACCATTGAGCTCCGCGACCGATCTGGCGTGCGCCCAGAACTAAATGGGGATCATAGCTTTAGTCGTTTCAATCCATCCTTGGGCCTAACTTATCGTGTCTCTAAGGGCAATAACGTGTTTTTGAATTACAGTGAGTCGTCTCGCGTCCCGACGCCGATCGAACTCTCTTGTAACGAATCCGTTTTCCAGCAAGCACAAAATACTGCCGTCGAGAGGGGAGATGACCCCAGTGACGTGCAGCTCGAATGCCGACTGCCGAATGCCTTTTTGGCCGATCCGCCATTAAAAGAGGTGATTGCTAGGAGTTTCGAAGTGGGGATCCGTACCGAGTTTAATAGTGGCGAGCAAAGGGTCGGTTATTTTCGGACCGTGAATAAAGATGACATTATCTTTCAAGCGACCGGCCGTGCGACGGGCCTCTTTGCCAATGTTGATCGGACGAAGCATGAAGGTATTGAAGCGTCTTTAAGCAACGAGTTTAGAAAGTTTGACATGGTCACGGCATACACTTACATCGTGGCTAGTTATGAGGCTGACTTTCTTGCGACAAGCCCTGAACACCCACTTGCCAACGGTAATGGTGAGATTTCAGTGAACAAAGGTGACCGTATCCCGGGTGTCCCCCGGCATCAGTTCAAATTCAATCTGACTTACAGCTCTCTACGTAATATTCGGATGGGCGGTGAGATGATCTATAACTCTTCTCGCGTGTTACGTGGTGATGAGTCAAACCAACTTGGTGATGTCGACGGCTATGTGATTTTCAATTTACGTACTAACTACACGCACAACAGGCGCTTCGAGTTTTTTATACGCGTCACTAACTTATTGGACAAGGATTATGAGAACTTTGGGTTGTTAGGTGAGGATCCAAGTGACGCGTTACCCTCGATTTCTAGTCGAAGCCCTATATTTCTTGGTGCGGGTGCCCCGCGAGGAGTCTGGGCGGGGATCAGAGTACGACTTTAGGCGCCAAGGGCATTTGGAGTAGCTAAAGGCCGCCTATTCGCTCCTGTTTTAATCATCGATCAGAACACCCCAAGGGGATTTTCCGACAGGTATCGTTGCTATTACAGAGTTTAATTCAGTATTTATGACAGAGACTTGGTGATCCGCCCCATCGGTGGAATACAGATGCTTCCCATCGCGGCTCAGTGCAAGTCCCCATACCCGCTTGCCTACCGGAATAGACGCGACGATTTCTAACGAATGGGCGTCCAGAACGAAAATTCTGCTAGCTCGGCCTCCGGCTACAAATAAGCGTTTCCCATCGCGGCTAATCAAAATGTCTTTGGGTTTTGCTTCGTCGTCACTGATCGATTTAGTACGGATGATCCTCCCAGTCTCGACATTAATTTTTTTAACCTCTCCGCCGATTTCCGATGTTGCGTATGCGGTTTTTCCATCTGCACTGAAAGTTGCCGCCCGGGGCCGAGCGCCGACTAGTATGTTATGCAGGATGGTGTGTTCGGGAATTGATATCAAATGCAACATGTTAGTGGATTCGCTGGTAACGATGACCCGAGTTCCATCGGGCGAGATTGCAACACCTTCGGGTTCGATTCCGACTTCGATTTCTGCTATCAGTGCCCCCGTTTCGGGATTGAATACACTCGCCTTTGCGTCTTCTTCGTTGGAAATGTAAATGTTCCCGTTTCTGTGAACGGCGAATGTTTCCGGATCGTTGCCGCTTTTGAAACTCCGGACAACCGTCAGTGATTCGGGGTCAAGAACCACGATAGCGTTATCTCCGCTGGCGGCGATATAGATTTCTTTGCCGTCGGGTGACAGTCCGATGCCTCGAGGTCTTTTCCCAATTGGTACTGTTTTGATTACGGTATTCGTCGCCGTATCGATTACGCTAACGTTGTCGCTGCGTTCGTTAGTAACGAACACGCGCCCCGTAGAACATGGCGCGGCTGAGATCATGGACCAGGTAATGAGAAAAATAACAACGCGCATCGAACACCCCATCAGTTGAATTAACCCAAAATCTAAACGCTACTATAATTACTTCGGACAATCGGATAGCCCGAGGCTATCAAGATTTGTGCTTTCAACGATTCCTCGAACTGGGGCCTCGCCGACTATGTTCCCGGATTCGACCAAGAGAAGCGGTTGTCGAAGTTGCCCCGTTCCCCTAAAGCTTAATTCAATGCCTTTCTGTCCATCGAACGAGATATTGGTCTGTAATTTATCGATAAGATCACTCGGGGAAACATCCTGTGTTCGGGCGATTGTATCCGCTACTAACTTGACTGCTGCCCAGCCGGCCCACGCTTCACTGGTCATTGGTTTGCCTTGTGCTTTCTCATACCGGCGGTTTAATTGGGACGCAGCATATTTTTTAAAGCTGTGATGCCAGGCGGTAACTTCTGCGGTGGACTGAGGGTGTTTCCGACGCCATTGTTGGAGGGCGTCGATTTTCATCGTGTGACTCGGGATGGTGTGGAATAGATTTGTTCGACATTCTTCTCGTAACTCATCATTAGGAGCAAGCGCATTAAACACAGGTATACCTGAGGCGTCATCGGATAGTTTCAGTAGACGAAGAGGTGATAGGGCGCCTACGATTGCGGTGGGTCTCGCTCCGACAGCGTCCGTCGAGTCTTGGGTTGTAACTAATTCGTACCGTATTCCAAGAAACTTACCCTGAACATTAGCTTCTAAAATACCTTGGCGAGCGCCGAGGTGTGGATCACTATTGGGAGGGCCGATAAAACTGATCCTGACAGTGCTCGGGGTGCTGGTGGCCTCGGTCAAATGCAGCATTAGCAGTGCAAATAATGTAGTGCGAACGCACGCGGATATAAAATTTGAGCATCCCGGAGGGTTTGTCTTTCTCCCTAAACGAGAATCAATTGCATTTGAGCGCTTATCTCCCACTACTGGTGTTTTGTGATAATTCTCGATAACCTGAGGCATTAAGGTGTCCGCTTAAAAAAAGACGTCAAGGTTGTATTTTACGCGGATTAGAACGCCTGGGCGATGTTGCTCAACGTGAGGGAATGTGTTTTGGGGTTCTGCAGGCTCGAGTTTTGCAAGTTGGGTCGCAGCCCGAAACTTCCCCGTGCCGCCAGTGGGTCCAAGTAACACCATTTTTTCGAAACTGACGATTGCTTTTCGGCCAGCTAGCTAGACCGAAAGCGAGGAGATATTCGATGCTTAAAGCCCTGCAACTTGAACCCGAAAAATGCACCGGTTGCCTGCAGTGCGAGATGGCTTGTTCTTACGAGAACGAAGGTGTCTTTAACCCTTCGAAATCGCGTATCAAAGTATTCACGTTTCACGACGAAGGGCGATTTGCACCCTACACGTGTACACAATGCGCTGAGGCTTGGTGTCTTCACGCATGCCCGGTCGAAGCGATCGTAATCAACGCTGATACCGGCTCTAAGGATGTTATCGAGGATGTCTGCGTCGGATGCAAAGTCTGTACGATAGTTTGCCCCTTTGGGACAGTCAACTACAACGCGGATTCGGGTAAAGTAATCAAATGTGATCTGTGCGGTGGTGACCCCGCCTGCGCGGAGGCATGTCCCACGGATGCTATTACTTACGTAGATGCTGACCACACTGGGCTTGAGCGGATGCGCGCGCATGCCGCACAGTCCGTTTCCAAATCCTGATCTGGATCGCAGCTCACAATTCTGAGGAGGTGACGATATGGCATGGGCACGCAGGATTCTCCGCGTCAATCTTACGAAAGGAACGTGTAGCGAGGAGCCGCTGAATATGGAGTGGGCCATGAAATATATCGGCCAGCGCGGACTCGCGACCAAATATTTGGCAGAAGAGATGGATGCCAAAATCGATGCGCTATCCCCGGATAACAAACTCATTATGGCAACAGGGCCGCTAACGGGCACGATGGCATCGACTGGAGGACGTTATTCGGTCATCTGTAAAAGTCCGTTAACCGGGGCGGTCGCCTGCTCGAATTCCGGTGGTTTCATTGGCGCGGAACTCAAGCAAGCTGGTTGGGACATGGTCATTTTTGAAGGGAAAGCCGAGGAACCGGTTTATCTCTACCTCGAGAACGATACGCCGCAGATCTGTCCAGCGGACGAGATCTGGGGGAAATCGGTCTGGGAAACTGACGAGATGTTGCATGCCAAATACCAAGATCCTCTCGTACGCATTGCCTGCGTGGGGCGTTCGGCAGAACAAGGTTGTCTTTACGCCGGGATCGTAAACGATCGGCATCGCGCAGCCGGGCGCTCGGGGGTCGGCACGGTGATGGCATCGAAGAATCTAAAAGCGCTGGTCGTACGAGGCACTAAAGGTGTTGGAAACGTCCGCGATCCCAAGGCATTCCTTAAGGTCACGGCATCGGCGAAAGCTATATTAGCCGAGAACGCTGTTACTGGCGAAGGGTTACCTGCCATGGGCACGCAAGTACTCATGAATGTCATCAACGAAGTAGGTGCGATGCCGACACGTAACATGCGAGAAGTCCAGTTTGAAGGCGCAAGTAAAATCTCGGCCGAAGCTATGCACGAACCTCGTGAATCCGACGGCAAACCTAACTTAGTCACAAACGCTGCTTGCTTTGGTTGTACGATCGCATGCGGACGCATATCGACTATTGACCCACAGCACTACACGATCCAGAACCGACCCGAATATATTGGCGCCTCCGGTGGGCTCGAATATGAAGCGGCTTGGGCGCTGGGGGCGGATACGGGCGTCGATGATCTAGACGCGCTTACGTATGCAAATTTCCTGTGTAACGAGGATGGCTACGATCCTATTTCATTTGGCGCGACAGTGGCCGCGGCGATGGAATTATTCGATATCGGTGCCGTCACCTTACAAGATACCGGTGGTGTGGAAATGAAATTCGGTTCGGCGGAGGCGCTAACTAAGGCTGCCGAGATGGTTGCCAAAGGAGAAGGGTTTGGAAAGGATTTGGGGTTGGGATCCAAACGCTTGTGCGAGAAATATGGGCATCCGGATTTGTCAATGACGGTGAAGGGCCAAGAATTTCCCGCCTACGATCCGCGAGGAATACAAGGAATGGGCCTGGCCTATGCGACTTCGAATCGAGGCGCCTGCCATTTGCGCGGCTATACAGTGTCCTCAGAGATCATGGGCGTGCCGGAGAAAACCGATCCGCACGTGACCGAAGGTAAACCGGAATTAGTAAAAGCTTTTCAGGACGCAACGGCTGCGGTTGATTCTTCGGGTTTATGCGTTTTCACAACTTTTGCTTGGACGCTTGAAGATATCGCCCCGCAGATAGATGCGGCTTGCGAAGGTGGATGGACTGCGGAGTCGGTACTGGAAGCTGGAGAGCGAATATGGAATCTCGAACGAAAATTTAATCTTGATGCAGGTCTCACTGCGGCGGATGATACGTTGCCGAAACGGTTGCTCAAAGATGCTGCGAAAACTGGACCGGCCAAAGGTCTGGTGAACAGACTTGATGAAATGTTGCCTAACTACTATGCGGCTAGGGGCTGGTCAAAAGAAGGTATCCCGACTAACGATACTCTCAGCCGATTATCGGTATAGAGGTTTCCCGTAGGAGTAAAAATTTCATGCAGCATGTAATTATCGGAGCAGGCCCAGCTGGCGTCATTGCGGCAGAAGCGTTGCGTAAATTACAACCCGATGCAATAGTTACTCTGATTGGGGACGAACCGGAGCCTCCATACTCGCGCATGGCGATTCCTTATTACCTCCACGAACAAATCAAGGAAGAAGGAACGTATCTGCGTAAATCAGATGATCATTTTCACAGTCGTGGTATCTCGATTGTGCAGGGAAGAGTAGATACGATCGAACGTTCCCGTAAAGAATTGATGCTTGATGGAGGCAATAAGGTGTCCTACGACAAATTATTGTTGGCCATGGGGGCTTCTCCCGTATCGCCACCTATCGAGGGTGTAGATTTAGACGGTGTGACTCCGTGCTGGACGCTTAGTGATGCGCGCCGTATTGGGTCTAGCCTGAGACCTGGTGCAAAGGTGGTATTAATGGGCGCCGGTTTCATCGGTTGTATTATTTTGGAGGCATTAGCTAAGAGCGGGGCCGATCTGACCGTCGTGGAGCTGGAAGACCGAATGGTGCCGCGTATGATGAACGATACTGCAGGCGGTCTGATCAAGGAATGGTGCGGTGAAAATGGTGTTGTAGTTCACACCTCAACACAGGTGGTTGCAATCGAGAAGAATGGAGAAGCGTTACGGGTTAATCTCGAGTCGGGACAGGTACTCGATGCTGATCTCATTGTATCTGCGACGGGTGTTCGACCCAATGTCGATATTGTTGCAGGAAGTGGCATCGAAACTGACCACGGCATTCTTGTGAATAGACATTTGCAGACGAACGATCCCGATGTATTTGCTGCGGGCGATGTTGCCCAAGGCATCGATTTTTCGACGGGCGAATATTCCGTCCAGGCGATTCAGCCGACGGCTGCTGACCATGGACAGCTGGCGGCCCGAAATATGACGGGACTGTCTGGTGTCGAGCACCAAGGGTCCGTCAACATGAATGTCTTGGATACTCTAGGCCTTATTTCAAGCTCTTTTGGCTTGTGGATGGGGAAGGATGGGGGGGATTCTGCGGAACTTTTGAATCGTGAGCGCTTTCGCTATTTGAACTTGCAATTCGAAGATGACGTGCTGATCGGAGCCACTAGCTTAGGATTGACCCAACACGTGGGAGTCTTACGTGGTTTGATTCAAAGCCGCGTCCGTCTCGCAGAATGGAAACAAAAACTACTTCAAGATCCGACCCGCATCATGGAAGCTTATCTTGCTCGAACACAAGCCTTGGGCTTTAACGCCACGGTCTTATGAAGCGTCATATTGGTTGCGGGATTTTTGCATGAGCTTTGCCGTAATTTTTCGACTGCTTTAGTTGAAGATAACGCTTAAGCTTTACGCGTCACTCGCTGAGTATCTGCCACCGGCAGCGAGACATAATGTGGTAAAGATCGACATCGCACCAGATATGTCTATCCACAATATTATCGACGCCTACTGCGTTCCGCGTAAATCGGCACATCTTGTACTTGTTAACGGCTTTTATGTCTTACCTGACGACCGCGATCGCTCGGCTTTTAAGGAAGGCGACGTACTTGCAATATGGCCACCAGTGGCTGGTGGCTAGAGTAACATCGCGTGAAAGTTGCCTGTCGGCATTCAATAAATTCGATACCGAGAAAACGTTCGAAATGACGTTTGGTCACGGTGGTGATCGATTTGAGGTGCCGAAGGGGTGTCTAGTATCAGTGGGGACTAGAGGGGGAAGGAGATCTCCCTGAAAGGTGAAAGTGTTGAGCAGCTCGAGATGGGTATTAGTCATGCCGAGTTTTTCCGTTTATTTCCGCGAGTAGTTCCGGCCGGACAAATTAGCTGCGATGGCTTGTCCGTAACAGTCGTTTGGTCTGGCTTGGGTCGCAGTTTGAAAGTGCTTCTCTCCGATACCAAAACGAGAGAAATCGGATTTCTAAGACTCCCATATGTGGAACTCAAACTAGTATTCAGCGGTTTTTCGAAAGACGAACGCGGGCAGTTCATGTTTAGTTTTCGCCGGGTATTTCAAAAAGGAGGAGGGTGACGCCGATTGACTGCTCTGGGTTTGCGCTGCCCTTTGTGGCACAAAAACATCGGAAAACGCGGAAAATCAGTCAAAAATGTGTCACTGGGGACAAGTTTTGTTGTGACAACGGTGACAATTACCTGTCGTTTGAATAAAATTCCTCCGGACGTGGTGCCTTTGTTATCTCCTAAAAGGTGATCACTTGGTTGGGTTATGGCGGACGAATTAGGGTAAACATTCAGGACGTGGACAGCGTGAAGCGACTTTGGATTGCACTAGGGTGGCACCCGTAAGGTCTCGGCCGAACGTGGATGATGGCGGAATCATATTCGATGATTAGAACAGCAGCTGTGATTGTCTTCCTTTTTTTAGGATGGGCACTGGCCGCAACCCCGGTTCTCGCGGTCGTAGTTGTTGGCGGTAGCGACGGATGGGAAGTCAGCTTCG
>Ga0310345_10004987_pt1 | contig 11907 bp, 13 predicted proteins | sample HC15DNA20500_MG_FD_204667 | JGI IMG/M metagenome (GOLD analysis project Ga0310345, IMG submission 204667) | Marine microbial communities from station ALOHA, North Pacific Subtropical Gyre - HC15-DNA-20-500_MG | ecosystem: Environmental > Aquatic > Marine > Oceanic | place: Pacific Ocean: North...
TAATCGAGTCAGGTCTCTCGAGGATTGACTCTGGAGAAGCGACGGTGCATTCGGTGTCTAAAGCCATAGTTGAGAGTTTTGGGGATCGCACAAAATTGTAAATTTGACACTGAGGATCAGTAGAGCCCCAGGCCTAATTGTGAAATTCATTTTCACTCGGTAAGTGCAGGGAGCTTCGAACTGCAGTTGGGGCACTTAAAAGAAACTAGAGAGTCTATTTCAGATATCCGTATACAGGTTTCCTGGAGACACGTCAGCCACTAAGGAGCCTTCTTTTACCACAAAGATACCATTTACCATTACATAGTGGTAACCCTTGGAATATTGTTTTGCATCTAAGTAAGCTGCTCCAGAGTCTACTAAGTTCGGATCGAAGACAACAAGGTCAGCATCTGCACCAACTTGAACTCGTCCTTTGGTTTTCATCCCTGGTGTAAAGCCTTGCAACCGTGCTCATTCCGGAAAACTTCTAGTGGCTGGTCGGCACTCGGGCCACTGTTGTCCCTGCGGGAGAACTCGCTGAGTAGACGGAACCCTGTTTGGGTCTTCTGAGGCAAGATAAGCCAGCATTGCAGCTAGCGTAGCGTTATTTCTCAAGTCATCAAAAACGATTTTGTCAAAAGTGTCTAGGTCAGTATGCCAAGTATATTGTCGGTAATCTGGGTAATGAGACTGTAGTCTAAATCCTGTCGCTCCTCTACAGATGAACGACATGTGGTCACTGCCTCCTCTCTCGGGCACACCCGGAATATCTAAATCAATGTGTCTGGTAATATCTGAAGGGATTTTACCGAACCATCGTCCGAAATGTTCACCTGCTTCGCCGAAGCCTTGCATGCGGATATAATCAATTCGCCAGGTCCCATTATCTTGATTAAATGCTGCTTGAAGCCCGTCCACAACTTCTGGGTGGTCTTCTGCGAAGGCAGCTGAGCCAATCAATCCCTGTTCCTCACCGCCCCAGTGACCTACAAGGATGGTACGCCGGGGATTAGGATAGGATTCCTTTAAAATTCGCATTGCTTCCATCATCATCACAGATCCTGTCCCGTTGTCCGTTGCTCCAGAAGCTCCATCCCAAGAGTCAAGGTGAGCAGATAGAAGTACGAATTCTTCTGGTAATTCTAGTCCCTTTATTTCCCCGATGACGTTAAAGACTGGCACTTCACCCAAACTGGTAGATTGAGCATCTAGTCGGAGGATTGGACCCTGTCCGTTCTTGGCCAAGCGGGCTATGAGTCCGTAGTCTTCGCAACTTAAATGGATGGACGGGATTTTATTAGTGAATGTTGAGAATATCTTATTTGCTCCCCATCCATTAGACCATCTGCTTGTGATGATTCCGAGTGAGCCAGCTTCCTCGATTGCCTCAGAAGCCTGGTCGATTCCACCGATGTTTCTCATCCCTTCACTCCATTCTTCCCTGATAGATTGTTGTAGGAGTGCAATTTCTTCCAATGATTGTTGAGTAGCTAATTCTAGCCAGCTTTCGGGAGCTCTGCAGGTGGGCTCGAGAAAAGAAATGGCTACGAATTGTCCTTTTACTGCTGGCAACCATCTTTCGAAATCAGTCAAAGAGGTAAAATGGGGCATTGTTGTGACAGGACCTTGGGTCGGTCCATCTGTTCCTGGACTCCACGCCAGCATAGTACCATTCAGGGTTCTTTTTCGGGGTTCGATCAAGTCTATGTGGGTGTAGCTACGATCCCATCCTCTCCAAGTTCCGTACTGTTCCTTTCGAGCAGTCACACCCCAGTTATCGTACATTCTTGTAACCCAATTGACCGCGGCGAGTTGGTTCGGACTACCAGAGAGACGTGGGCCAATTGAATCAAGCAGTACTTGAGCCAGCCCCTCCACTTGAGATTTTTCCGTCATCCCTTCTTCCCACATCATCTTGATGATTTGATCATTACTGGGGAAATCTTGGGAACTACCATTCTCTATACAGATGAGTGAAAAGAGGCAGATTTTGATAAAAAGACTGGTACTTTTTAGACTGTTATGCATATATATCTCTCCTTGGAATCCAGAAATCCTAGTGACTTATCAGGGTGGGATTATTTGCCGAACCCCAATGAGATTACCCAAACTCGTCTTGAGCCTGGGCCATCAAGAAGTTTTGCTAATGTCTAGAACTCCCCTAGTTTTATGATAGTTCACACACATTGGTACGCTGATATTACCAGTTTATCTCTAATTGTAGTGCAATGAAACATTCTGAGATAAGGAGCGCAAGGAATAATCGGATGAGCTTAAGTCAAAGTAAAATCCGGGTTTTGGTGGCAAAGCCAGGATTAGACGGACATGATAGAGGAGCTAAGGTGATAGCAACATCCTTTAGGGATGCTGGTTTCGAAGTCATCTATACTGGACTTCATCAAACTCCTGAAATGATCGTCAACGCGGCTATTCAAGAGGATGTGGCTATTGTAGCACTGTCGATATTATCTGGTTCTCACATGACACTGTTTCCAAGAGTTTTATCACTACTGAGAGGAGAAGGAGCGGATCATGTGCTGCTTACTGGAGGGGGGATTATTCCAGAGGAAGATATGATCTCGTTGAAGGAATTGGGTGTTGGTCGTCTTTTCGGTCCGGGTACTTCGACTGAAGAAGTAGTTTCGTACGTAAGAGATTGGCATGGCAATCGGGAGATGGATAATAGTGACAGGCAATGAGTGTAATGATTTGTCAGTAAGTCAGTTTGTTGTTTGTGGGGGCATAAGATGAGACTGAATGACAGAAGGTTTCTGGAGTGGACAATTCGAGTTTTTACGGCAGGTTCCTGTTTAGCCTTAGGCGGGATTTTTTCGATAAGCCCTGGGTAGTCCTGGTCGCTTTCGCGTTTCTGGAAGGAGGTTATGCTACAGGATATTACTCGTATGAATATCGACCATCGTCGCGAAGATTAGTCGGAACATATCGTGACGGCACTTAGGGTCAATTTATGGGCATCCTATCGCAGTAATATTAAACCTTGGTTAGTTTTATACTGTCCGTTATATAGAGATTAGTAATCAGGATTTTAACGGCACTGGCTCGGGGTGGTTATGAAGTATGAAATTAGAGTTATCAATAACTGAATGGATTTAGTGGAAAATTTCCTTCAAATAGATTTATTGGAGTAGTTGAAAGCTAGTTCCCAGTGAGGAACGATGCATCTATCCAGATGTTTTGCAGTTGATGATTAGTAGATAAAAATTGAACGTTCAGTGTTTGATATCGCCAACTTTGCGGTATTTGCAAAGCACTGTTTCGTGCACAACAGGAATGCTTGATTTGGTCTTTGGTCCGTCAAGACGGGCCCAGACTGTGGTCGGCTCCGCTCTTTGGAAAGATAACGGTCAAGGACTGGTTCCGGGACAGCCTGGGCGCACGACGGGTGGCCAGATAGTGCCTTCCGGGAGAAAGAAAATTGAGGAGAGAAATCCTCGTGAGTGCCACTCAAGATGAGTCCTGGGTGGCCCTCATGGAAGATGAGAAGTTAGTGGAAGTGATGTTCGATCGGTCTGACCAACATCGATTGGTCGGTGGCATCTATCTTGGAAAAGTTGAGGCTGTCATTCCAGGGATTCAAGCTGCCTTCGTCGATATCGGATCTGCGAAGGCGGGATTTTTACACGTGTCCGATCTAGAGTGGGATCGTGATCAGTCGAGTGGGGCTAGGACCAACACAGGGAAGGGAAGAAGAGACAGACGTTTCCCGGCAATTCAAGATAAGATCAAAAAAGGCCAATCGATTATTGTGCAGGTTACTAAGGAACCCATAGGAACTAAGGGTCCTAAGCTGACGTCACAGATCTCACTACCCGGGAGGTTTTTGGTTTATATTCCAGGGTCGTATCAAGTGGGAGTAAGCCGGAAAATTGAAGATCGTAGTGAAAGATCTAGACTGCGAAAACTAGCCAAGGAAATCCTGCCCAAAGATGGTGGAGGTATAATCATTCGCACGGTAAGCGAGGAACTGAACAGAGAAACTTTCGAAAAAGAGTTCAAGAGGCTCAGTTCTACTTGGGAAGAAATTCTTAAAAAGAAAGAAAGCCTGGAAGCTCCTGCACCGTTGCAACGTGAGGCGAGTTTAATAAGCAGTGTGATCAGAGACCTTTTTAGCAGTCGCTTTGAATCTATTAAAGTAGATAGCAAGAAAATCTATCAAGAGATTCTGCAGTACGTCAAAAGCATAGCCCCAGATCTCAAAGATAGAGTGATTCTGTACGATGAATCCAAGTCTCTTTTTGATAAATATGGAATCGGAAGTGAAGTGGAGGGAACATTCACAAAGCGGGCGATGCTACTTTCTGGGGGATACATCATCATTGAACAGACTGAGGCTTTGGTCTCCATAGATGTCAACACTGGAAAGTACATTGGGAAAAAAGATCCCGAGAAAACTATCCTTAGAACCAACTTGGATGCTGCAGGTGAAATAGCTAGGCAGTTACGCCTAAGAGATATTGGAGGCATAATAGTTTGTGACTTTATCGATATGGAGTCACAAAAAAATAGAGATAAAGTCCTTAATGAAATGAAAATCCACCTGGCTAAGGACAGGGCTCGCACCAAAGTTTCTGAGTTTTCTAGATTAGGACTGGTTGAGATGACTCGACATCGCGTGCGTCCATCTCTTTTCCAGTCACTGACACTGAATTGCGACCACTGTGAGGGTGGAGGTCGTGTCTACACTCCAGAAACAGTAGTGCGTAAAATCGAAAGGGCTCTGAACAGATTGTCCGAAAATGAAAAAGAAAAACATGTATTGGTCCGGCTTCACCCAGGAATAGCGTTGAATATATTCGAAAAGGAACCCAATTTTTTGCGAAACGTTGGTCGATCTACGAAATTACGTGTAGCTCTGCGTGACGATCCGTTGTTGAGGGAGGATGAGTTCAGGATTTTATCTGGACTCGCTGAGACAGATGTTACCTCCCGCTATGCCTCTATGTGAGGAGGGGTTGACCCGGATTTCACTTTTCATAAATTTCGCGGTACTTTATTGTAATTATATTTACTGCCATTGAGGCATACTATGTACGCAGTTTTTGAGACAGGTGGCAAACAGTTCCGAGCGGAATTGGGCGGTACAATGCGAATTCCGGTTTTGGATGTGACAGAAGGAGACACTGTTTCCTTCGACAGGGTGTTGATTGGATCCGATGGGGATGGTATTTCTGTCGGTGATCCAGTGGTCAGTGGTGCTGTTGTAACTGCTGAAGTGTTACGTCACGGGAAAGACGACAAGATAATCGTTTTTAAGAGAAAACGTCGGAAGGGTTATCGGAAGAAGCAGGGCCACCGACAAAAATTTACCGAGATTAGAATCTCGGATATTGTAGGCTTAGAATAAGAAATCAGTCAGTCGAAGTTGCTGGAGGCATAATGGCGCACAAGAAAGGTGTTGGTTCGAGTAGAAACGGCAGGGATAGCAACCCGAATCGGTTGGGTGTGAAACGATTTGGGGGGGAATGGGTCAATGCCGGCTCAATCATTCTTCGACAAAGGGGGACCCACTTTCATCCTGGATTTAATGTCGGGAAAGGTGGAGATGACACCTTATTCGCGAAAGAAAGTGGATTTGTGAAGTTTGAAACCTTCCGTCGACGGAGAGCAGTCTCAGTTCGCCCGTCTCTCGACTCTTAAGTAAGTACTCTCGGAACCATCATCTCTGCATAGGATTGCACTAGGAGAGACCTTTTATCTTCGATTTATAATATTGCTCAGTTTGGACCTTTTAGGTTCTTGACTTTGTATATTCTGAGAGAATTGATCACGGTAGTTGAATCCAAAGAGAATCTCATGAACCCGAAGACACGTAATCACAGGATGGTTAAAAAATTCCTAATTGGAATTTTTGGTGCTGTATTGATGTGGAATGTCGGAACAAAATTAGGTCAGATAGTTCGTGAGGCTGGCAACGTTCAGGAGAGCAGTCGGGTGATCCCTTCCGCCATGAAGGCTATGGAACGTGAATTTGTTAATGTCAAGTTGCCCATGGAAGTGAACGAAGAAGTTGAATATTGGATGAATCATTTCTTGACTTTGAATAGGGAAGAGTTTCTAGAGCAATTGTCCAGATCGGGACTTTATTCAGAAATGATTCGGACGAAATTGACTGAGTATGAAATGCCAGAGGAATTACTATATCTTGCCCAAATTGAGTCGGGTTACGTGACTAAGGCTCGGTCGGTATCATCTGCGTCCGGAGTTTGGCAGTTTATGGGTCCGACAGCCAGGCAATATGGCCTAAGGATGGACTCCTATGTTGATGAACGGAGAGATCCAGTTAGAGCTACAGATGCAGCTATCTATTATCTAAAAGAATTGCATGAGCGGTACGGATCTTGGTATCTGGCCGCCGCCGCATATAATGCGGGTCCTAGTAGGGTCTCTAGTCTTCTTAGGCAACACACAGATGGTCGAGTAGGTGATGAAGGTCTTTATTGGGAAATTATAGATCATCTTCCTAAAGAAACGGCTCAATATGTTCCTAAGCTTCTAGCGGTTACTTACTTAGCCAAATATGGAAACGGTTTCGAAGTTTCGGAAAAAGAGCCGTACGTTTATGATGTCGTTTGGGTACCTGGAGGGACTCTCTTGTCAGATCTAGCTCAGAAACTTGGTATTTTAAGCTCAGAGGTTGAGGATTTAAATCCTCACCTGATACGTAGGATGACTCCCCCAGGGGAGGTTTACCCACTAAGGGTCTCTTTAGGCACTTCAGCTGAGGTAGTTTCGGTGGTAGGGTTGCCCGGCCGCAGGGTACGTTTGGCCGACGACTAGAACTCTGACAAACTTACGTTCTCTTCCTAGGGTCGGAGCACATTGTCAGTTTCTACTCATGAAGCTTACCACGTGGTCTTCTTGCTGAGGTTCAGTCATTAGGCTGACGATAATCAATACCGGAACATGAATTATTAGCCCTAATATTCCTTCATGTAGTCCGAAAGGGGACAATTGGTTATTCAAGAAGAAAAACGTAGTGACCAGAGTTCCCATAGTGAGACCCGCCAGGATTCCATTGGTTGTGGCTCTCCTCCAATATATCGTGGCTAAGACCGTAGGAGCCAACTGGCAGATAATACCGTAGGAGGCTAATAATAAATCCACCAGGGAACCTTGGTCTCCCAAAGCTAATACGTAGGATGTCACACCTACCAAGACAATCAAGATACGCATCAAGGTTTGGGCTTGTTCGTCATTCAGTTCTACAAATAAACGTATGGCGTCTTCCTCCACTACTGATGCAGATCCATGGAGGAGGGCATCACCTGTAGACATAGAAGCGGACAATGCACCTGCACAGAATAGGCCGACGATTAACGGGGGGAGTTCTGTTTGCATGATCATAAAGGGCAGAACGAAGTCAGATGTCGGGGGTTTTTCTGGAAATAGCACTCCGGCAAACCCGATTAGGAACACCGGAATCAGGAATAACCAAAAAGTAGGAAATAGAATTACTGTCTTTCTTATAATATTGTTGGTTTTTGCTGTAAAAGCTTTCATGAAAAGGTGCGGCCACATTTGGACACCAATCAAGCTCACTAAGACTGCACTGGAGTACCCTGCCCACGTCCATGGCTCTCCATTGCCATCCAGCCCGGGAACTGCCAGGAATCCGGGATGTTTTGTTGCAATAGCATCAAACATTGGGCCCACTCCACCATAGAAGTGCTTCGGCAGATATAGGCCTAGGATCCACGCGATGATGATCATGAATACACCCTGGAATGTGTTGGTCCAGCCCACCGCCATGACTCCACTTTTTAGGACATAGAAGATTACTATGCCGTATGCTATAGCTGCACCGATCTCCAAGGGTATATTACCTTCAGTTACAGCCTCAATAACAATACCAGCTCCGCGAATTTGGAGGGTGATATAAGGAATGAAAGCGGCCAAAGTTAGAAATGCAATTAAAACCGAGAGGGTGCGGGAAGGGAAGCGTCCTGTGATGAACTGGGCCTGGGTAACAAACCCTTTATTCCTGCCGATGTCAGCGATTCGAGGACCAAGCCAGTACCAAGGGGCCATTCCAAGGGCTCCGTAGGATAGGATATAAAAAGCGGCGGCCCCACGTCCATATGCCCATCCTGGCCCTCCAAGGAAAGCGAATGCAGAGCACATGCTCGCCCCAGTTACAAAGTAAAATACAAGAAGTCCGAAATTTCTGTCTCCAGCGACGAATCCTTGAACGCTCTTGGTAGTCCTACTGCCAGCGGCCAACCCAATCCAAAGTGTTATACCCAGATAAGCTGCAATTACGAAAGCGATGACTTGCCAGCGTTCCATAGAGGATCAGTCTTCATCCTGAGTGGTATTTTCTATTTGGCGATGCCCAGCACGGTTTTCAAAAATTTCCAAGATGAATAAAACAAGGCCTATCAACAAAAATACAGTGGTCAAGGCAGCCATCACGAATGGCAATCCGAACACCAAGGGATAGACTCGGTTAATTAGTTGTAGACCAGGCCAGACGCTAAAGAATAAACAAAGAAAGAGGAATAAACCTGTTAGAATTCTTATTGTAGCGAGATTCATTTTTGGCGGTCCATTTTAAAATGATAAAATTGTTTGATATGGATCACTTCCCAAGCTATTTTACATATGATCGAGGGTCAAATTGCTGATCTGAATCTAAAACCTTCAGGATCGACTGAAGCGAATTTAATTTGGAAGGGACTAGATTTGATGGAAATCAAGTTTGCTCATGGAAAATGGACGTCAACTTAGTAATCGATCGAAAACAAGGAGTGTGAAAATGTATCTCGGGAATTCCAGGGTATGTGTCCTAATTGTTTGTGGCTGTTTGGGATATTTTGGACCTATTTTGGGACAAACAAATTCCAAAATTCTGAGAGTTCCTGTTGTTGGGACGATAGAAATGGGCCTGGCCCCCTTCATTGAAAGGTCCATCGAAGATGCGAGAGTTATGGGTGCTGCTGCGGTGATTTTAGATATCGACACACCTGGAGGGCGGGTAGATGCAGCTGAACAGATTGTCGATGCTATATCCGATTCCGAGGTGCCGGTATTCGCCTTTGTAAACAGAAGAGCCTTCTCTGCTGGAGCACTGATCTCTCTAGCAACCGAACGAATCTATATGAGGCCAGGTTCAGTCATGGGGGCTGTGACACCTGTGGATGGTTCTGGAACAAAAGCTTCTGAAAAGATTGTTTCTGCTATGCGAAGCGAGATGAGATCTTTGGCTGAAGCTCACGACTTAGATCCTGAAATTGCTGAAGCTATGGTTGATGAATCGTTGGCAATTCCAAATGTAATTGAAGAAGGGAAGCTTCTCACTTTGACGGTGGCAGAGGCAGTCAGCCTGAATTATGCACTTGAAGTGGAAGATATGGCAGCACTTCTCAACGACCTCGAATTGGGAGATGCGGAAGTACTTACTGCTGAGCTAAATTGGGCGGAAAATTTGGTACGATTCTTTTCTAATCCGATCGTGGCTCCGTTTCTTCTGTCATTGGGTTTCCTAGGGCTAATGATAGAAATTCGAACACCAACGTTTGGCCTCGCTGGCGGGGCAGGTTTGATAGCCTTATCTCTTTTTTTTGGGTCAAATGTTATCTTAGGATTAGCAGGTCTAGAAGATTTATTACTTTTCGGTGCTGGAATTCTGTTTTTGGGAATAGAGACTCTGGTGATTCCTGGTTTCGGTGTTTTTGGGATTCTCGGTATAGTTGGAATACTTGGAGGTGTTTATATGAGTATGTTGGGGAACCTTCCAGGGCCAGAAGAAATAAGCCGTGGCGGGGTGGTTTTGGCCAGTACTATGGTGCTTGTATTGTTCATGCTATGGGCAATGATTAAATATTTACCTAAAAATGTACGTTTATATCGTTCTGGGATTTTTCTTGGGACGCAGGAAGATCGATCGAAAGGTTATGAATCGGCGAAAACCCGTGAAGATCTCGTTGGTCTCGAGGGTGTTTCACTGACTGATCTTAGACCTTCTGGATTTGCGATGTTCGGACAGGAAAGACTCGATGTAGTTTCGGAGTCGGAGTTCATAGAAGAAGGAACTTCGGTTCGTATTGTGAGTGCAGAAGGATCTCGCCACATTGTGAGGACTGTAGAGAGTGAAAATTAACTCGGATGGAGCATTTTTTGCTCTGGATCGATATGAATTTAAAATCTTAAAGAAAGGATCGAGTCATGCAGACTGATATTTTCAGCTTGTTCTTATTGATTGGTGGTGTCCTATTAATCTCTATGGTGGCCTGGGCTGTACCAGTCCGATTGTGGGTCGAAGCTATTTCTGCGGGTGTGAGATTACGGATCAGCTATCTGATTGGTATGCGCTTGAGGAAAGTGACACCAGCTGCTGTAGTCAGACCCTTGATTTGGGCCACCAAGGCTGGCATTCCTTTGAACATAAACGATCTGGAGGCACATTATCTCGCTGGTGGTGACGTCATGAGAGTGGTACGAGCTCTGATTAGTGCCGATAAGGCAAGTATTGAATTGAAATTCCAACAGGCAGCGGCCATCGATCTTGCAGGAAGAGATGTTTTTGAAGCTGTTCAAGTTTCTGTCAACCCGAAGGTCATTAATACTCCAAAAGTGGCAGCTATGGCTAAAGATGGCATCCAATTGATTGCACAGGCGAGGGTGACCGTGAGGGCTAACATTAATCGCTTAGTGGGGGGAGCTGGAGAGGATACCATTTTAGCTCGGGTCGGTGAAGGGATTGTGTCGTCAATCGGGTCAGCCAAATCTCATCAGGCTGTGCTGGAAAATCCAGATGCGATATCTCAGGCTGTCTTATCGAAAGGCTTGGATTCTGGTACAGCCTTTGAAATACTTTCTATTGATATCGCTGATGTAGATGTCGGGAAGAACATCGGTGCTGATCTCCAGGCTCACCAGGCAGATGCTGACAAACAGGTAGCTCAGGCTAGGGCTGAAGAACGTCGAGCGATGGCTGTTGCTCAAGAGCAGGAAATGAGGGCTAAGGTTGAAGAAATGAGAGCTGAACTGGTGAAAGCCGAGGCTGAGGTACCAGCGGCACTGGCAGAAGCATTTCGGCTGGGACATATGGGTGTTATGGACTACGTTCGGTACAACAATGTACAGTCCGATACTGAAATGCGTAGATCTATCGCGACTGGTGAGGACAAAGATACAGAGCCGTTGGCGTAAACTGGGAAGAAATTAATGGAATTCCTTGCCGATCTATTTTGGACAGGCTTAATTGGTTTTTGGATCATCAACAAGTTCCGTAGCTTGAAAAAGCGACAAGCAACTGTAGATGTAGATATCATTCCAGACCAAAGATCCCAAAGATTAGAAAAAAGAGAAAAAATGCAACTTGCTCAGGCCCGCAGGGAACAAATGGACTTGGTGACCGAAGTGCAGAACTATTTTGGTGAACCGGATAATTGGTCAGAGCCTTGGGAGATAGATCCACCTTTGGTCGGCTTGGAGGAGGAACCAGAGACGGTACAATTGAGTCGTTTCTCTAAGAGATCTAATCGAGACCGGGAAGCCCCCAGGCATGTTTCTGAGGAGGGTGGAGAATTAGGTTCGACCGGTGAAGAGGCGGCCCCCTATGGGCATGCTACTAATATGGGAGGTAAAGACCATCCGTTGACTCCTGTGGAGGACCCAGATGATCGTCTCTTGCCTGACTTGATTGGTGGAGAGATCAAACAGCTACAGAGAGCAATAGTACTGTCCGAGGTGTTAAGGCCACCGGTGTCCATGAGGAAGCCGGACGAACAGTTTTCCATGCCGAAATATTGAACGGAAGTTCTCTTCCTGTGGGTAAAAAGGATTTTAGACTTTTTCCGACGCCATGTTACGGAGGACCGTCTGCAGAATACCACCATTTTGGTAATATTCTACGTCTGCTTCGGAATCTAGTCTGGCGATAGTGTTAAACTCTATTTGTTT
>Ga0310345_10004988_pt1 | contig 11906 bp, 10 predicted proteins | sample HC15DNA20500_MG_FD_204667 | JGI IMG/M metagenome (GOLD analysis project Ga0310345, IMG submission 204667) | Marine microbial communities from station ALOHA, North Pacific Subtropical Gyre - HC15-DNA-20-500_MG | ecosystem: Environmental > Aquatic > Marine > Oceanic | place: Pacific Ocean: North...
AGTCTTGTTCTAACCGTGAGGGGGGAACATTAAGTGCTTTGTATAGTTTTGTCTTGAAGTACTCAACATCAGCCAACTCACCAAGATTCTCCCCTCCCGGCAACGTTGAAATTTCTGTACCTCTGCCGCCTTCTCTACGTGGAAGCCAGTAATCCTCTAACATACTCATGTGCTTACGTTCATCTTTAACTTCACCAGATTGTGAATCATAGACCAATTTGTTCTTATATTTGTTCATGATATCACGTAGATACTGTTCTGCCTTGATCTTAGGTAAGTTACCAACATCAATGTAGAAAATTCTACGTTCAGGAGCACGTGAGATACGATAGATGACAACCGCATCTTCGATCATTCGTAATTGATTAAGGGGTTTGATTGCTTTGTGGAGATGACTTAAAACTAGTTTTCTATCGGCATCTAATATACCAGAATGGACATAAGAGATAGAATCAGCGGCAATTTGAACTGTCATACCCCCCGCAGTCTGTGAAATTCCCCTTTCATTAAACATATAATATTCTTGAAATCCGGAAGTATCAAGTTCTGCACCTTGAGGCCCTTGAACAACTTTTGGTTGTCTAACCTTTTTAATTTTTAGGGGATCTATTGGGCGGAGTTCTAATATACCACGTTTGGGGTTTCTATCATCAATGATAACATGAAAATACATTCTACCATCGACATACCATTTTCTAAACATCTCATAACCAATTTTTCTAAAATCTAACAAACGAATCAGTTCTTTAAATTCGTTTATGATGGTTTCTTTAATGTTATCTGATACGTTAGATTTTTCTAGGCTTAGGCTAACAGGAGATTCCTCCCTATTCGTAACAACGGCCTCATTAACAACATCATCTATTGCTTGATCACATTCGGGATATGTCGCCATCTCCCTATATTTTCTAATTAAGTCTAATTCATTTTTAGTGACACCTTCTAAGTCAACATACGTACCGTATGCTCCACCCGATGGGCCAAGTTCCATTGCGCCGTCTTCTGGCTCTGGGAGAGCAAAAGACTTTTTATGCTTTTGATCTTTGTCAACTCTTCCTATAGAAAATCCAAATAATTCAACTGCCATACATTCTTCCTAATAGGGTAAAATGGGAGCAGTAAAAACTCCTCCCATGTAAATTTGTTTTCATCATTAATCTTATTATGCGCCTGCACCTGATTCAGTAGAACTCCAATAATTATATTCCCACGTTATATCAAACGTTTGGATTTCATTACTGTCCCAAGACATGGCGATTTCTGGACAAGATGAAGGCCAGACATTCTTAAATACATATTCTTTAGAAGGGCCTGTACCATCCTTTTTAAGTTGTCGAATTTTCATTTCACCAGTATAGTCAAGAATTTTTATGAAAGAAGAATCTCTTATATTTGTTCGCTGAGAATTGAGTCTTTCCATCCAACTTTCAATATAATTTCGAATTTCCATATTCTCATCATTGTAGACGGATGTTGTTAATGTCGCTGCTGCCCGGTTACCAGGAATCTGCAAAGCTCTTCCCATATATGTAACTGTAGCTCCTTCTATGGTTGAAGCTGGAAATGATACCCCTTTACAGAGAAACGTAAAATCTCCAATGTCTCCTTCAGTACCCTTACCGGATGCGTTAAGTTCACATTCGAATAAACTGGCTAATGCCCCACCTCTAGAAAGTTTTGCAGTAAATGTATCAATGTTAAATGATGATGCTGCTGCCATTGTTATTTTCTCCGATGACTAAAGTTAAGATGTGATGGGGAAGTCTTTTTTACAAGTACTTCCTTCGAAAGTCATCGTCTTCCCCCATCTGTCTGTTATATTTATATACTACTATTTATCGATTATCCAATAATTTCTTCAAATTCAACACCACTTCTAACTGCAACAAATTGTAATTGTATGAAGTTAATTGAACGTGATGGTTTCACATAGATATCTCCACGGAATTCGTTACGATCAACTACATCTCCTGTATTATTGCTATCATCACAAACAACGGCGAAATCTTGAACTCCACCTCTTCCTTGAATGTCTCTCAAGAAAGGTTCAACGGTTGATACGAATCGAGATCGTGCAAATGCATCGTTGAATTCAAACAAGAAGGATTTTGCCATACTAGCAATTGATTTTTCTAACATAATGAATAACCTTCGTACATTGATACGATCAAATGCACTTGATTTTGCTAATAGTGTTTTATCTCCGAAAAGAAGAATTCCGCTTCCGGGCATTGCCGTAACAGGGTTAATTCCATTTTTATAGAGATCATCCCTTTGTGTCTTATTCGGATTAAAAGGAAGTTTGATTGCATTTCGAATATTACCACGATCCAAACCAGCTGGCGACCAAAAAGGATCACGTGCTTGGTCTGTATAGGCACAAGTTCCGGCCACATCTCCATTTAATGGAACATATCTGTACACATCATTATACTTGTCATACATATATTTCCATCCAGAGTCCAACATTGCATAAGAAGAACTTGGCATTGAATTACGGAATGCTATAACATCAGTAACTTCGCTTCCTGCGTTATTAACAACATTTGCTTGTGTGGGTGAAATAAATGCCACACAATCCTTACGATATTCTGCAATATTATTAATTGCATGAATAGCGGTAGCGGCTGTTGCATCAGCAGTCATCAAAAGTGTTACATCTGATTCTTCAGTATTTTTGTATAGATCAAGACCTGTCTGAATATTACCGGCTGTTGAGGCTGAACCTGCGGCTCCACCTGTCATACTGGCCGATATGATTGTTCCACGTGCATTGAATGTTCCTGAAGCTACTCCACCCCATGCAGTTGTTCCACCCATCCATGTGGCTACTGTATCACCAAGTGCATCATGATCCATCCAACGAACATAAGCAGATCCACGATTTGTAAGGTCTTTGTAGTAAATACTTTGACCGTCTTCACCTTTGGCTCCACCGGCAACTGATCCTGTATATGTTTCCAATACAGTATTATTTGCTCCAGTAAACTCTCCATCTTCATCCACAACAACTACGTGGATCTCATCATAGTTTCCACCGTTTCTTTTGGCATGAGCTGAAGTGACAGGCTCACTATCGAAAGCATCTGAATATTCCCATCTTCGTGAATATGTGTTTGCTACTGCGGCTAATGCAAAAGGTTCTGATACTGTCATTAAGACGGCACTTGTAATTGCTGAAATTTTTCTCTCTTCACCGGTTCCTTCGAATTTAAAAAGATCACCTACTGTAAACTGAGTATCAAACTGAGTATTTGCATGACCAGTAATAGTCACTCCGTTTGCTGAGGCTCCTGCGGTCATCATCATTTGAGCTGCGGGTTCAGCATATGCTGATCTTTTCTTACGAACCATTGCTCCGGAACCAACATCTGCTGTCCAACCTTTTACGGCTAAAACTGTAGCGGATGTAACTGCAGTAACTACAACAGTATTACCATTAAGTGATAAACTTATAACATCACCTACTGTTAGTTCTGTAGTAAAGGCGGTTCCTGATCCGATTATAGTACTATTTGCAACAGTAAAAATTCCTGTTCCCGTTAAGGCAACATCTGTATTACTGTTAAGTGTTCCGTCTGCATTTGTATTTGCATGTGTGGCTTGACACATAGAAACTCTTAAACTGTTTCCAAGATCACCAGTATACTTTGCTACAAAAGCACCAAAATCATCAGACTGTGTTCCTCCCATGTCTGGGTCATAAGTATTTTCATACGTTTCATCATTATTGATGTAAACTGTATTTGACGCGTCCATTGTCGCGTTCTTTGTATCAGATATATTAGGTGTACGAACCACTTTAAGATTTCCCGAATATGCGAGATAACTTGCAGCGGTGAAAAACGTTTTATACGTAGCTGCGTCTGGCTTACCAAAGCGACTAGCTAATTCAGACTCATTGCTAACTGTAGTACGCCAATATGATGGTCCCCACCTAAAAGGACCGGCGATTGCACCCTCTGTCATAGAAATTTCAGGAACAACAGTTGTTAAATCAATTTCTTTGGTTACAACGCCTGGACTAATTGTAAAAGGCATCTTATCTCTCCTATAAGTTAAGTTGAAAGATTATGGTTATTATTTCTTTATACCATATTACATTTATTTATCTTTTTACAGTTCTCTAAAATCATAAATATTAAGTGTTATCATAAATTTATAAAGGATATATGAATTACAAAGAAGCTTATAAATTAATAGACTGTAAAAAAGATAAAGAACGATTTCTTAAAAAGGTTGATCGTTCTGAAAAACATACAGAGTGTCATATCTGGCTCGCGTCAAAAAATAAAACAGGTCATGGAATGTTTTCTGTAATGGGTCAAACTATACCCGCTAGTAGATATGCATTCATGATGCATGGTAATTTTTCATCAATTTCTGGAATGAGAGGTGAATTATCACCTAGTGAAGTAGTAACTCAAACTTGCTTCAATCCATCCTGTGTAAATCCTAAACATCTTGAAGTATCAAACAAAAGAAGGGTAGGAAAAAGACTAACTATCCATCCAGATCAATTAGTTACTGGTTCTCTAAGTTTTCTAAACAGATTAAAAAAGGAAAGGCCGGATCTAACTAGTAAAATTGAAGATTTAATAACAGAAATAAACAATCCACCTACTGAAGTTAACTTTGCGGATATAGATCCATTTAATACCATACCTTCCTAGCTTCTTCTTCTACTGTCCATACTGTACCTTGATCATCTTTAAATGTGTCAGGTTCTTGTCCGTCATCTATAATTCCAAACGGCAACATATCTTGTTCTAGGGTTTCCATTTGCTCTTCCCACATTTTTTTTCTTATGTCCATGTTTGTCAACTCCTTAAAATATCTCTGTTGAACTAACCATCCAAATATTACTAAAGTCATTGCTAGATCATCATGAGCTCCCTCCTCTGCCTGATACGTATTGTTTGTTAAGGCAAAGGTTGTGAGTTCTCTAATCGTTTCAAAATCACATATAATTAATTGTTCTTGTTCTATCAAATCTTTTAGGGTAGCACATCCAATTCTTTTAATTTGTTTACTCGTTCTCAATCCCAGCTGAATGTTCTTTGCGAATCCACCACCTATTTGTTGTCCTGCTCTTCCCCTCATTGTAATGATCATGATATTTTCATATTCTAAATCATAGTGAAGTGTATCAGCTACTTGACTTCCAATATCATTTACCTCAACTAATACATGTGCACAGTTATACTTATTCCCAACATTGTAAATTACATTCGGATATAACATAGGAGAAATGGTATTATCTCTATATTTTGCTACCTGTTTGTAGGGCATTTCAGAAACATCAAATATATTAAACGCGGAATAATCTACACCTTTTCCCTGTGCAGTATCAGCAATAAGGGCATACGTGTGATTTTTCTTTGGGTGTTCATACACATCTAGATTGTTATTACTATGAATTGGATTCTTAAAAACCATCGTTCTGAGTTTCGATGGAGCAATTAGAGTATACGTTGATCCCACAAATTCACATTCAAACTCTTGAGTAAATTGTACTTCAGAGGTATTACGTATTGTTTCTTCTTTCCATCTACCATCTCTGCCTGGCATCTCTGACCAATGTACCTCAATCGGTACATAGTCGTTTCTTTTTTCTTCTGCATCTACCCACATTTTGTAGAACATGTTGAGTCCAAGTGGAGTTGAAACGATTAGAACTTTAGTAGATTCACCAGCGGAAATAGTAGGATAGACAGAAGTAAAGAATTGTTCTGCTATGTTTTGTGGTACGTGTGCAAACTCATCAAGAAAAATAATGTTGAAAGAACTACCACGAACAGCAGAACTAGAAGTAGCCGCCGCTATAACTTTCGATCCATTTTCAATTTCGATATTTCCTTTGTTCCATACAACCGCACCTTGCTGTAACCACTTAGGTAAATGTTCGTATGCAAGTTGTAGTCTTGAAAGTAGTTCTCTTGCTACTGCTCCTTTGTTGGCGAGAACAGCAACGTTAACACTTTCATTGAACAGAATGTAATGAAGAAGAAATGCGATGATGGTGGTTGACTTGCCCGTTTGTCTAGGCATCTTACAGATCACAAAACGATTATCATTGAACTTGTGTATCATATCTTTTTGATACTCATACATATCAAACGGCACCAATCCGTGGTCTACATGGATAATTTTGACAAAATTCTCTATGAAGTATTCAGGATCTTCCTTACATTTCATATATTCTGTAAGTGTTTCCTCCGTCCACTCTATTTTCTGTCCAACATTTTTTAAATTTGGATTTCCTAAATAGGTTTCACTCGCCACGTTTTGCCTTTAAGAGTTTTTGTAGTTCTGCTGTAGATCCTACAAAGACTGCATTATTAACATTAACTCCACCACTTTTTTCTATACTTAGTTCTTTTTTAGTTTTATGTAGGGACATTAATTCTTTATTTGCGTCTAATCCAGATTTGATTAACTGACCGACCACCTCAAAAGCACGGGGATGTTCTGATTGTTTAGCAATCTCTAACATCTCTTCTACTGCGTCTTGATTTCTTTCGATTAAATTGTAGTAATTTTCACGGGCATAATTATAATCAATGTCATCATCCTTGCGATCACTATCAACACTAGGTATAATCTTTGCGGGAGGCTCGGGCGCCAATTCTGGAGTTGGAACTAAACTTGTAATTTCTAATATTTCGTCTATACGATCATCTACTGTCATTTTTCCTCATCAGTTGCTATGTCATCATACCAAAATTGACCCCTTTCTTTTATACAATCAGAAGTTAGAGGTTTAATAATATTATGTATTTCTATAGGAGGCCTATCTAAAAATTCTCTGGGTTTATATTTAGCTCTAATTTTATCACATATACAAAAACATTGTATCGATACATCTTCTTCTTTTAATTCTTTTTTACTTCTTTTATATTTTGTATTACCTAAAAAATAAATAGTTTCATAACAAGACTTAAATAACAATAAGATATCTTTGGTTTTATATGTATCTCTTGTTGGAACTGTATCGTGTATTATTGCTTCCTGATGTGGTTGAGCAAAACTTAAAGTGCTAACACAGATCACACAAATTACTAAAAGAATTCGGAGTGACATTCTACAGATTCACATCTAATCCGGTTGTCACATCAACATCTATATTGTCATTAAAAAATTCAAAAGTTTCTGTATAGCCAAAATCATCATTCGCTGTAACATCTCCAGGTCCTGGGGTAACTGTATATCTTGTTTTAATTCCTGCTGCTCCTGTACTTGTTGAACTAGTTTCTGTTATGAACTTCATTATTCCTGTTGCGTCTGGAGAATTTGCATCTGCATTTAAAAGTAAATAATTGGTAGAAAAATCCGTACTATCTTCTAAAATAATATATTCTGGAGAATCTATTTCTTCTCCGGGCATTCTAAGGTTTACTATAACACTCTTAGTGACTGATCCTGACTTAACATCTGGATAAATATAACCTTTAAGTTGAAAAGTAAAATCCCATAAAATTTCTCGCCTCATGGTAAAATCACCTTCGTATGAATCTTGAACTGAAGTACCATTTAATATTATAGTAACATCAGGCTTAATATTCATGGATGGAACTAAAGTCACACTAACTGTAAACTCTGGGGTAAAGAAAGGAACAATTTGTTCAAAAATTTGTGCACCATCTTCTGTATTATCTACCATAGCAGTCAAAGTAAAATCAAAATTATAAGGTACAGGACTATATTGTTTCATGAGTGTACTTGTAGATGCGGCAGTATTCGCCGCATAGACTTGGCCTAGAGTATTTAATTTTCTAGTTCCATCATAAGCAATTCCTGTCATACTAAAACCCATTCTTGGAAGAGTCGCACCTACTGAAGTTTCTGCCTGTACTCCTCTCATCCGAAGAATCAATTTATCTTTGGCTTCATACGCAATAGGGACCTTAAGTTGTTCCGTTATTACTCCACTTGAATTTCTCCTTTGAATGTTTATATCATTGAAAAGTGTTCCAAAGACCGCTACATATTTTCTAATAGTTTCGTGATAATAAGTCGTACCCAGCATTACAAACTCCCGAATGGATTACCTTCGGTGAAATCAATAATAGCATCTGCCGCGGCTTCTATTTCTGCGTTGTCTGCAGGTGCTACGGTATCCGCAGCAGATGTTTGAGCATCAAAAGAGGAAATAGAATAAGACGCACTAGAACTGTCACCAACAATATTTACAGTTCCAGAAAAATTGCCTGTCATGTTTATGAGATTTAACAGTTTATCAGTCGCGTTCCAACTAGCCACCTCTCCCTTGACCGTAGCAGCGGCGAGGGATGCCCCCTGATAAACTTGTTCACCAACAGTATAGTTACCACTACCCGTATCCATTGTAAAATCAATTGAGTAAGATTGTGCTCGTTCAATTGCATCTATAACCTCAATACCAGTATTAAGGTTTTGATCAGAATAAAAGAACATTTCACACAGAAGATCATAAGTTTGTAATCCACCGGTTTGATAAAATATGGCTTCATCCTCTACAAACATTACTTGGAATATTGCTTCAGTAAGAGGAAAATAAATCAAATCTCCTTCGTGTGGAGTTTCTGCTCTTCCGTCACCCTGAACATTCAACTCTGCCCATCTGCGCCTTGCAACAGTAAAGGTAATTTGATCTTTTATTTGTAGTCCGAACTTCGAAATGAAATCTCCCTCGCCTTCAAATCCATCAACAGACTTGATATACATTTCAATTGTATGAGCACTATTATAAGATGAGGTATTATCCTCGCCCATCAAAGTATCCTCATCATTCAATGTTCTTGGACAATAATATACATCTATTCCAAAAGTCTTTATTGCCTCAATGTTCAAATTTTCTATTAATCTTTGTTCTGGTGTATTTGTCCCATGCAGATTAAAATACTGATTTGTCGCCATTTATTATCCTATTAGATGATCAACCGGTAATTCGTACCGTAATGACATTTCTGTTTGAATAGTTTCTAGTTCCGTAGTTGCATCATCATAAAGTTGTCTTCCATTCATCGTTACTCCACCGGGTAATGCCATACCCTCAAACTTGGTAAGGTTTTGACCCCATTGTTTTTTCATCAAAGCAGTATTGTATCTCTTGAGGAACATATCACTCCAAATATCTGTAAATGTAGCAGGATCAATAATCTTATCACACTCAACAATTATCCAATCATCTATACTTACATCTCCACCCCATGAAATATCAAGAAATAATCTATCCATGTGTCGATTAAATCTAAACATTGGAGTTCCTGTGAACATTTCATTAAGCATCATTAAACGTTCTTGTGCCATCTCATAACCTACAAGTTGTCCACCTAATTGATGCATCTCCTGCAGAGCAAATTGATACTTAGAGGAAAACATAGAATTAGATCTAGAATTATCATAGAAAGGAACAATTCTTCGAACTCCAATAATTGCCTCGGCTATCGATATGTATTTGTTATCAAAGTCACCTAATGCTGTTGCGGTAGATGAGTGAGTTGTTGCGGTTGCTGAACTTGTACTACCTGTAATGGTTTCATTGGTTGAAAAAGTAGTAGTAGTATTTGCATAAAACGTATTACCATCTCCTCCCGACTTAACTTCTGGATCTTTATATCTTAATGTAGTATTAGCACTGTGGTAAGCATGTACGGTTGCCTGAACACCACTTGTACCTCCAGTAATTATTTCACCATTTGAAAAATCTCCGGAAGGAGCTCCTGCCAATTTAAGAGTAGAGCCTGATATTTGATGTTTTAAAAATATGTTTTCAGTTGCATCAAAATGAAATTCTTGGTAAAATTGAAGAGAATCATCGATACAATCTTCCACTTGATCATCATCAATATTCAATTCTACTACTGGCCAGCCAAGTTTCCGTTTACAATAATCTTTAAAAGTTGATCTAGTAGTTGGTTGTGTCATTTCGTTGCCTCCGCAGATATTGTTATAATTCCTTCTGCCAATCGTTCTACTATTGTACCACCTGACTGTGTATATTCAACATCGTAAACATAGTTGCCAGGAGAAAGAGCTGCGGTTTGAGTTGCAGTCAACGAGATTGTTACATTTGATCCTGCAACGGCGGTAGTTATAGTAGTAACATTATTTGATGAATAGTAAGACTCACGCATCTTGGCGGCACAAGTGCCTGTAGAAATAGTGACATTCTGGCTAACAGAATTTTGTGCGTAGATTACTTTTTCAAACGTGCAACCTTGATCTAATGCAATGTTTACAGTTTGTTTTTGGAGGGTCAATGCCACAATCTTCTCCTTTTATAATAGTATAGTTTATATAGTTGTTTCTATACTATTTATATGATAAGGAAATCTGTGGCATCTAATTTAATTTAGATTTTAGTTCATCAATTTGAACTTGTTGTTCCTTAATTGCTTCAAGAAGAACTGCGGTCATTTTTGTATATTGAATTCCTTCTGGCAGACCTTCCTCATTATAAGTTACCACATGAGGAAGAACTTTAGCTGTATCTTCTGCGATAAATCCATAATTATCTTTATATTGCCCCTGTGATTTATCTTTCCAATCAAATTTAACTCCTTGCATTTGTAGAACGGCAGGAAGTATATTTTCAATATTTTCAATATTTGTTTTCATTTCTCTAAAAGAAGTTTCCGTAATAGTTCCAACTACATGTAATTTGGTAGATGGGGCGGCTGTCCCGATACCAGTATTTCCATTAGTTTCGATATTAAAGGCAGGAGTAAGGGAAGCGGTTTCAATTTTGAATGCACCATCAGTTAAACTAAGAATATCCCAATACTGTCCACCTCCACCATCTGTAGATTCAAGACGGAGGAATGCATGACTTGCGGCCTGTATGTGCAGGTCACGGGCCGGAGATCCAGTGCCAAGACCGATATTACCATCTGAACCTTGTACAAAGAATGCGTTAGCATCATTATCAGACTCTACACGAAAATCTACATCGTTTCCAGATTCATTAAAAATTTGTGCTCCATCTTCGGGAGTTGCTGCCAACCTGGTGCCTGTAGTAAGTTGAATATCATTTCCAGCATCAGTAGTAAAATACAATTCATTTGGTGTTGCGGTATTTACCCAAATTTGTCCGTATGCAGCTGTATCACCATCAGCATCCGCTTGTTCTTTTAGTGTTATAGTACCATCAATTGTTAAGTCTGTAACTGGAACGGCTGCGTTGATGCCGACTTTTCCGCCATCAATAATTGTGAAAACCTCAGTTGCACCATCAAAGACATTAACAAGATCACCAGTACCATCCCCTTGTACTCTTACCACCGTTGTACCAGAAGCACTTGAATTGTCTTGTACAAGGTTTAATAAAGATCTTGTTCCTGTATCACCAGAATTCATATATAACTTCATCATATCGCCGGTTGTCAGAGCATTCGCCTCCATGTAAAATCCTCTACCAGTAGTTCCTGCTGCATTAACGTTTATACAATGTGCACCAGTTGCTTCAGAATCAATTTCTATTGAACAAACATCATCATCTTGATCAATGAATAATCGTGCATCATTCAAAATCAAGTCATCTCCACTTGTATCCCATGTCATATTAGAACTAGCAGTATCACCATAAAATATAACATCATGTCCAGCATCATCTACACCGACTGTTACTGCACCAGTAAGTTGTGTTGGGCCATCAACATTAAACTTTGTTGATGAATTGATATCTACTGTTGGAGCTGTGATATCAAGAGTAGTCCCTGCATTGACTTCCAAGTGTCCATCAGCAGAGGCTAAAATATTTTCTCCGCCTGCTGCATCATGGAATGAAAGTTTTGTTGATGTGGCAAACAGTAATTCATCTCCACTTTGATCCCATAACAAATGTTTACCAGATGTATCACCATAAAATGTAACATCGTGTCCAGTACCGGCTACACCGACTGTAACTGCTCCCTTTGCGAGTA
>Ga0310345_10004990_pt1 | contig 11903 bp, 7 predicted proteins | sample HC15DNA20500_MG_FD_204667 | JGI IMG/M metagenome (GOLD analysis project Ga0310345, IMG submission 204667) | Marine microbial communities from station ALOHA, North Pacific Subtropical Gyre - HC15-DNA-20-500_MG | ecosystem: Environmental > Aquatic > Marine > Oceanic | place: Pacific Ocean: North...
GTTCGGACGGACTCTTTCTCCAGCCTGATATCGAAGACTTTCGGCACCTCTATCTGCATCCGGAAGGCGACCTCCATGGCGTCGATGCTGGACTCCAGAGCCGGCTCTGGTAGGCACTGTTGAGCCGGTCCAATAGGGCTAACTGCCGTCTCTGATCCCCAAGACCGGTCTGCTTATTGAGGATGTTCTGGACAAGTTTCTCCGGATCGGTTTCGCTATTGGGAATGTAGGCACCCTGGTAGGAGTTGGGCAGAAAAGCGGACGACCAGAGGGGAGGCCCCCCCACCGGGTAGCCGGGGCAAAGAACCACGAAGCCCGGCAGATTCTCATTTTCCGAACCCAGACCGTAGGTAACCCAGGAGCCCAAAGAAGGATGTCCGGGAAGCTGATGGCCACAACTCATGAGATAGAGCGAGGGCACGTGGTTTCCGTTGTCCGAGTGCATCGAGCGGATGACACAGAAGTCATCAATGGAATCTCCCACTTTCGGGAAGATCTCTGACACCTCGATTCCACTCTGTCCACAGTGTCGAAACCGGAAGGGCGATTTCAACAGATTGCCGACGGCGCTGTCGGTCTTGACCTTGGGGCCGGGCAGAGGCTTACCGTCGTGCCGGTCCAGCCCCGGTTTGGGATCGAAACTATCAACCTGGGAAAGTCCGCCGTTGAGAAAGAGGAAGATCACGTGCTTGGCGCGCGGAGGAAAGTGAGGAGTTCGCAGCGACATCGGCCCTCTCCGGGTGGGTGCCCCCAAGAGCCCTGCGAGCCCTACCGAGCCGAACCCTGCCCCCATGAGGCACAAGAGCTCACGTCGATTCATGGCAAATCGCTTCCAATCGGGTCGATGGTTTGAGTCCGAGGGAGATTTTATCTCATTCCCCTACTGTCGTCATCTACTATTCTTATAGGTGTGCCCGCGCGCTCCTCTCTTCCTCCCCGTTAATGATAGAGTATTGTTCGCCTGATACTTAAAGGTTCCGTCGTCTCATGAACAGCCGTAAACATGTCCAGTGGCACCGCAGTACCATGGTCCTGTTGCTGATTTCCGGGTTTCTTTTCCTTGTGCCTTCCATTTCAGCGGCGACACCAGAGGGGGAGAGGGAAAAGTCCGCAGAAGTCAAGAATCCATACGCCCACGACAAGGAGGCGATAGAGGCGGGCAAGCAACACTTTCAGGGAGGTTGTGCCTTCTGCCACGGGACCAGGGGAGAAGGGGGACGGGGGCCTTTTCTCTCGGAAAGCAACAGGGTTCGCGGCCTCTCAGACGAGAATCTGTTCAATCTGCTTCGGCATGGAATTCCGGGAACTCCCATGCCTCCCTCATCTCTTGATGACACGAGAATGTGGCAACTGGTCTCTTTCCTTCGAAGCCTCCACTTCAGTGCTTCCCAGGAAGACGTCCCTGGAGATGTCGGATCAGGTCACGCGCTCTTCAGTCGGGCTGGTTGCTTCGGCTGTCACATGCTCAAGGGGCGAGGAGGCCTGGTGGGACCCGATCTGTCCGACATTGGTGGCTCCAGGAGCCTGGAGAAGCTACGCGAGGCGGTCGCCAAGCCTAGTGCCTCAGTGGTGCCCGGGTTTCGTAAGATCCTGGTCCAGACTCGAGGGGGTAGCCAACTCTTGGGCGTGGCCCGGAACCACAGTAACTACTCAATCCAGATGATCGATCTGAAAGGAGAGCTTCACCTCTTCCTGAGGGAGGAATTGGCGAAGTTGAGTTACGAGCCAGGATCCATCATGCCGACCGCCGACCTGTCCCAGGATGAGTTTCAGAATCTAATGGCCTTTCTGAGCCGACAGGTCCTCTCATCCGAGAAAGGAGAGGAGAAAAACCGGTGAGAACCAGCCGACCGTTTCAGCGCGGAATGATGGCCCTTTTCATCGTGTTGTTGGCGAGTGTCTGCTTGAGCGGACAGGTTTCCTATCAGGACCTGCTGCAACCCCCAGCTGCCAATTGGCCGACCTACTCAGGAGATTTAACGGCCCGTCGGTTCAGCCTATTGCAGCAGATCACGACCCAGAACGTCGGCCGTCTGGCCGCCCGCTGGGTCTACCACGTGAACGACTCCAAGCGTCTATCGGCGACACCTCTGGTGGCAAATGGCGTCATGTACATGACCGACGCCAATCAGGTTCATGCGCTGGACGCGCGTACCGGCCGGCGTATCTGGTACTTCGAATACAGCGGCTCAAAAGAACGATCAGGGAATAGAGGTGTCGCTTTGCTTGGGGACAAGGTCTTCGTCGTGAGCAGCGACGCCCATTTGATCGCACTTCACGCCCGTACAGGAGCCCTGTTGTGGGACCAGCCCTACGCGGATCGGAAAGAAAACCCCAAGTACAGCGCGACCCTGGCTCCCCTTGCCATCGATGGGAAGGTGATCGTGGGAGTTAGCGGCGGCGACTGCGGAATCCGGGGTTACGTCAATGCCCACGATGCCGAAACTGGGAGAGAGCTGTGGCGTTTCTACACGATTCCCGGTGCGGGAGAACCCGGATCCGAGACCTGGGGCGGACACCCAGCCGATTTCTCGGGCGGAGCCACCTGGATGACCGGCACCTACGATCCCCAGCAGAATCTTCTCTTTTGGACCACAGGCAACCCTGGTCCCGACTTCTACGGCGGCAATCGGCCGGGGGACAATCTTTATAGCGACAGCGTCGTAGCCCTGGACGCGGACACCGGCAAGCTGCGGTGGCACTTCCAGTTCACTCCCCACGACACCCATGACTGGGACGCGCAGGAGTTTCCGGTCCTCATCGACGCCGATTTTCAGGGCAAACCCCGTAGGCTACTGGTACAAGCCAACCGCAACGGTTTCTTCTATGTGCTGGATCGGACTGACGGCCGCATGCTTCTGGGAAAGGCCTTCGTGGACAAGCTCACCTGGGCCAAAGGGGTCCTTCCCGACGGGCGCCCCGACCTGGTGCCGAATATGGATCCCACACCGGAGGGCCGGGAGGTTTGTCCGGGAGTCGTTGGGGCAACCAACTGGTTTTCCCCTTCCTACCACCCCGAAAGCGGTCTTTTCTACGTGATGTCGTTGGAGCAGTGTGATCTGTACAAGAGCTCGGCCCGTCCCTTCAACAAGGAAGACTGTTACGACGGGACTTCAGTCGAGCGGCTTCCAACCGACCCGGGGCAGTTCTTTCTGCGCGCCCTCGACCTACAGACTGGGGAAAGAAAGTGGGAGATCCCGTTGGAGGGCCCAGACACCTACTTAGCCTGGCCAGGAACGATGGCGACCGCGGGAGACCTCGTCTTCTTCGGGGATGATGCCGGCTATCTAGCTGCCGCCGACGCCCGCAGTGGCAAGGTTCTATGGCGTTTCTACACCGGACACCTCATTACCGCATCCCCCATGACCTATCAGGTCGGTGACACCCAATATGTCGCCCTGGCCGCCGGCACCAACGTCTTTTCCTTCGCCCTGTTTCCCCGCTAGAAGAATCGGACAACTCCACACCGCGAAACGAACGCTGAGAGCTCCCACTCGGGGTTGACCCTGTCTAGGTCGAGAAAGGGACAGGCTGTTATTCGGGGAAGGTGAAGGGCGAGAAGGGACAGACCTTTACTCGGCGAAAACACAGCGTTTTTCAGCGAAAAGAAACAGTCTGTCCCTTTCTCGGCACGGTTGGACCGGACGCTTTTGAGCGTTCTTGGCTACGGAACCCGAAACGAACGAACAACCTGTAAGAAGTCGGGGGTCAGGGAGAAGGTAAGCTGACCTTCGCCAGGTAGATGCTGGTTTTTTCCTCGTGGGTTGAGTAGTAGCTCACCCAGAGCAGATCTTCGTGGAATACCATGCCGGCGTAGCTGGTGTCTCCTCCGGAGGGCAGCCTCAAGATCTCGGTGGCTGTTCCGGCATCGGGGTCCAGCCACCAGAGCGCGGTCCGACTTTCCTTGTCCTCAAGGCGAAGGCGTCCCGATCCTACCAGGCGGCCATCCGGCAAACTGACCAGATGCGGGCCGCCGATCGGCAGGCCCAGATCCTTCCAATTCCAGTGGTCGTAGGGAGGAGCAGAAGTCCCTATCTGGGCCGAGTTGTCTCCGCCGTCTCGTCTCAGCAGGCACACCGCAGTCTCGTCCTCTTGGAAGACAATAGAGGCTTCACTGGGCGATCCCCGCTCGAACAGGTAGTTCACGTAGGGATCGAACTGGGTTCCATCTTCGCTGCGGTAGAGACGAACCAACTCCTCCCGGTTGGAGCGATGGGAGAAGGCCCTCCTGTCAGTGTAGCCTGTTGCATAGGCAACACCCTGATTCCAGGTCACACGCCACATAAAGACGTCAGCTTCCCCCACTTCTACCGGATCACTCCAATTGCTGCCGTCTTCTGAGAACGCGACCCAGGAGAAGAACTCGTAACGATCCTCCCCCTGGAGACGGCGATCCAGGCCCAGCACCATCAGACGCCCATCCGGCGCCACCACCAGCTTGGGATCGCGCAGATCCTGTTCCGGGCGACCCGAAATATGAGCCGTGGAGGACCAAGTCTCCCCGTCGGACGAGCTTATCACCCGAATGGAACCATCGTAGGAAACGTGGGACTCGCCCTCACGAAAGGTGCAAAACCAGGAATCCCTAAATCGGACCAGATCGGTAAAGGCACTATGCGGTGCCTGGCCCCAGATCCGCTGGACCGAAACCACCTCGACCTCAGAAGAACCACATCCTCCGGCAACCACGGATGCCAGGACCAGTAAACAGCGACCACTCCAATTTGATATCAACTCCCCACCTCCTATTTTCGGCCCTAGTCTGTACGAATCGTCACCCCAGTCAAATAGGGCGTGGCGTAACCCTTTCCAGCGATCAGTATTGCCCGGTATTGGAGCCAGGAATCGCCATCCGCCCGGGAAAATCGACCAGAATCCGGCAGCGGTTTCCAAGCAGCATCGTCGAGACCCTCCCGACTGGATGCGGATCGGACTAGAAATCGAATCCGGGACTCTCTAGGCGTCTCCCCTTCATAGCTCAACGCCAGCCTTCCTGGCAAAGAAGAAAGCTCCAGCACCGGCGAAGTGAAGGAGGCCTCCGGTTTGCGAGTCGCCAGGTTGCCCACGTCTACATTCTGCAGAAAATGAGGACCGGGAGCGGGCAAGTAAGTCCTATTCTTAATAGAGAAGCCTTCCTCCGAACCCCAATAGAGATAGCTCTCCACGCTGTGATTATCTTCCCCTACCGTGAGCTTGTGATTGACGACCAACAGGTCTTTGTGCCCGTCGTAGTCCATGTCTGCGGCCAATAGAGCCGAAGGTGACTCACCGGGAAGATCGGTACGGCGTTGCGCCGAGAAACCTTCCTCACCTCCATTCCAGAAGACCAGCACCGGGAGTTTCCGATGGCTGCGGGACTCGTATTGGGAGACCGCCAGATCAAGGCTGCTATCCCCGTTCAGATCCGCCACCACGGCGTCGATGGCCCCTACAGTAGGGAATTCGAACCGGGGTCCGGACTCCAATCCCTGGTCGCTCCCATGGTAGATCTTGATCCAGGAATTCGCCCGGTCGATCCCGTTCTCAACCGTGTAAGGGCGCAGCAGAACCAGATCCAGCCAACCGTCGGCATCCAGATCTGCTATTTCAACATTGCCCAGATTGGCCTCTTCAAGTCGCTCAATCCGGTCGGTCGAGTAACCTTCCTCGCCTCCCAGCAGGATCTTGCTATACGGACCACGGATGTCGGCGACCAGGATGTCCAACCAGCCATCCCGATTGATATCCAGCAAACGGCAATTCTGTCCCAGATTGGCCACACCCTTGATCAGGACATGCTCACTGGGATCCGCATACTTCTGTGGGCTACCCCACGCTATGAGCAGGGTGTCGAAGTCGAATCCCACGATGTCCAGGTATCCATCCCGGTTGAGATCTCCGATCTCCCAGGAACCAGCTTCGTTCAGGTCAAAGTCGAGACGCTTCTCCACGGCGGGTCCACTCGGGGTCCCCCAATAAAGATAACTGGCTCCGGGCAGCCCCGAGTAGTGCCGTCCCGAGTTGGCCACCAACAACTCTGCATGGTCGTCGTCGTCCAGATCGACCATGGATACCCCCATGGCCATGACACAGGGATATCGACTGACAAAGGCCGGTGAATAGCCCCGGTGAGGTCGTCCCCAGTAGACATAGACGAACTCGTCCTTGCCCCCTGAGATCCCGCTACCGGTATTGCCGAAAAGCAGGTCCTGTCGCCCGTCTCGATTCAGATCTCCGACCGCCACGGCAGCGGCGCCGAAGGTCTGGAGATCGCTCCGACTCTCCTCACCGTAACCGCGATCGCTGCCCCAATACACATAGGAAGAGACGTCTAGATCGCCATAGCTACCCTCGGAGTAGTTGGCGAAGACCACTTCCGGAAAGCCGTCGTCGTTGAGATCAGCCACAGCTACATCCCTGGCCGCGAGAGTGGGCAGGGAGGTCGTCGAGCCGTCCTTTCCCCAGATGATCGCCGAGGCTTCCCCATCGGCCAGGATGATTTCCACCCTTCCGTCCTTGTCAAGATCTTCCAGACGTACCCGCTTGCCGCCTCGGCTCAAGGTTCTCCGTACAGTCGGCTTGCGTGACTGGAACTCGAGAAGCCGGAGCTTGTCTCCGGAGAGGGCTGCTACCGTAGCTCGATCCTCATTATGCCCGACCTCCAGTGACTCCAGGTTGGGGATTGGAAACCGCTCAGGGGACTCCAGATCGGGCCCCTTGTGGCCTCCCCAATACAGCTCTAATCCCCCATCCCTCCCGGCGGTTGCGAAAACTAGATCGAGTCGACCGTCCCCGTCCAGATCGGCAATGCGACAGCCGATGGCTGCCACCGTAGGCACGGTGCTTCGATGACGCTCCCCGTAGAAATCCGTTGACCCCCAATAGATATAGGAACCCACGGCCTGCCGGACCCCGCCGCCTCCCCGGTTGGCAAAGACGACATCCTTGCGGCCGTCCTGGTTCAGATCTCCCACAGCCACATCTCCAGCGCCCACCGTAGGCAGTGTGGAGCGGGACTCACGCTGATAGCCGAACTCGGTACCCCAATAGATGAGGCTGTTCGAGAAGGGGGTGTCCCCTAGCCCCGATGAGGCGAAAACAATGTCGGGATAACCATCCTGATCAACGTCGTTGAATACGACGGCGCTAGGACGATCCGCTGGAAGCCTCAGAGTGCTGGAACGAGTTTTCTCCTCCTGCCGCCATAGATCGTAAAGCGCCAAGGAGCGGTGCAGAGGAGACAGCACCGAGCGGTAGCCGCGGTTCGTTTGCAGATAGCCCAGAGCGTCGACGCTGCCCACCATCACATTGTGGGTGCTGGCAAAAGGCAGGTCGTAGTAACCGTCGTTGTTCAGGTCCCAGCGTCGAATCAGCTGGATGCGGCCCTGACGGGATACATAGATGTCCTGACCGGCGTGTTCAAAGACTCCCTTGGAAAATGCATCGAAACCTTCGTGCAATACTGGGAACTCGGTGCCCTGAGCGGATTCCAGGCTCGACACAAGCGAGACCAGAACCCAGACTACTGACTTTAACCCCATTGGTAGACCCTCAGGTGAAGGAGATCGGCTCTCCATCCGAAATCGTACCGGACCGGTGGATCAGTCTATCCGGACGTAGAAAGGGGGTCAATAAAATGGGAGCGCTGGATCATCCGGGAAAAACTTCGATTTGCGGGTCACAGCTTTGCTACACTTGTCCAGAAGCCCGCTCCTATGCCATGTTTTGGAGGACAGAATGGTTGTTTCAGGTACCAGACTGGTGATACGGTCCGGCCTGCTGACTGCGTTCGTCAGGAGTCACCCATGATCAAGTTATATCGCCAAGCGTGCCTATTGAGTGTCCTCTTTCTGGCCTTGTGCACCAGTCAACCTCCAGCCTCACAGGATGTGGGATGGCCCGCCTACGGAGGGGATCCCGGCGGGAAGAAATATTCCGCCCTGAATCAGATCAATCGGTCCAACGTCGACCAGCTTCAGGAAGCCTGGACCTATAGGATCGGAGAGCCCAACCGTCCCCATTTCGATGGCGGCGATAACCTCACTGCGGCCTTCGAGTGCACGCCCTTGGTGGTTGATGGAATCCTCTACCTCTCCACACCCGCCAGCAGGGTCATCGCCCTGCAAGCGGAGACCGGTAAGGAGCTCTGGAGCTTCGACCCTCAGGAGGCCAAGACCGACGATCGGGTCTACCGTCAGCACCGCGGCGTGTCCCTCTGGACGGGCAAGGTTGAAGGCAAGGAGCAGAGACGGATCCTTCTGGCCACCGGAGACGCCCGTCTCTTCGCGCTGGACGCGGATACCGGCCTTCCCTGCCCCGGATTCGGTGATGAAGGACAGGTGGACCTGTTCACCGGCGTAGGCGATCGGTGGCCGGGAACCATCTACTCGATTACTTCGCCCCCAGCCATCTATCGCAACACGGTCGTCACCGGCGCCCGTCTGGGCGCCGCCGGAAAAGCAGTAGGGCCCAGCGGTAAGGTCCGAGCTTTCGACGTGATCAGCGGCCGCCAGGTCTGGGAGTTTCACACGGTCCCGCTGCCGGGTGAGCCCGGCAATGAAACCTGGCAAGGCGATTCCTGGAAGGATCGATCGGGCGCGAATGCCTGGTCAATCATTAGCACCGATGTGGAGAGAGGGTGGTTTTTCATTCCCACTGCCTCGCCGCTGGGTCCGGATCGAGAGGGACAGAACCTCTTCGGGAACTCGCTGGTTGTCCTCGAGGCTGAGACGGGAAAGACGGTCTGGTACTACCAGATGGTCCACCACGATCTGTGGGACTACGACCTCCCGGCACAGCCCGTCCTGCTGACCCTCGACCGGGATGGTGAAAAGATACCGGCCGTTGCCCAGGTGACCAAGATGGGCATGGTGTTTCTGCTGGACCGGCGCACCGGCGCACCTCTTTTTCCGGTCGAGGAACGACCGGTTCCCCAGTCCTCGGAGTACTTTACTTGGCCCACCCAGCCCTTCCCGACCAAACCTCCTCCCCTGGTGCGACACAATCTGACCCGAGACGAGATCGGCCAGGTTACACCCGAGCATCACCGCTTTTGTCAGGAACTCTTCGATTCCATGCATTACGAAGGGATCTACACCCCCAGTTCCGGGCCCACTTTGATGTTTCCGGGCGGCCTGGGTGGCGCCAACTGGTCGGGAGCCTCCTTCGACCCCAATACCAACTATTTGTACGTTAACATCAACGAGTTGGGAGGCGCTCGGGGACGCGGCCGACGCTTCTGGGACGACAACAAGTGGCCCTGTCAGGAACCTCCCTGGGGAACCCTGAACGCCGTCGATCTCTCCGCCGGCGAAATCGTGTGGAAGGTCCCGTTAGGCGTAGTAGATGAGTTGATCCAACAAGGCGTACCCAAGACCGGGGTTCCTAATCTGGGTGGGTCCATCGTGACGGCCGGAGGACTGGTCTTCATCGGGGGGACTAACGACCGGCGCTTCCGCGCCTTCGATTCGGCCTCGGGTGAAGAGCTCTGGGAGGTACAGCTGGAGGCCAACGCCCACGCCACCCCCATGACTTTTCAGGGCGAGACGAACGGCAAACAGTACATAGTAATAGCGGTGGGAGGGGGGAACGTCTTCAGTGACCTAACTTCCGACGAATTGATCGCGTATTCGCTGCCCTGATCGACCTGCAATCCGGACGGATCAACTAGCAGCACAGGTAAGAAATCCTGTCACCGCCGCCTGGAAGGCCGCGGGCTCATCGACGGCTATCGAGTGAGCACTATGCTGGAAGATTTTCAGGTGGGCTCGGGGGATCCTCTCGGCGATGACTTTCGCTTGGGCGGGCGGGCAGATCCAATCGTGGGTGCCTGCCAGGACCAGGGTGGGACAGGAGATCTTTTGTAATTCATCGACGAAATCAAACGTCCGCAGGACTGTGCTGTTGTCCGGCTCTCTCCGACTCGCGACTGTTTTCCTCAGATCAGCCTTCCCCGGGGCCTTTTGTCCATGATCGTCGAGGCCACCCGGATAAAGTTCCCGCCGATCAGCTTCCGGATGTCGTCGTCTGAGTACCCTCTGACCACCAGCCCCACGGTGATGTAGGGAGCCGTAGTCATGTTCAGGGCTCGCGGCTCGGTCTCCCACTTCCAGTAGGTCTCTGTCCCCCTCAGACCCGTGGCGGAAAACCGAAGTGGACGCTCAATCTCCGTTATCTCGGGTGGCTCCACCGATCTGCCCATCGGACCCTGGTCGGAGGCGATCCCCACGTGATCGACTCCTACCAGCTTGACCGCATAGTCCAGATGCCGGAGGAAGGTCTTGACGCCGTAGCCGCCCAGCAGGTTGGCGACCGTGATGATGCCGATCATGCCGGCCTTATCCGCGACAGCCCTGATCGCCTCGTCGGTGGCGTTGCGGTACTTGCTCTTTCCCCCCTCTGCCAGACTGCGGCAAGCGGTATGGCTGATGAGCACCGGTTCCTGGGAAGCCTTGATCGCGTCCAGCGTGGTTTTGTAGCCGCAGTGAGAAAGATCGATCATCATCCCCAGCTGGTTCATCCGTCGGATGACGGCCCTGCCGGTCTCCGTAATTCCCGTATCTACTTCCTGGTAATGTGAACAGCCAATCTGGTTCTTGCGGCCGTTCGTCAGCTGGCAATGGCGGACCCCGAAAGCGTAGAAGAGGTCCAGGCTCCTGATGGGGTCCTCGATATGGGGACCGGCAAAGCAGGCGTCAGGACGTCCGATGTGCCAGATGACGGCATGCTTGCCTTCCTTCTTCAACCTGGGAAGGTCCTCGCAGCGATGGAACTTCTCCAGGTATTCCAGGTTGTCGAAACTGTAGGTGGCGCTGGCAAGATGCTCGATCGAGGCCCGATCACTTCCCCCTTCTGGCGCCGACCCGACGTCGGCAAGACCCAGGTCGATCTGAGCCGTGTCCCAGGCCAGGCGGTGGTTGGCTTTGAAGCCCGGGTCGTGGACCGACTCCAGGGCTCGCCACTTCCGGATCTGGGGACGGAGGGTGCGCAGCAGCTCTCTCCTCTTGGCGCGATCCTCTTCTTGGGACAGTTTCTGTAGTGCCCACTCCTTCATGCTCTGTGAGTAGAACCCCCAAAGATGAACCGGATGGGATCCCCCATAGAGGTCACAGACGATCGAGTCGCGGTGCAATTCCAGGCCGTGCTCCAGCTGACTCGCGGTGGGCCGCAGCTCTGCCAGGATCGCTTCTCTGGCGGCGCCGATGTGCTTTCCGAATCGGCGGGTCGTAACGTCCTTAAATTCTTTCGTTAGGCCGGCCCAGAGGGGCTCGCTGGCTGCCGCAGAGAGAAGACTGGCGGCGCTCATCCGTCCCAGAAATCTCCGCCGATTGTGGAGTGAAGTGCTCATGTCCAAACCTCCGATCGAGTGGGGTTTCAGTGAATCCGATTCTAGTCACCGTGAGGTGAGTGGTCAATGGGTGCCGAGCCGAATCGCGAGGAGAAATCGCACTTCGGTTACGGATGTCCTTGGCGAGGACTGCATGGATCCCCGGAGGCTTGAAGAATGTCAACTTCAGCGAGCAGACACGGATCGCGAGCCTTTGTCCTTGCGGCAATCCCGATTCCCACTCCGACTGCGACAACTACTGTTACGACGACATCAACAACGACCTCCACTCCAACACCACCGGCAGTTCTAACACGGCCAGTGGGGGCGACGCGCTCTTCTCCAACACCACCGGTTCAGAAAACATTGCAATCGGATATTTGGCCGGGGAAGACAATTCCACCGGTAATAACAACAATATCCATATTGGCCACTCAGGTTTTAATGAATCGAACACGATCCGGATTGGTGACGCAAGCCATGACAATGCGTTCATCGCTGGTGTCCAACTTGTTCCTGTTTCCTCGCGGCAATTCAAACAAGACATCCACGACATGGACAAGGCGAGCAGTGACCTGATGCGGCTGCGGCCGGTGAC
>Ga0310345_10004991_pt1 | contig 11901 bp, 9 predicted proteins | sample HC15DNA20500_MG_FD_204667 | JGI IMG/M metagenome (GOLD analysis project Ga0310345, IMG submission 204667) | Marine microbial communities from station ALOHA, North Pacific Subtropical Gyre - HC15-DNA-20-500_MG | ecosystem: Environmental > Aquatic > Marine > Oceanic | place: Pacific Ocean: North...
AGGAAAGATGGTCACTGAAACTACGCCGATTACCTTCGAATACAGCCACACTATCGGAAGACAAGAAAACCGGAGCGGAAGCGGATTCTTCTATCCGGTGGCGATAACCCGAGACGAAGATAACCAACTGTACGTATTAAGCCGTGGCTCCGAGACCCCGGCGTTCTTCCCCTGCAAGCGCGTCACCGTGTTCACCATCGACGATGAAGAATTGATTCGGGAATTTGGCACCAAGGTTTCACCGGAAGAGGCCGACTCCTCCGCCCCCGACGGTAGCTTCATGTGGCCTACGTCGGTCACACTCGATAGCCAGGGCAATGCCTACGTGGCCGATGAATGGATCAACCGGATCTCAGTGTTCGATAAGGATGGAGAATGTGTCGGCAAATGGGGAACCCTTGGTGCCGGCGACGGCCAAATTAACAAGCCATCGGGATTGGCCTTCGATGCGGACGACAACCTATATCTAGTGGACAGTGGGAATCATCGAGTCCAGAAATTCACCAAAGATGGAAAGTTCATATCCAAGTGGGGCACCCACGGGAGCGGCGACGGCGAATTCGATTACCCTTGGGGTATAGAGATCGATCACAACGGGGATATTTATGTGGCCGATTGGCGAAATGATCGGATTCAAAAGTTCGACCGGGACGGCCGGTTCTTGATGAAGTTTGGCACGTCGGGACAGGGTGAAGGTGAGTTCAATCGTCCTACCGGAGTCGCGGTGGACAAGGATGGAATCATATACGTCACCGATTTTAAGAACGACCGTCTCCAGATTTTCTACTCCGACGGGACCTACCTGACCACGTTGACCGGTGACGCTACCCTATCTAAATGGGGTCGAGAACGGGTGAATCTCGAACCGGCGATGGTCCGGGGTAGGCAAAGGGCCCAGGGCCTGCTGGAGAGGGAGAAAGCGTTCCAAGGACCGATAGCGGTAGAGGTGGATGACCAAGGCCGGGTATTCGTAGTGGAAACCTCCCGACAACGTCTCCAGATTTACCGTAAGCAGACAGCTAATTTCACAGGTGGGCCTCTGTAGGGACGACCGGCTATCCTCAATGACCACTGGTAAACGAAAGAGATCCCCCTGCACACGTAGGGGGATCTCTTTCGTTTACCAGTGGGTACTTAAGTTATCCTACCGTACCGCTCCTCCCAGAGGTGATGTTGGGCTTTCGCACTCCAAGAATTTACCGTAGCCTGGCTTTTGCTCCAGGGTTCCCTGGTTGAGCAGGACTTGACCCCGGAGCAGGGTCATCCAGGGGCGGCCGCTGACTTGCCAGCCTTCAAATAGAGAGTAGCCGGCGTTGCTCTGGTGGTCTTGGGCTGTGACCACTCGGTCGCCTTGGGGGTCCCAGATCAACAGGTCAGCGTCGGACCCTACCTGTATTACGCCCTTGCGTGGGTAGAGACCGAAGATGCGGGCGGGGTTTTCAGACATGACCCGGGCCAGCCACCAGATGGGCAATTGGCGCTTGACCACACCCTCACTGTACATCAGCGAGACTATGGTCTCCACGCCCGGAGATCCGAAGGGAACCGAGTTGCCCTTTGGGTCCACGAAAATGTTGTCCCACCCCACCTGCTTGAGCTCCTGAGGATGGGGCGAGTGGTCGCTGGCGATGATGGAGGTGTGGCCTTGCTCCAACCCTCTCCACAAGGCGTCCCGGTCAGGGCCGTCATCGGGTCGCAGAGGCGGCCCAATCTTGGCCAGAGGGCCGTATCGGGCCATTTCTGCGTCGGAGAGCAGAAGGTACTGGGGACAGGTCTCTGTCCAGATCTTTTGGCCCTTGGCCTGGGCTTGCTTGATGCGCTCCAAGCCAAGCTGGGTGCTGAGATGAACCACGTACGTGGGACACTCGGTAGCAGTGCCCATGTTTATGGCTCGGTTTATGGCCTCTTCCTCGGCCCAGTCGGGACATGCCGTTGGGAAGTCGGTGGGATGGGTGTGCCCCTCGGCGATCAATTTATTCTCCAGGTATTCGATGATGTTACCGCTCTCACAGTGGAGCTGCATCAGACCGCCGCCTTGGGAAACTAGTTCCATGGCCTGGCAGATATAGTCGTCGGCGCACATCCTGCCCGGACGTTTTTTGTAGGTCATGAACATCTTGAAGGACTTGACCCCCAAATCCATCGCCTCTGGGATTCCCGCCAGGATGGAGGGCCTGTTCTGCAATATGTAATGGAGGCCGAAATCCACTAGAGCGCCCTGGTCTATTTGCTCTCGGGTGCGGTGGATGGCCAATGGCAGGGTTTCGTCTCCATCAAGGTCGTAGTTGCCGAAGGGAATCAACGTCGTCAGTCCAGATAAGGCTGCGGCCCGGGCGCCGAGCGAGTAATCGTCATGGCCATCGAGATGTACGTGGGAGTCTATCAGGCCTGGTAACACATACTTGCCTGAGGCGTCGATGTAATTGTCGGCCGGCGGCAGCAACTCTTCTGGGGCCAAGGCAACAATCTTCTCGCCGGTGATTGCCACGGCGGCATCTATAGCCTGAGAAGATGTGACTACCGTACCGCCTCGCACGACCGTGTCAACTTTGGCGTTTATCTTTGGGCTGGCCATTACTCCACCTGCGCGTCATCGGAATGCAAAAAGTTGCGGACCTTACATTTGAATGGTTCTTTGTTATAGGTATCGAACAAGGTCATGGCGTTTTGCAATGGGTGTGCCACAAAACATGCGCTCGTATAAAACCTACCGTGAACGAAAAGAGCTACATGACACGTCCCACTCTAGGTGGAACAGTCTAGCATTTTTCTGGGCATTGGTGGGGTCGGTGGCCAGGTATTGGTTAATTTCCGGCGGGATCTTAGTATCGAAACCGGCCTGGGAGGGCAATGCCATCAATCTGTTTCTACCCAGAAGCTGGATGATCTCCACCATCCTGGGGTATACCGACTGGCTGAACAAGGAGTACCCAGCTTGAAGCGGCGCCGAGTCAGGGGACATCATCGTACGCCTCCGTTCCGGGTCTTCGATGCTTCCGGGAGTCATGAAGGAAAGGCTTACGGGGTCACCGGTACTGGGAGAGCCGTAGGTCATTTCTTATCGTAGTCTCGGTTCATGCTGCATGTCGTATAGGGCCGCTACAGACTGGACGCCACTACGCAACGCCGTATGTGTTGTCATGTCCTCGACACGTTCGCCATCGATCCAGACTTCCCTGGAGCGCTCTGTTAGTCCATCGATGTATTCCTGTCCCGTTCTTGCCGACATAGTTCGTCCTCCGCATGGAAGGCTGTGAGGCTATCCCTGAGAGAATTCTTCTCCGAACAACTTCTCAAAATCGATGAATCCCGCTTTCGGTTTTTGGCCATTAATGGCGGCCAAGACCCGCTCGGCGGTGAAGGGGAGTTCGGTGATCCTGACGCCCACGGCGTCGTAGATTGCGTTAGCGATGGCGGCTGGCGGGCCAAACCCCGGCGGCTCGGCTACCGCCCTGGCCCCGAAGGGGCCCTCATCACTCGGCACGTTGATCAAGATAGTCTCTATCTCCGGTAGGTCCACGGCCAAGGGCATCAGGTAAGTTGCTAGAGATGGGTTCAGAACCCGGCCGGTTTCCGGGTCTATCTGCATCTCTTCGCTTAAGGCCCGGCCGATGCCTTGGACTGCGCCTCCCTCGAGTTGTCCAATGACAGACATGGGGTTGATGGCGACCCCCACGTCCTGAGCCTGGACGAACCTGGTGAGCTTAACCTGTCCGGTTTTCTCGTCCACCAGCACTTCGACCGCCTGGGTGTTGTACACCGGTGCATAGGGCATGCTGGAAAGGCTGGCATTGCCAACGATGGGTCCCTGAGGCGATGTCAAGCTCATCTGGGCCAATTGGCCCAGACTGAGCTCCTGAGGAGTGTTGTCTTGGACGTATACCCTGCCATCCTCGCAAGCCAACGCATCCGCCGGGACTCCCAACCGGCCCGATGCCAAAGATAAGAGCTTGCCGCGGGCGTCTTCTGCGGCCATCTGCACCACTTTGCCCTGGCTGTAGACGATTCGGCTGCCGCCGCTGGGTCCGGTGAAAGGGGCCATGTCGGTGTCTCGTTTGGCCACCACCACCTGATCCAGTCTAACCCCCAGGGTTTCAGCGGCTATCTGGGCCAAGGATGTATCACTGCCGGAAATATCCACTGAGCCGGTGAGCATGCTTATGGTTCCGTCTTCGTTTACACTGATGGACGCGGTAGATGGGCCGCTGCCGCTGCGCCATTCTCCCACGGCGATGCCCACTCCACGGGCCGCTCCCAATTTCTTGGGCAGGCCTATCCGGTCCTTTACGGCCTGCATGGTCTCGCGTAAGCCGTTTCGGGGCAATTTGGCACCGCTGACTGAGATGTCGCCTTCTTCTACTGCATTTATGACGCGGAATTCGAAGGGGTCTATCCCTATTTGGTGGGCCACGCTGTCCATATGTGACTCCACTGCGAAGGTCATATCTGCGACACCCGAAGCTCGGTAAGAGCCCACGTATATCTTGTTGGTATACACGCCGTAGGAGCGCAGCTTGAAGTTGGGTATCTTATACGGGCCCAGCGCGTGCCCCACGCCAGAGTTTGGCCCGGCACCCAGGTAGGCGCCTACGTCGAATATGCTGTAGGCTTCCCTGGCCACTATACGCCCGTCGGTCATCACGGCGGTCTTAAGCCGGATGTTGGTCTCCAGCCGGGGACCGTTGAGGGTAAAGACCTCTTCACGGGTGTTGATTAGTTTCACGGGTTTGCCGGTCTTGATGGATAGCATGGCGGGGAAGCCTTCCAAGGCCAAACGAAGCTTTGCGCCAAAACCTCCGCCCATTTCCATGGCGATAACTTTGATGTTAGACAATGGCATGTCCAATACCGACGCTAACTGGGCTCGGACCTGGTATGGTCCTTGTGTGGAAGCGTAGATAGTTAACCGGCCGTTGCCTTCGACATTGGCCACGCAAGCCATGGGTTCCAAGAATCCCTGGTTTATGGGCTGAGATCGGTACGTCTCTTCAAATGTATGATCAGCATCTCGGAAGGCCTGTTTAACGTCGCCTCGGTCGGCATCCAACAGGGTGCAATTGTTGCCGCCACCGGCAAAGCCATATCCCTCGAAGCTCTCCATGTCTTCATGCACCGGTGTAGCATCGTCGGCGATGGCTTGTAGCGGGTCTACCACCATTGGAAGGGGTTGGTATTCCACCTTAATCAGGTCCACGGCTTCCTGGGCTGTGATCTCATCGTCGGCTGCAACTGCTGCCACTGGCTCTCCGACATAAAAGACCTCGTCTTTGGCCATGATGTAGCGGTCTTTGAGGGCTCCGGACCCGAAGCGGACGTCGGGATAATCCTGTCCTGTGATGACTGCCCGGACACCGGGTAGGGCTTGCGCTTTAGAGACATCGAGTTTGGTGATGCGGGCGTGGCCCTCGGTGCTGGTCAACAGCTTGCACATGAGCATGCCCGGTAGGTAAACGTCACTGGCGTAGGAAGCTTTACCAGTGATCTTTTCCATGGCGTCCACCCTGGGCAGGCTTCGTCCTAGAGCTTTGTTTTCCGGCATTTCGTTAACTCCTAGGAAAACTAGTTAAGATTGACTTGATCCAATCGGAAAAAGCTGGCCGCATCAAATGTGCGATGTCATCCTGAAGGACCGTAGGTACTGAAGAATCCGGTAGGTGCGACCCACTCCACAACCGATTCTTCTTTGCTATCAGGATGATATTTTGCTGAATACCCTGTAGTCGGACACTAACGATTGGCGTTACGCAGTTCCTGGGCAGCCGCCATTATCGACTCGATGACCTTGGTATAGCCGGTGCAGCGGCAAAGGTTGCCACCGATGGCGTATTTTACGTCGTCTTCGGTGGGCTTTGGATTTTGCTGCAACATCCCCACCGCCGACATGACCAGGCCTGGAGTACAGAAGCCACACTGCAGGCCGCCGTAGGTTACGAAGGCCTGCTGTACCGGATGCAGTCCCTCCGGTCCTGCCAGGCCCTCGATGGTGGTTACCTGACCATCGTGGGCACCGTGGGCCAATACCAGGCACGACGGGACGGGTTTGCCATCAAGAAGCACTGTGCAAGCTCCGCAATCGCCCTCGTCGCACCCCTTTTTTGTGCCTGTCAGGTGAAGTTCGTCGCGCAGAGCGTCCAATAGCGAAGAGTAGGGCTCCACAAGAAACTCTCTGGCTTCGTCGTTTACCGTTAGTTTCAATGAGGTTTTCATAGAGTTGCCTCCGGCCGCAATCAGCGGCGAGATGTTTGCCAAAGTGCTCAGACTCAAAAAGCTGTCTGGACCGCAAGTTCCCGCTGCCGTTCAAACGATATTGGATTACCTTTGGCCATGTCCCATGACCGTTCAAGCGTACGTTGGGTCAAAACGGCCACCATCTCCTGCCGGTGCTCTGCTGATCCTCGAACGTCATCGATGGCCTTGGTGTCGCCCTTAGCTGCTTGGGCCGCCGACGCAATCAACTCGGACGTGACTTCTCTTCCCCACAAGAGGCTTTCCGCTGAAGATCCCCGTATCGGAGTCGGTGCCACCGCCCCTAGGGCGATGCGCACGTTGCGGCAGACCAGGCTGCTGCCTTCCAACGTCATGACCGAAGCAACACCCAGCGTGGCGATGTCCATCGCTCCCCTAGGACTATGCTTTATGTAAAGTGATCCGGTATTTGGCAGTGGCGGTGGCAGCCTCAGCTCGGTCAAGATCTCCCCAGCCTTCAAAACGGTCCGCCCTGGCCCGGTGAAGAATTCATTGAGAGGGATAGACCTCTCTCCGTCAGGACCGCTGACTTTGCACTGGGCATCAAAGGCCAACAGAGCTGGTAAGGTGTCGCCAGCGGGGGACGCGTTGCATACGTTCCCTCCTACCGTAGCCAGGTTTCGTACCTGGACTCCAGCAAAGGAAGCGGCGGCGGCGCTGAGAGCCGGATAATTGCCTCGCACCTGAGGATGGTCAACCAGATCGCCGACCCTCACCAGGGCTCCCAGCCGGAGTCCTAAGCGGGGGCTGTAACTGATGCGGCCTAGACTGGTGATATTCCCAACGTTGACCACGTACTTGGGCTGCCATACCCCCTGTCGCCAACGTACTAGGAAATCGGTGCTGCCTGCGACTATTCGGGCTTGATTGCCGTAGCGTTCCAGTAGGGAAATAGCCTGTCTAAGAGTCCGGGCTTCTAGGTATTCGAATCGTGCCATTGGTGGTGGCTCCAGAGTTTTTTCAGTAACTTGGGAAGGAGAGTGAACCGACGGGCGATCGAGCTTTGTCCGGCACGTCCATCAGGAGGCGAGTGTAGTTTGGGCACAGTTGGCTGTCAACGGCGGGCGGTTCATTGAGCCATGTTGTAGGCCGAACAGGACCTTCATCAACCGTCGGTAGCTAGCCCATGTAACCGCCGACGGTGGTTCGACAAGGTCAGCGCTGATAGATCGGATATCCTCACATTATCAGGACGGATATTTCTAGAGACTTGCGGCCCTCTAGGAGCCTAGAGAGCCTGCCAGTATCGGCGGCCTTTCAGACGGGAAATTTTCCCGAAGCCTGGGGTGGGTAAATGCACAGCTGCTACGGTGGTTTCTTCTCGCTCGAGCCTTTCCATTAGCGACCGCCGGGTGGCGCGAGTGGTTGTGGGATCCATATCGGCTCTGGAGACCCAATCAGTCTCATGGACCTGGACCGTGTTATGCAACACGTCGCCCAGAATCAGGCCTCGTTCACCTAGTGAGGAGATCATTATGCTCATGTGGCCCGGTGTATGGCCAGGCGTGGGTAGAGTGGTCAATTCATCCGTGATGGCGAACTCGCCATCCATCAACTCCATCACACCCAGTTCCTCTAGAGGCCAGACGCAGGTAGGAGCGTTGGGAAACCGCTCAGCGGTGAATGCCGGGTCGTGGCTTGCTTCCCAGTCCGCGGTGCTGAAGTAATATTTGGCGTTGGGGAATGTGGGGACCATCTTGCCGTTCTGATCCCTGAGATTCCAACCTACATGGTCCCGGTGCAGGTGAGTCATAACTACCATGTCTACATCCTCCGGGCTCAAGCCGTTGGCGCGGAAGTCGTTAAGCAACTCTCCCCAAGGTGTTTCGGGCGCATCGGCGGGCCTAGGCCCCAGGCCGGTGTCCACAGCGATGGTATGGCCACTGGAGCGGATCAAAAAACATGCTAGGTTGAAACTCACGCCGCGTTCTGGCGACAAGTGGCGGTGATACGGTTCCCAGTTCTCTTGGGGGATATCCGGGAAGAAGTTACAAAGGTCAAATGCCAACACTCCGTCGGAGAGGGATGTTATTTCCACATTGCCAATGTTGATCTTCTCGGCGGGCATCAACTGCTCCTTAAGAAAACTCCGAAATACTGGGTGATCCGTGTCCAGGTTCTTCGACGGGCTCCGGACGCCCGGTTATAGGCAAACGAACTAGTCTGTGGGAACCAAGGTTGGTTTGGGAGTGGCAGATCACCGGGATTATAGGCTAGGGGTTAGAAATCATCAAATCAATGGGAGAGGGGTTTAATGAACATCTATCAAGATTCGGAAACACACCTGGCAGGGTCAGCCTCGGCCAGAACTGTGGGGCGGTGACCTGAATGGATGTATTCGGCCAGCAATTTGCCAGCCATGGGTCCGCGACCAAACCCAGATGAAGCCAATCCACTTACTATGTATAGGTTGTTACGTATGGGAATCTTGCCGATGATGGGTTTTCCATCCAGAGAGAATGGCATGGTTCCGGCCCAGGTTCGCTGGATGGGCAGGTCTCTTAAAAACGGCAGGACTTCCATGGCGTGATCCCGGTTGACTTCGATTCCTGTGGCATCCTGGCTTACATCGTAGTTTACCAACTGGCGGTCCCCACCGAAAACGATCTCTCCGCCTTTGGTCTGTCTTCCATACAAATGCCTAGTGATGCGATTCGCTCCCTGGTGGGTCAACTCCGGAGGCGTGTCCGGACCGTCGGCAGATGACAGACTCCAGTCGTGGAGCGACTCGACGGATCCTATTGTGTGGAACACCGAGGGAGGTACGATGGCGGTGGCCCACATCTGCCCCCGAACCGGTACTATAGGGATGTGGATCCCTAGCATGGCACCTACCGGGTCACACCAAGCGCCTGCCCCCAATACCAGTGTGCCCGCTCGAAACTCCTGAGTACCCCCGTGCTCCCATGAGGATTGCACCCGCCAGCTTCCGTCGGGCACTTGGCTCACGGCGTTGACGCCATGTCTCGTTAGTACGGTGGCACCACTTGTAGAGGCGGCGGAGGCGAACGCTTGAGTCGTCTTCAACGGGTCCGCCTGTCCTCTGAGTGGCAGATAAAGGAATCCTGGCAGATTGGGGTTGGAGCCGGGCTCGAAGGCTATGGCATCGCGGGCGGTAAGTAGCTCTATGGAATAACCCCTAGACCTCAGGTGAATCATCCTATCCCGGGAGTAGTCGTATTGCTGTGGCGTGTGGATAGATTGCAGGGTGCCGGATTGCCGGAACTCAATATCATAGCCATGATCCATTTGGAGGGTTTTGAATTCCTCCAAACTGCCCATGGTTAGGTACGACATAAGATCGGGTGCTACCCCCCAGCCGATACCACCGAGTCCACCGGCGTTGATGCCAGAGGCTTCCCCTCCGATTCCACCGCGTTCAAGAACGGTGACACCGTGGCCCAATTGGGCCAGGTAGTAGGCGGTGGAGACTCCTGCGATGCCTCCACCTATGATTATTATCTCGGCTTCGGGCATACCTGCCTGCGAATCAGGTTCCCAAGTAGGAGCAACTAGACCGGCGCCAACTGGTTGAGTTCTTTCACCTGGATGTTGGACACAAGAACCATCAACTCGTCTAGCCGACGAATCTCAAACTCTATGAACTCGTCGTCCACTACCATGTAGCGTGAGACCACTTCCCAAATCTCGCGTTTCATTTCCGTCATTAGCTCGGGAGAGAGGTCCAATCGGTCCTGGATCAAAACCAGGCGTAATCGGTTATGGGCAGTGTCTTTGGTCCGTTCTTGGTTCTTGTTGGAATCCCGTTGGCTGATCAACCAGCGTAGAAAATCAAGCATGGGAATAAGCGCTCCCGTTGATGCCTACCAGTCCCTTGAACCGGGACATGAGACTTGATTTATATTCAACTTCCATCAGTGGCACTTCGTCCCCGTCAACGCGAGCAGCGATTCGTAAGAAGGCCGATCCCGCGGCGGATTTTTTGTCGTGGACCACGGGCACCCCGCGGTTGGCGGCGGTTATGGTTCTGTCGTCCACAGGCACCAAGCCAAGCACATCCACCGCTAAAAGGTCCACTATGTCCCGGCGGTCCATCATGTTGCCGTCACGTACCATCCCGGGATTAATTCGGTTTATGATCAGCTTGGGCCGGTGCAGTTCAGAGGCTTCCAATAGGCCTATGACCCGGTCAGCGTCCCTGATGGACGACACCTCCGGAGTGGTCACTAGGATCGCTTCCTTGGCTGCGGCTACTGCGTTTTTGAAACCCTGCTCGATGCCGGCCGGACAATCCATAAGCACGTAGTCGAACTCTTCCTCCAGCTTGGCGCATAACTCCCGGAGCTGACCGGGTTCCACGCAAGATTTATCCCTGGTTTGAGCGGCCGGGATCAGATACAGTTCGTGTCCGTTTTTATCCCTAATCATGGCCTGGTTCAATTTGCAAACGCCTTCTATGACGTTTACTAGGTCGTAGACGATCCGGTTTTCGAGACCCATGATGACGTCTAGATTGCGCAACCCAATGTCGGTGTCGATGACCACGACCCGGTGGCCGCGCATGGCTAACCCGGTGCCGATGTTGGCGGTGGCGGTGGTTTTACCCACTCCCCCTTTGCCCGAGGTGATGACTATGGTTTTACCCGTCATAGAGTATTCCTTTACTGTACCTGGCAAACCGGCCCACGAAATCTGCTACGTAAATCGAGCGTCGCCTCACGTAGGCAATCATGGGTCCGGGCCCGGTGGATTTAGGTCGATCCTCCGAGGCTTCAGTGGTATTGGCCGAGAGGCCGGCGTATGGGCCAATTTGTAGACGCGGGCTTTCCAGACGGAGGGCGATGATAGCCGCCTTGGTCCAGCCTCCCGAGCCCGCGTGGGCCGCGCCCCGCAGAGCACCGAATACGGTGATATCTCCGGTCGCCTCGATCTCAGCACCCGGGTTTACGTCTCCCAAGACCACCACATCGCCTCGATAACGTATCGATTCGCCGGAGCGGCAGGTCGACTTAACGAATAACGCCGTGTCCAGCCGGTTTTCCGTGTAATCGACGAGATTCAGAGGATTCTGGTCTGGGCCATTCCGGGTGATGAGAGATGCCGGTGGCTCTAAAATCACCGATAGAGCCATGTCATTGCCTCCGCCATGGAGCAGCCGGAGACTTTCACTGGAATCCAAATTCCTTGGCTCAAGTGTTGGAACATTCAGCGAGGCCGAATCTCTCTCAGCAGTCCGGGAAATGGAAATTTCCGGAGTGGCTATCCAAGCCGGTGCTTTTTCAGCCGTGGTGGCTGGGGACTCTATCGAATACTCATTATGGGTTGGGGGTTGCGGCGATGATCCGGTTTTCTGTGCCAACCGGGAACCTTGTGGTTCAGTATCCGGTCCTTCGTCCAGGGCTTTGATGAAGGCATCTGGAGAGCACCAGAATCGCGTCACCCGAAGGCCCGATTCCTTTTCGATGACGGCTTTTAACTCGTTGAGCTGCTTGCTGGACCCCATCCTGAGCCCAGCATTCACGGCTATAGTTCCTTTGGACCATAAATGGCGGTTGTCTACCAAATACTTTCGCAGACCGTAAACCACTTGATCGAAAGGCGAAGTATCATCGATGGTGAAATCGACGTTGTTGCCTCTGCCTGATACCTGAACGACGCTGGTGTTCCACATTGCTGAGTCCCTGGTAACGATGT
>Ga0310345_10004993_pt1 | contig 11897 bp, 14 predicted proteins | sample HC15DNA20500_MG_FD_204667 | JGI IMG/M metagenome (GOLD analysis project Ga0310345, IMG submission 204667) | Marine microbial communities from station ALOHA, North Pacific Subtropical Gyre - HC15-DNA-20-500_MG | ecosystem: Environmental > Aquatic > Marine > Oceanic | place: Pacific Ocean: North...
CTTAAAAAAGAAGTCCGGTAGTTTTGAAAAGCTACAGGCAGAGTTGGACAAAGTAAACAATCCTGTAACATCATTTGCTGATGACAGGTTTTGGAAGCCAGAGCTAGATAAGTCCGGTAATGGTTATGCAGTAATCAGATTCCTGCCGCAACCCACTGGTGAAGATTTGCCATGGGTGCGGATTTGGGGTCACGCTTTCAGAGGGCCAGGTGGCTGGTTCATTGAAAATTCTCTTACTACGCTTAATCGGAAAGATCCTGTTTCAGAGTACAATACTGAATTGTGGAACAGCGGTTTGGAAGCTGATAAGGAAACTGCTCGTAAGCAGAAGCGTATTTTGAAATATTACTCCAATGTCCTTATTGTGAGTGATCCGAAGCATCCAGAGAACGAAGGTAAAATCTTTCTGTTTCGTTATGGTAAGAAAATCCATGACAAATTGGCAGAGGTGATTAACCCACAGTTTGAAGATGAAGTTGCATATGATCCTTTTGATTTTTGGAAGGGTGCAAATTTTAAGTTGAAAGTTCGGAAGGTCGATGGTTTTTGGAACTATGACAAGTCTGAGTTTGAGGCTCCTTCGGAAGTGTTTGATGGTGATGAAGGTAAGTTAGAAGCACTGTATGGTAAGCTCTATAGTCTTACACAGTTCCTTAATGAGGAAAATTTTAAGTCATATGATGATTTGAAAAATAAACTTCATCGAACTCTTACTGGAAGTGGCGTCCAGGGCACGGTAGAGAAATTTACTCCCACCCCCAAAGCTGTGAGCTCTGCTCCAGTTGAGACTACTACCCCCGCTAGTAGTGATGAAGGTGAGGAGGATACTCTATCCTATTTTGCTAAATTGGCAGACGAAGATTAATCTTTAGCCAAGCCACACTGAGAAGCCCCCTTTCGGGGGCTTTTCTTTTATCTCTTAATAGTAGGAGTTGTATATTTTGTAATAGTAGGACTAGAGGGTGTTTTGCGTAAGCTATTTTGACTCCCCAATCCAGGATATTTAGGTAGAGTTTTGGCTGTTGATCTGAAAGTATTAGATAATTCTAATTGACAAGTATAACCCATACTGTCTTGGCGAGCATCTATTTGATGTGATATACGTTTAATAATCCATATATTATCTTGTCTGTCTTCCCACACGGGAGTTGTACCATCTACAAAACCACTGCCCTGACCAACATCAGGTAGATTAAGAAAGACTATCATTCCAGCTTGTAGTGCGGACATTCCATGCACTCTAATAGATAATTTATTATATTGCATTGGGTGTTGTGTTTGTATAAGTCGTTGTAAATCTAAATCAGAAGGTACTAATACCCATGGAATTTCTGCTTCACCAGATGTTTTATTAATGTTAGTAACAGCGCTACCATTATACGAAGAAAACATTACTCTACTATCAGGCCAATCAGATACCCTTTTAGGTTCATTATATACATTAGTGCCGAATGTTGAAGTAGGATCGAACACTGGCGTTTCAGATACAAGGGAAAATTGAGGACGTTTTAAAGCTGTATGATAATTAGATTGTACAGTCCAAGTATTTTTGGTAGTATTATTATATAGAATTTGTTTACCACCCCATAACCCATTAGTGATTGATGATAAAGTATCACCGGTTCCAGTATAGGCATGGCTTATACTAGTCATCATCGTTTCTCGATAGGGTACTTGTGCAGCTGCACCACCTATTGTAAGCATAAAATCATGTTCTAAAGGTCGAAGTGCGGGTAAAAATTTATACCCACGGGAAGTTTCCCAGAAATAGAAATCTGTTTGTCTCCCTTTGAATATACTCGTAGAGGATTTCTTTCTCCCCTTATGCATCTGCCTTCCTTTACCATTTGATTGTTCTGTTAGTTGAGCAGAAGATACTATTTGAGCAATTGCATCAAAGGGACGCATATTTGGAACAATAATATGCTTGAGGTCCTCTGTTTCTTGTATTTCTATTTTTTTAGTCGTCTTTAAATCTTTTTCTAAAATCTCTTTTACCATATCAGAATAGGTGCCTTGTAGAGTTCTAGAAATTCGTATTCTATTATTAGTTAATAGTTCTGGTGAACAGAAATGTAACCGGTAAGTTAATCCAGATTGTATAGATGCACCAGCGTTAGAATCAGCCTCTCTCATATTTTGTACAGTATGTACTTGGAGTGGCTGCTTAGAAAAATCTACAGGCCATTCTGAAAGACCTGCCTTATCAATTCCCGCAGTTTCAAATTTTAAGTAGAGTAATTCTTCACCTAGAATAAGACTGTTCCTTACTAGATTATATGTATCTAACATATCAATCCAACCAGTTAGACCAAATTTTTCCATATCTTCAAAGAGGAAAATGCGTTGAATAAAGTCACCGATGGGGTGTTCATTTCTAGGTTTCCCGTGATGCAGGGTAGCCATAGATACTCTAAAAGTACCTGGTTGGAAAATTACATCTTCTTGGGATTGGGCACTTTGTATTTTATCTAAATCGTTAAAGATATTGATAGTCATTAATATAGGAGCTCTTGGAATTCAGCTTTGAATTGTCCGAGATAAGTGGGTTTTAATATTTTTATTTGCTTTTTCTTATCTTGTAGGGCGGCTTCATATTCAAGATTAGTAACCGCTGTTGCTCCGGGTACAGTGCTTGCTACGTTTATTTTTATAGACTGATCGCCTGAAGATTGTGTGATTTCATAATGATGAGTGGCCTGGGGGTTTGCATATTTGTCATCTACAAATGCATAAAAATCTCTACGAGAGAGGGGCCATCCATAATATGTATTAGTAATTTCATTAAAGAGTAATACAACCCAATGGTCATATACACTCCCATAGACAGTAGAGGCGACCATTTCAGGTGTTTCAGCATCAGCTACATCGTATTTGGCAAAGAGAGGGCCTATTTCACGTATCCATTTTCTTACTGCAATACGAGTAGTTATATCTTGGATGGTTTCAGTAGTACCATTACCAGTACAATCATAGTTTATTGTGGGGAAATTGTTGAAGTACATTTTAGTAGCCTTCAGATATCATCTGCTGATTTAAGAGTTCCATCTCTTTAAACTGGAGTTGAATGTCTACTTGGACTGGTGCATGATTACCAGAAAAGGTAGTAAACTTGTCCCCTCCATATGATACAGTTATATCAGTTAGAGCACAATGACCTATTCGGTTAATCTTATCATGTTCTTTACTCCCATAGTAGTATCTAATCTTAAATACTTCTGGGATATTATATATACGAGTGAATTGTGTGGCCTCTTGTAATGGTGCAGACCTTATTTTAAAGAATCTTACAATTCTTTCTATCACATCTGATTCAGACCTACTAGTTGGACGCAATGCAAAATTATATTGAAAAGACCTAAAGCCAGGCCCACTGTAACTCATCATTGTTTGTTCAAGGGCTCTTTTACCTATTGTATATTGAGCGGCTTCTGCTAAACTTGCAGCACCAGGCAAAGTCATTGCAAAGCCAGTGGCTTCTGCGGCTATACCAGCACCAGCAGAACGTCTAACATCTTGTGTAGAAGTAGTTCCCATATCCCGACCCGCAACAACATCAGCTACTTCTTCTTTTCCTGTACCTAAGATAGCCTTTTTTATCCCTTCAAGTGTACCACCTCCACCTAGCCCACCTTCTACTAGGGCTTTCATAGTGCCTGCAATAGCCGGTGTACTGGCTGCTGCAGATCGCATATAGCCTACACTAGTTTGTTCCCATCCCTGTTGATATGCAGCTTGAACTGAACCTGGGGGTATAGGTAATATTACAGTACCGCCTGTGGGTTGAAATTTAAGAGAGCGTGTATCAACACCACCAGATACTTTCATAGATTCAAATGACATATGATTTAAAAATTCATCACCTACACCAATATCTTTAGGAAATTTGAGTACTCCACCAACCCCAGCTCGATGGCCTGCCATCGCTTGAGGGTTCGCTTCTTGTGAAGCCATAAATGCTGTTTTGTCTTGTAATGCTGCCATATAAGTATTTATATGGCAACTACAAAATATTATAAGGGAAAATTCAATCCCGAAAGGCCCAACAAATATAAGGGCAATGTTAGGAACATAATCTATCGTTCTGGTTGGGAGCGTAGGTTTATGATCTACTGTGATCGTAATGAGAATGTTATTGAGTGGGGCAGCGAAGAAGTTGTCATTCCATATCAGTCTCCTTTGGACGGTAAGATACATAGATACTTTCCAGACTTCTATGTGAAGGTGAAACAACCTAACCATGAAGTGGTTAAGTATATCGTAGAGATCAAACCAAAGAAACAGACTAAACCTCCTAGAAAGAACCCTAGAAAGAAAACTAAATCATGGCTATGGGAAGTAAAAGAGTACTCAAAGAATCAAGCCAAGTGGGATTCTGCAATGAAGTTCTGTGAGAAGCAAGGCATGGAATTTAAGATACTAACAGAGGATCAGTTCACTAATCCATATAAATAGTATTATATGGCAAGTCAGATAGGTATATTCGATGAACTCCGTGAGGAAGCTCACGGGAGAGATTTATCTATACGTTGGTATAGACAGAAGGTGCAGGAGTTATTACCCAAGCCTCAAGTAAGGCGTATGATCCGGGAGGGTTATAAAACACAGAAAGTAACAGTAAGGCCTAACTTTGGGATGATGAATTTATTTTATTATCGTCCCAAGGGTGCAGAGAAGTTACCCTACTATGATATATTTCCGTTAGTTATACCTATGGGTAGGAGATTAAATGATGGCTTTGTGGGGATCAATTTTCATTATCTATCTGTCCCACAACGCTGGTTACTGTTAGAAAGATTATCAATGTTTCAAATGCCATCAGAATTAGATTCTTTTGATTCAGAAGAAGGTGCAGGCGAAGTGATGGCTTTATTTTGGTCTAAAATTAGAAGGAAAAGAGGTGTGAAACCTATAGTACGACGATACTTAACAAAAAATATACAATCCTATTTCTTAAAGATAGAATTAAGTGAAATGCTCATAGCACTTGCCATACCCATGGAAAGATTTTATACAGGTAAGTGGGGTGGTAAGAAACGATATGTAGCTGAAAAGGTTTATAGACAAACACGCAGGGAGATGCTCAAAGGTGCTTAATAGATTTGTAAGTAGTCTCACTTCACAGGATGTTGCTAGAAAGAACCGATACCGAATTGATATTTTTGGTAATGGCCCCCAGGCTGCGGGTGGGTTTAGATCCCATATGGCTACTATGTGTGAGTCGATAGAGTTTCCCGGTCAAAATATGATGAGTAGTGCAGATACTTTACGTTTTGGTCCCCAAAGAGAATTTATTAATGGTGTAACATATGGACCTGTTACTGCTAGTTTTATTATGTCTCCCGATATGTATATAAAGAGATTCTTTGAAAGATGGCAACAGCAGACCATGAATATGACTACATGGGAGCCAAAATATTATTCTGATTATATAGGTGGGATGAAAATATATCAATTAGATCGGCGAGATAGGGTTACTTATGTAGTAGAGTTGTTTGAAGTCTATCCTAAAACAATAACTGCTCAAGATTTGGGTAATACTACAAGTGATGCTTACCAAACTTTATCAGTAGAACTAGACTACCACCATTGGAAGTATTCTAATGAAACATCACCCATGCCGATGGCAGTAGATGAGTTTGCTGGTATGGGAAATGCACCACCTTGGCAAAATCCAGGAAATAGAACAGGTGATGCCACCGAGCGTGGTACTGTACAACGCAACCCCCATACTGAAGCCGAAGGTGAAGCAGAAGCTGAACCGGGTATGGGTGGCATGGGAGGTTGGACTTAATAATTTAACAATATAGATGAGGTGAAAATATAATGACGTTACCAGTAATTAATGCACCAACTTACGAGTTGACTGTACCTTCAACAAAGGAGAAAATAAAATATAGACCATTTTTAGTTAAAGAGGAGAAGATCCTTCTACTAGCTATGGAAGAGGACGATGAGAAAACTATTACTCTCGCTCTTAAACAGATTATAGAAAACTGTACTGATGGTAAAATAAATGTAGATAAATTAGCTCTGTTTGATTTAGAGTTTATTTTTCTACGCATCAGAGCTAAATCTGTAGGGGAGAATGTATCTGTTAGTTTGTTATGTGATGATGATGGTGAAACATATGTCCCAGTAGAAATTCCGTTAGAAGAAATTAAAGTGGTGCATACTAAGGGTCATAAGAACAAAATTAAATTAACTAAAGATGTAGGTATAACTATGCGATATCCTCAGTTAAGTATGATGGCTATGCAAGCTCAAGGTGGAACACCGACTGTGGAAGAAACCTTTAGTATTTTAGGAGATTGTATAGACAATATTACAGAAGGGGAAACTGTACATGAACGTGCAGATTTTAACGATGAAGAACTTAAAACTTTTTTAGAGAGTTTAAGTACTAAACAGTTTCAATCTATACAACAGTTCTTTGAAACTATGCCTAAATTGCAACATACAGTAGAAATAGAGAATCCTAAAACTAAAGTTATGAACACGATTACATTGGAGGGTATGCAAAGTTTTTTCGCCTAGCCCTTTCACACAATAATTTAGAGAACTATGTTCGTACTAACTTTGCTCTCATGCAACACCACAAATATAGTTACTCTGATTTAGAGAATATGCTACCGTGGGAAAGGGAAGTTTATATGTCACTACTCATCCAATGGATCAAAGACGAAAACGAGAAAAATAAAAATGCCTAATGACGATAAGGTAAAAGTAACCGAAACAAGTAAAGAGTATGAACTACTAGTAGCCGATTTGGTACCTAGTAGTGGTGATGAAGAAAGAACCTGGTATAATCAGACAGCAGGTATGTTAGATAAGTTTAGAGTAATTCCTAGACTGATTATGCTATCATATATCTATGCATTTTATTCAGCTACTACATGGTTTATGGCACTAGCTGACCCCACTAATGCACAAGCAGCATTCATATCTACCATTGTAGGCGCTGGTGCAGCGTTCTTTGGTTTGTATGTTGGTAAGCCAGGTGCAGCAGTCCCTAAAGGTAAAAAGTAAATGGCAGAAGCTACTCTTAATGACATTTCTCTGCAACTTAAAGAGCAGAATAAAGGAGAAAAGAAACAAACGGTAGTCTTACAAGAGATTGCTAAGTCTGTAGCTGGCCCATCTGCATCTCAACAAGCGGAGTTAGACCAAGAGAAGAAGCCTACTGCCGCTGGTGGTGGGGGTGGTGCATTTGGGGGTGGTGCTCTCAAAGGTATCATGGGGATGTTTAAGAGTATAGGTGGCTTCATTAGGAAACTCAAGGCGGGGTTATTATTTCTCTTACTCCCAGCTGTATTAACATTTATTAACAGCGAACATTTCCAGAAAGCAATATCTTTTATACAAGATACATTGATGCCAGCTCTCAAGAGTATCTGGGAGTGGCTTAAATTACTTTTTGCAGACCCTAAAGCCGCACTAATAAAATTGTGGGATGGTATTAGAGAGGGGGCTGCTGATGTTGGCACATGGTTATGGAATAGTGCTATCGTACCCTTTTGGGATTGGCTTACAGGTATATGGAAAGAAATAAATTGGCTCAATACTTGGAATAGTATATGGGAAGGTGCTAAATCAATAGGACAGTGGCTCTGGGATAAAGCTATAGTACCTATTAAAGAGTGGATAGTTAAAATCTGGAAAGAAATAGATTGGGGTAAGACCTGGGACTCATTATGGAGTAGTGCTGCATCAATAGGACAATGGCTATGGGATAGGGCTCTAGTACCAATCTATAATTGGATTAAAGACATATGGAAAGAAATAGATTGGGGTAAGACCTGGGACTCATTATGGAGTAGCGCCACTTCTATAGGACAATGGTTATGGGATAGGGCTATTCTCCCATTTTGGAATTGGATTAAAGATATATTTGTATCTATAAATTGGCTCAATGCTTGGAATGGCTTATGGGAAGGCGCTTCAACTATAGGCAATTGGGTGTGGAATAAGGCTATCCTACCATTTTGGAATTGGATTAAAGATGTGTTTGTAGCTATAGATTGGAAACAATCATTTAAAGACCTGTTTGGAGCAGCTGTCAGTATAGGACAGTGGATATGGAATAAAGCTATCAAGCCATTTTGGACATGGATATCTGGTGTTTTTTCACCAGAAGGAGGTTGGGCAGCTTACTTCCTTGGACTTTGGAATGATTTAACAGATAAAGCTAAGGATGTAGGATCATGGATCTGGGATCACACTATCGGACCGATATGGGATTGGATTTCAAACCTGTTTACATTTAAGAAGCCGGCAGATCCTAATGAAGGAGGTCCACCAGGACAACAAGAGAAAAGTGGGGTAAGAGGTTTCCTAGACCAATTTTTAATACAACCTATTTGGGCATGGTTTAAAGGACTGTTTGATTTCTCAAGTTGGAGTGCTGGTTTAATTTCAGCTGCAAGGATTCTCTTTGCACCTCAAGTGTTTTTGTTAGATAATGTAATAACTCCGATTTGGAATTGGTTTAAAGGCTTGTTTGGTTGGGGAGATGATGAAGAAGAAAAGGCAAATAAAGATGATAGAGCAACCAGTGTAAAACTATTTGAATTTGTATTAAACTTGCCTGGTAAGATATGGGCGTGGCTGAAAAAGACTGTTCTAGGTTGGTTTGGTTTAACTCCGGAAACAGAGTCTGCTGATATGTCAGTTGACTTAACTGGTGATGCAAAAAGTTGGTCACTCTCTAACTTAGTGGGTGGAGTTATCGGCAAGCTGATGGGATTCTTTAACAATATGATGGACTTTGATTTAGGTGAGATGACAAAGAAACTTCCTGGCTATGATACTTTTAAAGAAGTTACAGGATGGTTTGATAGGTCTAACTTACCCAATACTGGGCCTCCGGGTAGAGATAATCCTTATGTACCTACAGCTGCCCCCAAAGCTAGTGGGCATCCTGTCGTCGCTGCTAGAGAGGCGCAGATCAGGCGAGATATGCCAGAAAGTAGAAAAGAAAGAATGGCTGAACTTCAATCTTCAATCTACCGTCAACAACTAAAAATAGATAAATCTATTGCAGGAACCCTACCAAGGGGGCGACTACCCTTTAAACGAGATCAGGCCATAGCAGATGTACAGAAGATGCAAGCTGAATTGTCACAATTACAGACTGCTCAAATGAAGGTTGATGCCGAGGCCGCTCGAATGGCGGCGGTTCTTTTAAATAGCTATAATCAAGGTCCTCCATCTATTTCGTCAACCAATGTATCTATTAATGCGCCTTCTAATTCTACTACTACGGCAGTATCTAATGTCAGTGAAAGTCTCCAAGGTGCATCTGATCCTTATGTAGCTATTGGTGGTGGTCGTTAGTGCTCAGTCTTAAAACATTTCTTGATGAAGGTGTATTTGATCCGAGTATATTCAAGGCGATTTTTCTAGCCGGTGGGCCTGGTTCAGGAAAGTCCTACATTGCAGGCAAGACTACTGTTGGTATGGGTCTTAAACTCGTCAACTCTGATGAGACACTAGAAAGACTATTAAAGAAACACAATGTACCATTAGACTTCACAACGATGTCACCAGACCAGACTGCAAAGAAAGATATGTTACGCACCCGAGCTAAAGAACTCACCTTTGGTCAGATGAAGGTGAAGGCATTTAAAGGTAAGGGGGCACTTGACCTATATATAGCTGGTCGTTTAGGTCTGGTGATAGATGGCACAGGTAAAGATTTTGATGACATACATAGACAGGCTTCATACTTGAAAAAGATGGGGTATGACACCTATATGATATTTGTCAACACATCAGAACAGGTGGCACAACAGAGAAATCTAGAACGACCACGCAAGTTAAGACCAGAGATAGTAAAAAAGTTTTGGTTGGACGTGCAACAGAACATAGGTAAGTTTCAGGCTTACTTTAGACCGTCTAACTTTATAGTAGTAGATAATAACAAAGGCGGTGAAGATGTATTTAAACAAGTATCAAAACGGATACGAAAACTAGTAGGTAAAAAGGTAACGAACCCTATTGCTCAACAGTGGATAGCCTTTCAAATGCAATCAAGAAAACGCTAGAGATAAATATTACATATGATGTACCCGTGAAACACTTAGAGGGTTGGGCCATGAAAATAAAAACAGGTAGTATTGCAGTCATATTAGGTCTTGTCCTAGTATGTGGCCTAATATTAGCAGAAACAGTATGGGCAACTGTACCTACAGCGACGGTTGAGAAAGCCCGAGATGCTACTGTATTGGTAGCCACTCAGAATGAAACCAACCAGATGGGTAACGGTTTTGGTTCTGGCGTATTGATTAGTGAAACAGGTATTGTTCTCACCAACTATCATGTAATACATCGTGCTGAAGTAATCAGAGTATGGTTTTATAACCCTGATGATTCTAACTATAGTTATGCGAAGGTAATAGGTATAGACCCAGTTGCCGACTTAGCCTTACTACAATTAGAATTAGACCCTGATATCCCACCTCCAGTATATCTTGAAATAGAACAAGAGACTCCAGTTATAGCTGAACCGGTGGTGGCTATAGGACACCCAGTAGGGTTACAGTGGACAGTTACTACAGGGAGTATCAATCATCAAGCACGACCAGGGAAGATTACACCTTATGTGAATGTGATACAACACTCAGCTGAGATCAACAAAGGGAACTCTGGTGGGCCACTGATTAATGCAAACGGTGATATAGTAGGTATTAATACCTATATGTTAGCACCCGAAGGTCAATGGGCAGGCGTTGCATATGCCATTAGAGGTGATACTGTTTATGATTCTGTGCAACAGATGTTAGAAGATGGTGATGTAACATATGCAGCATTCAAGATACGTCTGTTGAATCTTAGTGAGTTTCTTGCTAAAGGTATAGCAAAAGAATATCCAGATGAAAAGGATGTCCCTAACACATTTGGGTTAATAGCCATTGAGGTGAATGAAGAAGATTGGGCATACGAGCGTGGTGTCAGAAGCTTTGATACGTTTGTAGCAGTAGAAGGCTTCCCTATCAATACATTGATTGATCTTAAAAAGATAATCAAGGGATACAGGCCAGGTGATATGGTGACTGTGATTTATATTAGAGACAAACATTTTAGAATAATGGATTATGAATTGGGTCAGATAGAGTTTGATGAATACTTAGATTTTTATGATAAGAAAATGGTAGACAGGTTCGATAAAGAGGCACCTAAAGAAGAAAAGAAGGTACAGCCACCTCCACATAAGAGACTACCACCCCAGTTAGATAAGCCTCAAGAGGACACTGAAGAATAAATAATATTATGACGAATATATTTACTAAACACCCTAATGAGGTGGGTGAGACTTATTTACAGCATATGTTGGCAGCCAGCAGATATAGTGCTACTTTTTTACTGTTGGTTTTTGTATCACTAACACACGCTATATTGCCGTTTTTATTTACAAGAACGGCGAGTTGTGTGGTACAAGAGATGAGTGCTCATATAAAAGAACGAGAAGGGGAGTGTAATGGAACCAACTCCTAATATGCTTATAGACTTTTTAGAGTTAGGCTTTTCAGCAGCTGCTGCATTAGCTGGTGGGTTCTTTATAGTCCTTCTCATTAGATATATTCTAGAGTCTGTAGTGGGACAGGCTAATACGTTGCATAGTATGATTTCACAATTAGATAATCGTGTAAAGACTATGAATAATGATGTGATACGGATTGATACACTAATAAGTCAAGTGGTTGGCATCCGGCCCGACCTTGACCGAATCGCAAGAGCTGATGGGAAAAAGGATGCACGTAAGGATTAATGGACATAGTAGAACTAGTCAACCAATTTGGGTTGCCCATAGTTATAGCCGGTGGACTGGGATACTTCATATTCTTTATATGGAAGTTTGTAACAACACAGATTAAGCCTAAATTAGGAGAGGCATT
>Ga0310345_10004995_pt1 | contig 11895 bp, 11 predicted proteins | sample HC15DNA20500_MG_FD_204667 | JGI IMG/M metagenome (GOLD analysis project Ga0310345, IMG submission 204667) | Marine microbial communities from station ALOHA, North Pacific Subtropical Gyre - HC15-DNA-20-500_MG | ecosystem: Environmental > Aquatic > Marine > Oceanic | place: Pacific Ocean: North...
GCCCCAGCCCGGCCAGCGCCAGCCGGTGCGGTTCGGCCCCGGTCAGGTCCTGCCCGTCGACCTTCACGCAGCCGCCGCGCGGGCGGAGCAGGCCGAAGATCGACTTCACGGTGGTGGTCTTGCCCATTCCGTTGCGGCCCAGCAGGGTCACGACCTCGCCCTGTCCGACGTTCAGGTCGATGCCGAAGAGGATTCGGCTTTCGCCATAGGCGGCTTCCAGGCCGGAGACGTCCAGCATCAGGCGACTTCCTCTTCTTCCTCACCCAGATAGGCGGCGCGGACCTGCGGGTCCGAGCGGATCGCCTCGGGCGTGCCGGTCGCGATGATCTTCCCGTAGACGAGGACCGAGACCCGGTCGGCCAGCGCAAAGACCGCCTCCATGTCGTGCTCGATCAGGACCATGGTGAACCGCCCCTTGAACCGTTTGAGCCGGTTTATGAAGGCCTCCGCATCCTCGCCGCCGACGCCTGCCAGCGGTTCGTCCAGCAGCAGCACCTTCGGCTGCGTCGCCAGCGCGATGGCCAGTTCCAGCCGCCGGTGTTCGCCGTGGCTGAGCGCGCTGGCGCGGACATGGGCGCGGTCGTCCAGCCCCGCCTCCTTCAACGCGGCCAGCGCGGCAGTGTTCAGTTCGTCTTCCTGCGCCACCGGCCGGAAGAAGCGGAAGCTGGAGCCGGAGCGCGCCTGTACCGCCACAGCCACGTTTTCCAGCGCGGTGAAGCCCGGCAGGATCGAGGTGATCTGGAACGACCGCGCCAGCCCCCGCTTCACACGCTCGGGCATGGACAGCCCCGAAATGTCCTGCCCGTCGAGCGCGACGGTGCCGCTGTCGGCCTTCAGCTGGCCCGAGAGCTGCGCGATCAGCGTCGTCTTGCCCGCGCCGTTCGGGCCGATGATCGCATGGATCTCGCCAGGCGCGACGTCGAGAGAAACGTCGTCGGTCACTTTCAGCGCACCGAAGTTCTTGCTCAGATTGCGAACGGTCAGCGTCGTCATTCCCGCCCCCTCGCGATCCCGTATTTCTCGAGCACTCCGGTGATCCCGCGCGGCGAGAAGAGCACCATCAGCACGAGGAAGACGCCGAAGAGCAGCGGCCAGTGATGGGTCAGCACGCCCAGCCATTCCTCCAGCAGCAGCGCCGCAGCCGCCCCGGCGATCGGCCCCGCCAGCGTGCCCACGCCGCCGAGGACGACCATCACGATCAACTCGCCCGACCGGTGCCACGACATGAAGGCGGGCGACACGAACTGCGCCTGGTTGGCAAGGATCACGCCCGCGACCGAGGTTATGCAGCCCGAGATCACGAAGGCGGTCAGCTGGTAGCGGAAGGGCGAATAGCCGATCGCCTCCATCCGGGTGCGGTTCTCGCGGATGCCGGTGAAGACCCGGCCGAAGCGGCTGCCGACGATCCGGTTGCAAACCACGAAGAGCACCACAAGCAGCCCGAGCGCCATGTAGTAGAGCCCGGTGTCGCTGCGCAGCAGGTCGGCGCCCAGCACCGTGGACTTCTGCGCCAGCGAATAGCCGTCGTCGCCGCCATAGGCCGAGAGCGAGATGAAGAAGAAGAACGCCATCTGCCCGAAGGCCAGCGTGATCATGATGAAATAGACCCCCTGCGTCCGGAGCGAGATCGCCCCTGTCACCAGCGCGAAGAGCGCCGAGACCGCCATCGCGCCTAGAATCTGGAGGCCGATGTCGTTGATCCCGTAGCTCGACAGCACCGCAACCGCATAGGCCCCGAAGCCGAGATAGGCGGCATGGCCGAAACTCACCAGCGCGCCGAAACCGAGGATCAGGTCCAGCGCCATCGCGGCGATGGCATAGGCGAGGATCCTTGTGCCGATCAGCACGTAGAAGGGATCGTTCAGCGCCGAGGCCAGCGGCGGCAGCAGCGCGAAGAGGATGAAGAGGACGGCAGCCGCCTTCACCCGTCCGGCCAGCGCCGGGGAGCGGAGGGTGGGCTGCATCGGCGTCGTGTCGGCCATCATGCGCGCCTCCCGAAAAGGCCGGCGGGGCGGGCGAAGAGGATCACCGCCATCAGGATGTAGACCAGCATCGGCGCCAGCACGCGGCCCATTTGCCCCGCCGCCGCCGGATCGAGGACCGAGCGCAGCAGGATCGGACCGAAGACGCCGCCCAGCGTGTCGACCACCGCGACGACCAGCGCGCCGAGGAAGGCGCCCTTGACCGACCCGATGCCGCCGATCACCACCACCACGAAGGCGAGGATCAGGACGCTTTCGCCCATCCCCGTATCCACCGACAGGATCGGTGCCACCAGCGCCCCGGCCAGGCAGGCCAGAACAGCCCCCAGCGTGAAGACGATGGCGAAGAGCTTGTTGATGTCGACGCCGAGCGCCGAGACCATCGTCCGGTTCGTCGCCCCCGCCCGCAGCAGCATCCCGATCCGGGTGTGGTTCACCACGAGGTAGAGCCCCAGCGCCACCGCCAGCCCCGCCGCGATCACCGCGATCCGGTAGACCGGGTATTGCAGCGGCCCCATCAGCGGGATCGCCCCCGACAGGATCTCGGGCATCGGCACCGACAGGGGGGAGGTGCCCCATGTGATCTCGACCAGTTCATTGGCGATCATCACCAGCCCGAAGGTCGCCAGCACCTGGTCGAGGTGCGAGCGGGCGTAGAGCCTTCGCATCACCACGACCTCGAGTATCAGCCCGACCGCTACCGCGGCCGGCAGCATCAGCAGGAGACCCCACCAGAAGCTGCCGGTCAGCGCCGCGAAGGTGGCGATCAGGTAGGCGCCCACCATGTAGAGGACGCCGTGGGCGAGGTTGATCACATCCATGATCCCGAAGACGAGCGTCAGGCCCGCCGCAATCAGAAACAACAGAACACCCAGCTGAACCCCGTTCAGGAGCTGGAGAACGAACAGGTTCATCATGGTTGCAACCCCCCTCGCCGACACGCCGTCACTGCATCGAGCAGTCGGCGGCGTAGTTGTCGACGTAGTCGTCGAAGATCTTCTCCTTGACCGAGGTGCCGTAGAAGCCGTCGTCACGCTTCACGGCTTCGACGAGGTAGAAGTCCTGCACCGGGTAGTTGTTGACCCCGAAGGAGAAGTCGCCGCGCGGGCTGTCGAAATCGGCTTCCTTGATCGCGGCGCGCAGGGCGTCGCGGTCGGTGAGGTCGCCGTTCACCTTCTTCACCGCGCTGTCGATCAGCTGCGCAGCGTCATAGGCCTGCATCGCATAGGTGCCGGGCACCGAGTCGTACTTGGCGATGTAGTCCGCGACGAAGGTCTTGTTCGCCTCGTTGTCCATGTCCGGCGCCCAGTTCGCACCCCCCAGAAGGCCGACGGCGGCGTCCTGCGTGGCGGGCAGCGTGGTCTCGTCCACGGTGAAGGCCGAAAGGAACGGGATCGAGGTGAGCCCGGCCTGCGCGTATTGCTTCACGAGGTTCACGCCCATACCGCCCGGCATGAAGGTGAAGAGCGCATCCGGCTGGAACGCGGCGATCTGCGCCAGCTCCGAGCTGAAGTCGAGCTGCCCGAGTTCGGTATAGACCTCGCCAGCGACGCCGCCGGTGTAGGAGTTCTTGAACCCGGCGACCGAATCCTTCCCGGCCTGGTAGTTCGGCACCATCAGGAAGACGTTCTGGTAGCCCTGCTGTTCGGCATAGGCGCCCATCACCTCGTGGTTCTGGTCGTTCTGGTAGGAGGTGGTGAAGAAGTTCGGGTTGCACTCCGCCCCGGCGAAGTTCGAGGTCCCCGCGTTGGTCGAGATCAGGATGTTGCCCGAGGAGGTCACCGGCTGGTGAATCGCCATCAGGATGTTCGAGAAGATCGGACCGACGACGAAATCGACGTTCTCGCGCTGCACCAGTTCCCGCGCCTTGTCGGCGGCGAGGTCCGGGCGGCCTTCGTCATCGACGACGATGATCTCGGTCTCCATCCCGCCGATGTCGCCCATCTTCTCGGCGGCCAGCATGAAGCCGTCGCGCGCCTGCACGCCAAGCGCGGCAGGCGGGCCGGAAAGGGTGTAGATCAGGCCGATCTTCAGAACGTCGTCATTGGCGGATGCCGGCACGTCCTGTGCGGACACCGGGGCGGCAAGCCCGAGCGCCAGCACCGTGGACGCGAGCAGTTTGGTCTTGTGGGTCATTGGTAACTCCCTGGTTTGTGTCTTCGCGGCTTTGCCGTCTTGTTGGGCCGTGTGGCCGCTTGTGGCTCCGCCTCCGTGCCCGCATTGAGCGGCGCAACAGGTTGCGGATGCAAGTATTTTTCCCGGTCAGCCCGCCTCCACGGGATCGAGTGCGGCGCGGATCAGGGCCGAGGCCGGATCGGCCAGCCCGTCGATCACGTTGAAATGGTGCCGGTCGGGCTCCACCACGTCCAGCGTCGTGGCGCCCAGCCCGTGCCAGATGTTCGCCAGCAGCGCGGACTGGCGCAGGAACTCCTGCCGCTCGCCGCCGCCGACCCATGTGGTCAGCCGCACGCCCGGCAGCGGCCGTTTCAGCGCGGGGCTGTTCGCCTCGGCGCGCTCCATGTCGAGGCTCAGAAGGTCGTTCCGCGCGGTCCGCAGCATCGGGCGCAGGTCGTGCAGGCCGGAGATCGAGACGACATGCGCAAGGCGCGCTCGCACGTCATCCGGCAGCGGGCTGTCGTGGCACATCATCGCGGTGACAAGGTGCCCGCCCGCCGAGTGACCGGCCAGGACGACCGGCCCCGCGACCTCGCCCGCCGCGTGGGTCACGGCGGCGCCGATCTGCCGGGTGATCTGCGCGATGGAGACGTCGGGGCAGAGGTCGTAGGACGGCATCGCCACCGCCCAGCCCCGCGCCACCGGACCGGCGGCGAGGTGCGACCAGTAGCTCTTGTCCAGCGCAACCCAGTAGCCGCCATGCACGAAGACGAAGAGCCCGCGCGGCGAGCCCTCGGGCAGGAACAGGTCGTAGACCTCGCGCGGACCCGCGCCGTAGGCGATGTCGAGCCGCGCGTCGGAGGCGGCGCGAAACGCCGCCGCGGGCTCCACCCAGGCGGCCGGGTAGTTGCTTCCACCGGGGATGTTGCGCCCGTTTTCATAGGCGTCATCCCAGTCCTTCACGGCGAAGGTGGTCACGTCGGTCTCCCTGTTTCTCGCGTCCGGCAGCGGCGGAAATCCCTTGCCGCAACGCCGGTCTTTTCAGCATCGTTACGCGGCGGCGGATATATTTCAAGCTCAAACCTTTTTTGCTTGAAATAATTTTGGGCGCTGCCTAGCCTTCGATCAGTTCCCTTGAGACCACCGCAGGAGACGAGCGTGGCAGTGACCGGCCCCGACGCCCACACCCCGCCCGACAGACAGGAAACCGCCGCCTCCAAGCAGCGGCTGCGGATGTGGCTGCGGATGCTGAAAAGCACCCGCCGGGTCGAGGCCGCGCTGCGCGAACGGCTGCGGCGGGACTTCGGCACGACGCTCCCCCGCTTCGACGTGATGGCGGCGCTGGCCCGGTTCGAGGATGGTCTGAAGATGAGCGCGCTGTCCGGCGTGCTGCGCGTGTCGAACGGGAACGTAACGGGCATCGTGGACCGGCTGGCCGAAGAGGGGCTGGTGGTCCGCGTGCAGGTGCCGGGCGACCGCCGCGCCTCTCTCGTGCGGCTGACGCGCAAGGGGCAGGAGGTCTTCGCCCGGCAGGCCGCCGCGCACGAGGCCTGGATCAGCGAATTGCTGGAGGATTTCACCCCCGAGGAGGCGCGGATGTTCACCGACCGCTTCGACGCGGTGACACACAAGGATGAGGAGGACCCGGCATGAGGGCCGACACCGAACATTTCCGCTGCAGCATCGAGGATGGGATCGCGACGCTCCGCCTCGACCGGCCGGACCGCAAGAACCCCCTTACCTTCGACTCTTATGCCGAACTGCGAGACTGGTTCCGCGGCCTGCATTACGATGACGAGGTGAAGGCCGTGGTCTTCGCCTCGAACGGCGGCAACTTCAGCTCGGGCGGCGACGTGCACGACATCATCGGCCCGCTGACGAAGATGTCGATGAAGGAGCTTCTGGCCTTCACCCGGATGACGGGCGATCTGGTCAAGGCGATGATCAACTGCGGCAAGCCGATCATCGCCGCCGTCGACGGGATCTGCGTCGGCGCCGGCGCCATCATCGCGATGGCGTCGGACATGCGTCTGGCCTCGCCCGACGCCAAATGCGCCTTCCTTTTCACCCGCGTCGGGCTGGCAGGCTGCGACATGGGCGCCTGCGCCATGCTCCCCCGGATCATCGGCCAGGGCCGCGCGGCGGAGCTGCTCTACACCGGCCGCTCGATGTCGGCCGCCGAGGGCGAAGCCTGGGGCTTCTGGAACCGGCTGGTCCCGGCCGACACGCTGGAGGCCGAGGCCGTCGCGATGGCGCGGAAGATCGCGGCGGGCCCGAACTTCGGCCACATGATGACCAAGACCATGCTGAACCAGGAATGGAACATGTCGCTGGAACAGGCCATCGAATCCGAGGCGCAGGCGCAGGCGATCTGCATGCAGACCGCCGATTTCACCCGCGCCTTCGAAGCCTTCGTGGCCAAGAAGACCCCCGTGTTCGAGGGCGACTGATGGCCGACCGCTCCTACCTCGACTGGCCCTTCCTCGAGCCACGGCACAAGGACCATGCGCTGGCGCTCGACGAATGGGCGGGCGTGCTCGGCCCGATCGACCACAACGACACCGACAACGCCTGCCGCGCGCTGGTGACGAAGCTGGGCGCCGACGGCTGGCTCAGGCCGACCGCCGTGGACCCCGCCGATCCGAAACCGCTCGACGTCCGCACCCTCTGCCTTAGCCGCGAGACGCTGGCGCGGCATGACGGGCTGGCGGATTTCGCCTTCGCCATGCAGGGGCTGGGGACCGGGGCGCTGTCGCTCTTCGGCTCCGACGCGCAGCGGGCGGAGTGGCTGCCGCTGACCCGGATCGGCAAGGCGATCTCGGCCTTCGCGCTGACCGAGCCGCAGTCGGGTTCGGACGTGGCGAATTCCACCATGACCGCGCACGACGACGGCGACGCCTGGGTGCTGGACGGCGAGAAGACGTGGATCTCGAACGGCGGGATCGCGGATGTTTACACCCTCTTCGCCCGCTCCGAGGACACCCCGGGCGCCAGAGGCCTCTCGGCTTTCGTTGTCCCCGCCGACACGCCCGGCTTGGAGATCGCCGAGCGGCTCGACACCATCGCGCCACATCCGTTGGCGACGCTCCGCTTCACCGGCGCGCGGCTGCCGAAACCGGCGCTGGTCGGCGAGCGCGGGCAGGGCTTCAAGATCGCGATGTCCGTGCTCGACGTCTTCCGCACCACCGTCGCGGCGGCGGGGCTGGGCTTCGCCCGCCGGGCGCTGGACGAGGCGACCGCCCGCGTCACCGCGCGCAAGGTGCAGGGCAAGCCGCTTGCCGACCTCCAGATGGTGCAGGCCCACATCGCCGAGATGGCGCTGAGGGTCGATGCCTCTGCCCTGCTGGTCTACCGCGCCGCATGGGCCAAGGACAGCGGCGCCCCCCGCGTCAGCCGCGAGGCCGCGATGGCCAAGCTTTTCGCCACCGACGAGGCGCAGAAGGTGATCGACGCCGCCGTCCAGCTGCATGGCGGCGACGGGGTGCGGGCGGGCGAGACGGTCGAACGGCTCTACCGCGAGATCCGGGCGCTCAGGATCTACGAAGGCGCCTCGGACGTGCAGAAAGTCATCATCGCGCGCCAGACGCTGGACGCCGCCCGCGCCGGTTAGCGCGGATCATTCCGCCGCAGCACGGGCGCAAAGACCCGGCGCGGCCAGCAGGGAGTTCGAACCATGACGGCACATGCGGCACATGCCGACATCCTCGGGCCCTCGGCCCATGTCGACACCTTCACCCGTGACAACCTGCCCCCGCCGGAGCTCTGGCCCGAGTTCCGGATGGACGGGTTCCGCTATCCGGACCACATCAACGTCGGCGTGGAACTGACCGACGCGATGGTCGAACGCGGCCACGGCGACCGCACCGCGCTGATCGGCAACGGCCGCCGCCGGACCTACAAGGAACTGGCCGACTGGACCAACCGCCTTGCTCACGCGATGGTCGAGGATCTGGGTGTGAAAGCCGGCAACCGGGTGCTGATCCGGTCGGCCAACAACCCGGCGATGGTCGCCGTCTGGCTGGCGGCGACCAAGGCGGGCGCGGTGGTGGTGAACACCATGCCGCTCCTGCGCGCGGGCGAGCTGGGCCAGATTGTCGACAAGGCCGAGATCGCCTTTGCCTTCTGTGACACGCGGCTGATGGACGAGATGGCGACCTGCGCCAAGACCTCGCGCTTCCTCAAGACGGTGGTGGGCTTCGACGGCACCTCCAACCACGACGCGGAACTCGACCGGCTCGCGCTGGAGAAGCCCGTGCAGTTCGACGCGGTGAAGACGGGTCGCGACGACGTCGCGCTTCTGGGCTTCACCTCGGGCACGACCGGATCGCCCAAGGCCACGATGCATTTCCACCGCGACCTGCTGATGATCGCGGACGGCTACGCGAAGGAGGTGTTGCGCGTCACGCCCGACGATGTCTTCGTCGGCTCTCCGCCGCTGGCGTTCACCTTCGGGCTGGGCGGTCTGGCCGTCTTCCCGCTGCGCTTCGGGGCAGCGGCGACGCTGCTGGAGAACGCCTCGCCGCCGAACATGATCGAGATCATTCAGAAGTACCGCGCCACCGTCTCCTTCACCGCCCCGACGGCCTATCGCGTGATGCTCAAGGCGATGGACGAGGGCGCCGACCTGTCGTCGCTCCGCGCCGCCGTCTCGGCCGGTGAGACGCTGCCCGCCCCGGTCTACGAAGAGTGGATGGAGAAGACCGGCAAGCCGATGCTGGACGGGATCGGGTCGACCGAGATGCTGCACATCTTCATCACCAACCGCTTCGACGACCACCGCCCGGCCTGCACCGGGCGCCCGGTCACCGGCTACGAGGCGAAGGTGATCGACGAGGACGGGGCCGAGGTGCCGCACGGCACCGTAGGGCGGCTGGCGGTCCGGGGGCCGACCGGCTGCCGCTACCTCGCCGACGACCGGCAGACGGCATATGTGCTGAACGGCTGGAACGTCACCGGCGACGCCTTTTCGATGGATGCGGACGGCTACTTGCATTTCGCCGCGCGGAACGACGACATGATCATCTCCTCCGGCTACAACATCGCGGGGCCGGAGGTGGAGGCGGCGCTGCTGTCGCACCCGGCCGTGGCCGAATGCGCGGTGGTGGGCAAGCCGGACGAAGATCGCGGGGCTATCGTGGAGGCGCACGTGGTCGTGGCCTCGGGGCATACGCCAGGGGATGCTCTGGCGAAGGATCTGCAGGACCACGTCAAGGCGACCATCGCGCCGTTCAAGTACCCCCGCTCAATCCGCTTTACCGAGGCGCTGCCCAAGACCGAAACCGGCAAGATCCAGCGGTTCCGGCTGAAGACCCCGGCCGCCTGATCCCGCTCAGGCGCTGCGGACCAGCGCCCGCGGCGCCTGCTCGATGAAATCCCCGGGTGCGGCGGCGATCCGGTCCACCGCGTCGATGATCGCATCCGCCTTCGCATCGCTCAGGAGCGCCGAGAAGTTCAGCCGCGTGAAGCCCGGCTTGGCGCTTTCGTCCCCGGCGAGGATCGCGTGGCGCATCACCTCGGACCGGGCTGCGCCGATGCCCATGAGGGTGTGACCGTACGGGCCCGCACAGGCGCAGCCGCTGCGGGTCTGCACACCGAAATGATCGCTGAGCGCGCGGGTGAAATCCCGCGCCGGCACGCCCTCCAGCCCTAGCGCGAAGATCGGCAGCTGGTCCGGTGTCTCGGGCCCGAAGATTGTCAGCCGGTCGCGTCCCCGCCAGCGGTCCAGCGCCCGCGCGCGGAAGGCCGCGTGGCGCGACGCCATGAAGCCGGTGCCGATCGCCTCCTTCACCAGCACCGCCAGCGCCGCGCGGATGTCGCCGAGGATGGCGGGCGTGCCCGCCTCCTCCCGCGCGACCACGTCCGACACGTAGTCGTGCCCCCAGGGCGAGACGAAGCGCACCGTGCCACCACCCGGCAGGGTCGGGCAGGTCGCCGCGACGGCGCGGCGGTTCACCACCAGCACGCCCGAGGCCCCCGGTCCGCCGACGAACTTGTGCGGCGAGAGCACCAGCGCGTCGATCCCGCAGCCCATGTCGATGTCGAGGTATGGCCCCCCGCAGGCGTAATCCCAGACCGCCAGCGCGCCATGCGCCTTGAGCATCCGCGTCACCGCCGCCACGTCCGTAAGCGCCCCGGTCAGGTTCGACGCGGCCGAGAACGCGCCGACGACCCGGCGGCCCCGCGCGCCCTCCAGCGCGGCCTCCAGCGCCATCAGGTCCGGCCCGCCGCCCGGCGCCTCGGGCAGGATCCGCACCTCGGCCCCGCATTCGCGCCACGGCAGGATGTTGGAATGGTGCTCGTAGGGCCCCAGCAGGACCAGCGCGTCGGACCCGCGCAGCCCGAAGAGATGCGGCAGCCGGTTGATCCCCGCCGTCGCCCCGCCGCCGCCGAAGATCACCGCGTGGTCCGGCGTGGCCCCGACATGGGCGGCGACGATGCCGCGCGCCGCCTCGCGCAGCGCGGTAGTCGCCGCGCCGCAATAGGAGGCGGTGGTGTGGGTGTTGCCATAGACCGGCAGGACGTGGTCGAGCATGAAATGCTCCACCTGCCGCAGCGCGCGGCCCGAGGCGGTGTAATCGGCATAGATCATGCGACGGGGGCCGAAGGGTCCGGGGATCTCGAGCCCCTCTCCGATCAGTCCGGCGGCGATCTCCTCGGGTCCGCCGAGGGCGGCGCGGAAGGTCCGGAAAAGGCTCTGGTTGTCGTGCATCTGCTCGCGTCCTGCTCTGGGGGCGTTCAGCGGGAGGATAGGCAGGGGCGGGAGAGAAGTGTTCACAGAAATTCATGCTCGCACCGGCCAATTTTGGTCATATGATCGCAGGAATGGAGAATCTAGACGAAACTGATCGGCGCATCCTGCGACACATGCAGTCGGACGCCAGCCTCTCGCAGCGCGAGCTGGCCGACCGCGTGGGCCTGTCGCAGAACGCCTGCTGGCGCCGCCTCGCCCGGCTGCGCGAGACCGGGCTGCTGGACCGGCAGACCCTCCGGCTGGACCCCAAGGCGGTCGGCTTCAGCCTGACGGTGATCGTGATGGTCCGCACCCGGCACCACTCGACCGACTGGCTAAAGACCTTCCGCAGCCACGTCACGGCGATCCCCAACGTGGTGGATTTCTACCGGATCGCCGGGGATTACGATTACCTGCTCAAGATCGTGGCCGAGGACATGAACGATTACGACCGGATCTACCGCCGCCTGATCGACAAGGTCGAACTGGACAGCGTCAACTCCTTCATCACGATGGAAGCGATCGCCGAGAACCGCGACCTGCCGCTCTAGGCCGGCATCTCCGCCCCGCGCCGGGGCCGGCCGCGCAGCAGGATCGTCACCATGATGGCGAGGTTCATCAGGTTCCAGGCGATCCCGTTCAGGAACGCGAGCCGGTAGCTGCCGGTCATGTCGTAGATCCAGCCCGACATCCAGCCGCCAAGCGCCATGCCCAGGATCGTGCCCATGATGACGAAGCCGGTCCGCGCCCCCGCCTCGCGCGCGGGCATGTATTCCCGCACGATCACGGCGTAGGAGGGCACGATCCCGCCCTGGCTGAGGCCGAAGACCAGCGACACGATGTAGAGCGAGGTCAGCCCGTCCGACGGCAGGTAGAGCAGCAGCGCGAGGAACTGGAGGAACGAGCCGATCAGCAGCGTCCGCACCCCGCCCAGCCGGTCCGCGATGAAGCCCGAGGCCACGCGCGAGGCGACGCCGCCGAACAGCATCAGCGACAGCATCTCGGCCCCCGCCGCCGGGCCGTATCCGAGGTCCATGCAATAGGCGACGATGTGGACCTGCGGCATCG
>Ga0310345_10004997_pt1 | contig 11894 bp, 6 predicted proteins | sample HC15DNA20500_MG_FD_204667 | JGI IMG/M metagenome (GOLD analysis project Ga0310345, IMG submission 204667) | Marine microbial communities from station ALOHA, North Pacific Subtropical Gyre - HC15-DNA-20-500_MG | ecosystem: Environmental > Aquatic > Marine > Oceanic | place: Pacific Ocean: North...
GTGGAAAAACACAAATGAAAAACCGTAGGAATGCTGGCCCATCCGCTTGCCAGTAGTAGGAACTGTAGAGCAGAAATAGGGGAAAGAACCAGGCCAATCGCATCAGCCGCTCTGTGAAGTTGCCAATGGTCAACATGCCAACCAGTCCTAGCGGAAAAAAGAGGAAGAAAGAGATTGAGTTCAGCCCCTGGAGGACGCGAGCGAAATTTTTCCACAGTGTTTGCCACTGAAAAGCGTGTTGCTCGGTACTCAGGCCGTAACCTGTGGTCAACGGATCACCAAAGTGAATCCAGTTATAGACCATAATAGTCAATATAAATAGGCTGTAGCCGGCAACCACAAAACAGGTGGAACGGAGGATCGGAAGATTTAGGTCAAGTCGGCGCCAAATCTGCCAACCGTATCCTCTCCCCTGAGAGTTGCCGCCTCGATCGAGGTCTGGAATCTCAAACGATTGATGAATACAAAAGACAATCCGCATCGCCACGGCAATGATCAGACTGGAACTGATCAATAGGCTTGTATATCGGACAGTTACAGCAAAACCGAGGAGTAGTCCAGCCAACAACCCCGACAGATTTGACGGTTCGCGCCACCATTTCCAGAGAAAAAACATCCCCCAGGTAATAACGCAAGTATTGAGACCATGGGTCAGTAGATACGCTGGATAGCCTAGCCACATCGGATTGATGGCTAAGATCCAGACGGCCAAACTGGCAGAAAACTCAGACATCCAGAGTCGGAATAGTAAAAATGCCCCGAATAGCGTTAGAATACCGGCCAGGGGGCTCACCCAGAACATTCCTTCATCTCCGCCAATCAGATAGGCTATTGCCATTATTGCGGGATAACCCGGGCTAAATTTCGACATAATGCCGCCGTCCTTAGCCTCTACCCAAAAGTGAAGTTGATGTCTGAACGGATCTGGGTCTTGAATCGACAAAGACTTGAAAGCGGCCATTCGTTTGGCCTGTATCAGATAGCCGTCACAATCAAACTCTGGGTGGGCGGGGGTAAAGTGCTGAATCTGGATAGCGGTATAAGCACAAATCGCCAAAAGAACTGAGATCCGAACAATTATCATGGGAGATAATAGGGTAAAATTTCCGTTCACGCTAGTGGTTGCCATTAGCAAGTAGATTTAATTGTCGCTCTCAGTTAGCAAAGTGACTTACTGTCGTCTGTGCCATAGTAGTAGCATGAGTAGTTAACAATGAAATTTCGATTTAGTTTGACCTTGTTCCAATAATTAGAGCTGTACAAAGCTATGTGTGATGGTTTCGATGAAGAGAATCGCCAACTCCGCGGAACATCGGTAAGTCTCCCAAATCGGTGAATTCGGTTTTTGTAGTAGTTTTGTAGTAATTATAGTGAGGGTCTACACCGGATTTAAGATGGAAGAATCCAAGAGAGGAAGTCTGACATAAAATAACGACGTTTGTCAATCGCTCGGCAGAATTGGCTTGATAGAAAGATTCTTTTCATGTAGAATGAGGTTCTGAGAATAGCTTAACATTCAGCAGTGTCCGCAAATTTGGCGCCAGCGACGTCTGTGACGCAGAATCGATATGGCTGATGGAAAATTGAGTTCAATATTTATTTTATCTTACTAAAGTCCTACTTAAAGCAAGCAGTGGCACAAGATCCATCCTGCACCACAGTAGCGGAAAGTGAACAGGGTTTTTGCTGATTTGGAGGGGAATCAACAATTCCAGCAGTTAGTTTCTTTAGCAGAATAATTATGGCCTTTTGCGAGTTCCGTAACCATTACCCGCTCATTCCTTAATTTCGTAACGTCTACAACCAAACAAGAAGGGGTGACATAATGTCTACAGTCAAATTAGGATTTATCGGTACAGGTGGCAATGCTGGTCGTCACATGAGAGACCTCAGTGGTCTCGAAGGTACAGAGTTGGTCGCTTTCTGCGACGTGATCGAAGAAAAAGCGGAAAAAGCCGCAGATAACTATAATGGCCACTCCTACACCGACTTTAACCAGATGTTAACCGAAGAAGATTTAGATGCAGTCTATATTTCGATTCCGCCCTTCGCCCACGGCGCGCCAGAACGGGCCGTCATCAAAGCTGGCCTGGCGATGTTTGTCGAAAAGCCCGTCCACATGGATACCCAAGACGCTCGTGAAATCGCTCAGCTGGTCGATGAGGCTAGCATTATCACCGCCACAGGTTATCAGGAACGATATCTGGATATCGTTGACAAGACCAAAGAGCTGTTGGCAGATCGACGGGTCGGCTTTTTTATGGGTTATTGGATGGGTGGAATGCCAGGCCGCTGGTGGCGTGAAAAGGCCAAATCGGGTGGACAGGTCCATGAACAGACCACACACGAAATAGACTTAGCTCGTTATCTGTTCGGTGAAGCAACAAGGGTATATGCCGTTGACCGAACCGGCTTGTTGCCTGATGCCGACTACGATATTGAAGAGGCCTCTGCTGTCTCAATGCAGTTTGAAAGCGGCGTTTTTGGGGTCATGTTTTCCGCTTGCTTTATTCAAGCCGGCATGCGGCGATCGGGTCTGGACATTTTCTGTCAAGATGGGTCAATTGAGTATCGCCTGCGCAAATCATTGACACTGTCCACTGCCGAGGGCGAACATTTGTGGGAAGCCAAAAACCCGTATACACTGGAAATGGATCGCACCTTCATCGAAGCGGTTCGGTCAGGTGACGGCAGTAAAATTCGCTCTCCATACGCTGATGCAGTTAAATCTGCCGAACTGTCAATTGCCGCCAACCAGTCATTGCTCACTGGGCAAGCTATCCACCTAACCAAATAGGACTATTCGTCCGAATCAGGTTATTCCATCTAAGCAAAATTTGACCAGGAGCATAGGGCTTTACCTCACGAGCGCGGTTTGTCCCTGTGTGATAATTTCTATAAGCATATCAACGGGAGCAAACCAATATATTTTTTGGCAAAGCTAGTATTATTGAGGGCAAAGAAGCAGGTTATCCAGGTTTCGTGGTTGCTTTGGCCACACTAGATATTATCGACTGAACATTAGCCGCTTGTCTGTGCTTATTGGTCTGGCTCCTCAGCAACAGCTGAGTCAAATCGGTTGAGCCTATTGCGCTGCTGAATTGCTGGAGCGGCGAACTCCCCGTTCCCAGCAACGTTTTCTCAAAACCGGCTGTTGGAACCGGAAGTGATGATAAATAACCTTCAACCTACATTTCGAGTTTTGAAGTTTGCGATTGCGATAACGACGATAGTTCTATTGTGCGTTGCAACCTATAATCAATCCGACTTTTATACGTATCAGCATATTTTATTCGTTGAAGTCGAAGTCAAGGAGCAACTATGAGCGATAAGATTCGAGTTACAGTCTGGAACGAATACCGGCATGAACAACACAATGAGTTCATTGCCAAACTTTATCCACATGGAATCCACGGTGCGATTGCCGAAGGGTTAACCGAACATCTGGAGGCCGAGATTCGTTTTGCTACATTGGATGAACCAGAACACGGCTTAACGGAGGACGTTCTCGACAATACCGATGTTTTGATCTGGTGGAGTCACGCCGCACATCACGAGGTGGAGGATGCCGTAGCGGTAAGAGTGCAGGAGAAGGTTCTGGACGGGATGGGGCTGATCCTGCTCCATTCGACTCAGGGGGCAAAAATCTTTAAATTACTGCTGGGTACCAGTGGGGCTTTGAAGTGGCGAGAATCGGGCGAGAAAGAGCGGGTTTGGGTCATCGAACACGGTCATCCAATCGCCAACGGATTCGGCGAATACTTTGAACTGGAACAGACTGAGATGTATGGCGAACCTTTCGATATTCCGGCTCCAGACACCTTGGTCTTTGTCAGTTGGTTCCCGGGTGGAGAGGTATTTCGGAGTGGTTGCTGTTATTATCGCGGAAAAGGCAAGCTCTTCTATTTTCGACCTGGACACGAAACTTACCCGATCTATTACGATCAAAATGTCAGGCGAGTGATGGCCAATGCGGTTCGGTGGGCCCAGCCAACGGAACCAGTGGCCGATTTGAAAATCCGCCAAATTGCTAATGTGGCACCGTTGGAACAGATCTAACCTCCTTTATCCAACCAGCGAACATAAAAAAGCTTCGACCTTGGTAATCGAAGCTTTTTTATGTTCGGAATCAGTTACAGGTGATCTAGTTTAGGATTTCCTGTGTGTGCGATTTCAGCGATGCTTCACCCCGGAAACCGACCTCTTGGTGTACGATTACGCCCTCTTTATTAATAAAGAAAGTGGCTGGAATACCACTGACATTATACTGGCTAGCCACGTCACCGGAATTGGTGAGAACCGTGTAGCTGATATTATTTTGAACAAAGCCCTGCAATGCACTGAGGTCTTGGTCTACGCTTGCGCCAAGTATGACTAAATCCTGATCTATGTTTTGCTTGTAAAGCGTTTCTAGGTACGGAACCTCCGTACGGCAAGCCCCTCACCACGTGGCCCAAAAGTTCAGTACTACGGCTTCTCCTTTCAACTCAGAAAGGGTAACAGCGCTCCCTTGAAGGTTTTGCAAGGTGAAATCGGGAGCGGTCTTCCCAACTAGTGCTGCCGGTGATCCAGGTTGATGCGGGGTTTCCAGGTCACGATCTTCGACCGCTTGTTGCAGGTCTTCCTTCAGTCGGTCGTTCCGACGGTGTTGTGCTTGTTGCAAAGCTTCACAGCCGAGTAAACCTACTACAAGTATAGCGACTACTGCCATCGAGCGAGGGGGTAAAAATCTTTGCTTTTTCATCGACGATCCTCTAAAATGTGATGTCTTGCCAATTCTAAACTAAATCAGAGGAGGTTGTCAATTGAAAGAACGGGATGTTGCAATCACTGCGGCCACTGCCGCAGGCAAAGTAATTATGCAGTATTATCAAAATAGTTATGAGATACGAAATAAAAGTCCGAATAACCCTGTTACCACTGCCGACTTAGCTGCGAATCAACAGATCCAACAGATCATCAAGGAAGCTTTTCCTGATGACGGATGGCTATCAGAAGAAAGTAAAGATTCGCCAGATCGGCTGGACAAAGAGCGCGTTTGGGTAATAGACCCCATCGATGGGACGCTGGAGTTTATCGAGGGCGTGTCGGAATTTGCGGTTTCAATTGCCTTAGTGGAAAACGGAATTCCAATCGTTGGAGTTTTAAATAATCCGGCTACCGAAGAATTGTTTGTAGCTGTTAAGGGGGACGGTTCCTCTCTGAATGGCGAACGCCTTCAATGCATGCCGGGGATTGCTATTTCTCAGGTCGCCCTGCTGGTCAGTCGCACAGAGCATCGGCGAGGACAATTGGAAGGTTTTGTACCACTGGTAGATGAACTGCGGTATATTGGCAGCGTGGCCTATAAGCTCGGAAAATTAGCGGCTGGAGCAGCGCACGCCTATCTAACGGTTCAGCCTAAGAATGAGTGGGATATCTGTGCGGGAGATTTAATTGTCAGAGAAGCAGGTGGCGTTTTATGGGATAGGAAAAGGCAACCAATCAGGTACAATAAGGCAAATCCCAAACAACCTGCGGGAATGTTTGCTGGTGATTCAGGGCTAGTAGGGGAACTGATCGATGTTTATCTGCAGGTCCTAGATGACTAGAAAGCAGAACAGACTAAGACAAGCTGTCAACGATAATTCCGCCACCAACCAACCCACCAGAGGCATCACGTGCCACGGACGCCCCTCCCATTCCAGAAAGACCAATACTGTAGGATTTACCCTTAATGCTACTAGAGGGATGAGGGGATCGACTCGACTGAGAGCTTTTGTTTCTGCCTTCCAGAAACTCAGTATGGCCGAGACCAATAGCAGGTCTTTGAAAGGCCTCGCTAGTGTTAATCAGCGGTCGAACTTGGGCTAACCCCGTGGCAGAGGCTGCTGACGTCGAGGCAGATGTTAATACCGGCATGTACCTATACTCCTTTTAAGATTACAACCACACCTTCGTTCTTCTCGCAGGAAGGTGTGCATAATCTAACATAAACCGGATCCATAATCAACACTTTTTTATCTTTATTTTCTACCTGGTTTAAATTTCTATGACCCAACTTACCCATTTCGATGAAAAAGGCCAAACACAGATGGTCGATGTTAGCCCTAAACTAGAGACCGAACGTATTGCCGTTGCAAAAGGCAGAGTCTATGCTCAGAATCTGACGATTCAACGAATCGAAGACCGTGACTTTTCCAAAGGCGATGCGTTGGAAGTAGCGCGTTTAGCAGGAATTATGTCCACCAAGCGGACATCAGATCTAATCCCACTCTGCCACGCCATTCCGATTACAGGCGTCACCATACACCTATCGACCAATCTGGCCGAATCTTGTGTGGAAATTGAAGCTAACGTCAAAAGCGTTGGTCGAACAGGGGTTGAGATGGAAGCCTTAACCGCTGTTTCCATAGCTGCATTAACGATCTATGACATGTGTAAATCGGTAGATCGTAGTATGCAAATTTCAGATATCCGGCTGGTGCGAAAAACGGGTGGAAAAAGTGGAGACTTTCGAGCGGAATAATACTCCTAGCGGTAGCCACGGTTAATCGATGTCCTAGTTAAAACGGCAATTTTCCCACTTCTGCGAACAGTCCGCCCGGAACTAGTGGCTTTTAGATCAAAAATATAGATTCCAGGAGCAACGTCCTGCTGTAGCCGATTCTGACAACTCCATTTCAAGCGACTATTTTGACCTGTTACAGCTTTCAGTTGAGTCGAGTAGACTAACTCTCCAACCACATTGTAAATCCCTAATTCAACATCGGCAGCCTTGGTAAGCTGAAACTGGATCTGGACCTGCCCACTGGCCGGGTTGGGATAGGCGAAGGTTTGCCCCATAAAATCGAAAATATCCTGACTGAAAAACGTATCTTTGAACTGAGCCGAATTATTGGCTCGATCAAAGGCTGTCAATTGGATAGTGTGCCGACCAGGCTTCAGGCTCCCTGGTAGATATATCAATTTGCCAGTGTAAGAATTAGTCTGTCGAAACAGCATCCCTTTTTCTGGTGACCGATCAGATCGGCTCTGTCCAGTTGCGTTGAGGGTGATGGGGACCAGTTGGTCGATCTGCACCACCAATCTGTCAACCCCAGAACCTCCATCTGTAACTTCTAGTTCGATGACGCTACTTTTGGTTTGGCGTAATTGCACTTCTGGAGGAGTTCGATCAATCAATAGACCATAACTGCCGAGTTGAGCGACTACTCCTGTGAGATAAACCTGATCGTTAATCATCGACCGACGAACATTTTTGACTGGTTGCCACGATTTCTGCCAATAAAAAAGTGCTGTCGATTCCACCGGCAGGCTCATTTTTTCTGATGGGATTCGCAACTCAAAACTGGAATTTTGAATAACTTCTGCTTCGACATTATATTTGATTTGGTGGATTGGATAGACAATCTCAAGTTGTCGAGTTTCAGCATCTTGCATCTGACGCAAGACCCGATTGGCATCGAACCCATCCTGGCTTCGCAATTGGAATTGTAGATTCACCTGTGGATTCAGAAAAATCAGGCTCGCTCCCTGGTAATGCTGAATCTGGTAAGCAACAATTGTCGAGGATTGCCCTTGAACCTGCTGTGGAAAAGGAAGCATTGGAAAAGTCTGGAACTGGTTTTGGTCGGCATAGTAACCATCCAGATGGATTGGGTCGACCGAACGGATGGTGCGATCATCCTGACTCGAATTTGTAGGCAGGCTTAAATGGCGTAAGAATAGATCAGCCGACAAATCAAAGCTATTAGCAGTGGATATTAGCCGGAATTGTCCTTGATAGACGAATAGTGTTTCTGAACTAGACACTCCAGGCTTTTTGTCTGACATCTCTCGGAGCGTTGGTTCGGGGCGTAGATCTGTAGTTGAAACCGGTTCTAAGCCGATGGTATAAACCTGAGTCGGTAGGTCATCGCTATTCGGTGTGGCTAGCAGAGAAGGGACGGAGGCTACCGTAACATTACCGACGGTCTCTATCTCCTTATTCGATACTAAATGTACCCATAAGACGTTATCGTCTCGCACTGCTGACAGAGACGCATAAAAAGGTTGCCTATCGATGACAAAAGCGGTTGAAATAGGACTAGCAGTGTTACCTTGGAAATCACTGACTTGAAGTTTAAATTGGTGCTGTCCCTGGCTGAGTTCTTGGGCTGGGCGATAAGTAAAGACTCCAGTTGCGGGATCGAAACTAAAAATCTTCCCATCGAAATCAGCCATTTCAGCTGGCCGGTCAGCTTCATCATCTGGATCAAAACGAAAGGTCTGTTCATCAAAATTGAAAACAAGCGAAAACGGATCAATCTTAACATCGTCGATCAAGCGAGCTGAGATCGTCAATTCCTCCTCGGGTTGGCGAATGATCAACCCGTTAGGCGGTGATAGATCGACAATCCCCGGTGGATGATTGTCTTCTGGTGCTAAATTAGCGATCTCCTTCCCGATGTCCGGGACAGTGTAGATAATCCGACGATGTTGCACGGATTCGCGATTAAATCGATCAGTGGCAACAATGGTTATGATATTGGGGCCGAGTTGGAGCCCAACCCATCGCTGGAAAGTTTCATCTGGCTGCACTGGTATGACGGTATTTGCTGAGGATTTTGTGTCCCTTGTGCCTTGACGGATATCCAGTTTGGTGCTATCAGTTGTACCGGCAACGAGTATGTAGGGGACCGGACTAACCAAGAAGTCGGTGGGAGTTTTCAACGTCAGTTCTGGCGGTTGGCTATCTCGAAAGACCGTTCGGCTGGCGCGTGTTTCTCCCAAAACAGAGGAAGTGGCGCGTAGATTAAACTGATTTTCCCCCTTTTTCAGCAACAACCGGAGGGCAAAATCTCCGCTAGAGTCCAGTTCTATTCGCTGATCGTTTAAATAGAGTTGGGCGTAAGCTGAAGTCCGACCTCGCAACTGTATGGTTTGCTCGTTGGTGACTGTACCATCGAAAGGCGAAAGAATCTCCAAGGCTGGTCTTCTGTTCTGTACAAATACGGCTTGTAGATCTTCGACTTCCTTCCAACCTCCGGTTGACATTTCCTCTTGCTTACCTTTAACTCGGTCTCCAGTTAGCCCGACCGGAGGACTGCTGGCCACTACCGTTAGGCGCAAGATATACTCACCATTCAAACGTCGAGTGTCCCATTGCCCCAGAAAACCGACTTCGTTGACCGGTTGAGTAGATCTACCACCGATTGGAATCCAAGCCTGTCCACGACTCGATGGAGAGTCCACCTGATCAGAGAATTGAGACGAAATGGCACTGGTGTAGTCGAGATGAAACTCTTGAAATTGGCGTCCTCGTGCTAGCCCGAATAGATCTACTTTTCCAGAGACGAGACCTCGGTTATAAGGGGTAATAATCTGGGCTTCCACTTCAGTGGTCGGAAAGACGATCGGAACGGTGTACAACTGATCTTTGGATTGGTAAATCAGGTATTTACCGTCTGAGGACCAATTCGCTGATACTACCGGGACACCAGGCGGTGACAGTCTGACTGGGGAGCGAACGGTCGGATCTAGACCTGTCTTTGGTCCAACTGGAGGTTGGCCTGATTGGGAAAATATGGCATCAGCAACTTGATACCCTCCCATTCTATCGGTCAAAAATAGTAAGTATTTTCCGTTAGGGGACCATCGAGGTTGGGTTTCGTTGGCAAAGCTCTGACGCAATAATTGTTCTGCAGCATCATTGGTTTGGTCGATGTTTGTCAACCAAATATCCCAATTTCCTGACCGGTTTGATTGATAAGCAATTTTCATCATACCAGGAGACCAGGTCGGAAAGAGATCTTGATGGCTGTTCCGCGTCAATTGCAGTAAAGTAGTTGGTTGGTTGTCAAAACTGGCTAGAAAAATCTCGTAGTCGCCAGCTTGTTCTATCGCTACCGCTAACTGATTTCCCGTCGGTGACCAACTCGGCATCTGTGCCGGTTGGTCGACTAGTTGGCGTAGACTTGACCCGTCGGCATTTATTAACCAAATCTCCCAGTTCAATTCTTCAGTATCTTTGGGTTGAGGACGTTGAGACTGAAAGGCAATCTTCTGCCCATCCGGGTGCCAGGACGGATGTAGATCGATCCATTTATCTCTGGTCAACCGTTTTCGTGACTGGTTTTGTAGCTCCAAAATCCAAATGTCAACAGATCCGGCTGCATTACTGGAGAACGCAATCCGATTTCCGTCTGGCGACCAGGCAGGTGTATAGTAAGAAATATCGGCCAGATCTCCCATTGTTAACGAAGCACTACTACCACCAGAAATTGGTAATGGTGGCCGATTATCGATAATAACAGTCGATTGTATCGTGGTACGATTTTGAGCCGTGTCTATGGCCGTTAGCGATAAAGTATAGATACCGTCGAGATCTGTGGTATCCCAAACATAGATGCGCTCACGAGTAAAAGGGGTTCTGATGGCTGATCCCAGATTCTGCCAAGTGTCCGAAAGGGTAGGTATGCGACCAGTGCCTAGGCGAAGTTGACAACTGGTCAAATTATCATCGAGGCAGGTGGCCGTCACCATAACTCGAGGAGAAGCGATGACTGGTATTTGGACTTCATTTGTGGAAGGGGTGTGGAATTCAAGTTGCGGAGGCCGATAGTCAACATAGACGGCAGTCGAAGGAGGCGAAAAATCGCTCCAATTTTCAACCGCATCGGCAGCGCGAACTCGAATACGATAAGATACCCCAGTGGCAGTAGGCTGAAATTCGAAACGGGAATCGGATGTTTGTCCAATCTGTTGAAAGCTAGCCTGATTAATTGAAGCCCAGATCTGGTAATTTATTTTTTCTCCTTGTTTCTGCCACATAAAGGTCAAGTTTCGGTCATTGTCGAATCCCGCCGGAGCATCCAGATCGATGTGTATAGGGCGTGATGGTATTGGTAATGGTTGGGTGTCGCGTCGACGGTAGAACAGCCTGGTCTGAGCCTCTCCGGCCGGGGCCAAGAACCTGGTCTCTCTAGTAGACTCTATCCAAACGAAATGGACCTGATCTTGAGAAATCGAAACCATTGGAAAGGTAGGACTATGTCCTGATTTGTTTAGCGAAGCGACATGATCTTTGGGTAGGAATGAGCGACTGGTCGACCATTGGTCCCGCTGATGTTGGGAAAAGTAGATCTCCCAGTTCCCAGAACTTCCATCTCGCCAAAATAACCAGGTTTGATCAGAACCAAGATCTATCTGTGGGGAGACTGACTCAGCGGAATTGTCGGAGATCTGATAGAGGCTCAAATCCTGATTGAGCAGAGTCTCGGCCACCCAAATATCGGCGGGATCTGTTTGATAGCGCCGCGACTCCCAGGTAACCGCTGTCATGGGCAAGGAGGAAGGGCTATTAGCCAAACGAGTAGAGGTGAGAGAGGTTTCGGCCCGGCTCATGGCCACAGCCGGTCGGCGTGCGTTACCTGGGGAGGATAAGCGCCAATCGGGGCTGGACTTGAATTCCTGATACTGTTTGGCGTAGATTTGAGATGTCGCTTCCCGGTGATCTTGCCAGGCAACGATGGCCGACTGAAAACCGGCCGCCACGTCAGGTTCAGCCGATTCCCACTGGACTGAAGTCAGAGGGCGAACCTTCTGCCAGTTTAGACCTTGATCGTCACTGATAACAATTTCAGCCTGGGTAGATGATGATTGAGATGGTTGATTAGCCTCCAGACTCTGCGTGCTCATCCGTTCCCAGACAACATAGATGAAATTGTTCGGGAAAATTTTGGTCACGGCGATTCTAGGTCGATGTCCCGCTTCTGACAATACAGTTTGGCGTTGCCACTGTAGGCCGTCGTAAAGAGCGAACTTAACCCTCTGATCTTCTTGCCAGACCAGATAGAGATAACGGCGGTCGGCATCCAGGTCAGGGGATACACTATCAGCGATGGTTTCTGTGATACGTTGTTCCAACCCCC
>Ga0310345_10004998_pt1 | contig 11892 bp, 16 predicted proteins | sample HC15DNA20500_MG_FD_204667 | JGI IMG/M metagenome (GOLD analysis project Ga0310345, IMG submission 204667) | Marine microbial communities from station ALOHA, North Pacific Subtropical Gyre - HC15-DNA-20-500_MG | ecosystem: Environmental > Aquatic > Marine > Oceanic | place: Pacific Ocean: North...
TCAAAACACCCAAAGGAGCAGACCAGACAGTAGACTTATCCACATCCGAGCAGTCCATTTCTTCGTCAACCTAGTGGCTCAGTTTTGGACGTGACGCCTGGCTCAGTTTTGCTCGTGATTCAACAGACCGGCCACCAGGCGTGGTGGCAAGGCGGGCCGACCACGGCCAGAGGTGAAGTGCCCAGCGAAGTGGTGCTCGATCAACTCCCAGTCCATCAGCCCAGCCAGACGGATCAATGGGTGCTTCATGTTGAGCTGCTCGTCCAGGCGCGGGCGGAACATCTCAGCGGTCTGTGCGGTACGGGTATGGGGCTTCATGGGCTGCAAGATTTGCAAGAAAGCGCGAGGCCGGTATTTGTTTCCTTGCAAATATCGCACCACACTCCGACAGAAATCGCTTTGCAGATCAATGGCTTACGAGTTGTTCAGGGCGGACTGGGTATTCTCGATGTGCGAGCGGAGGTGCTGCCCAGCGACAAAGCGGCCATCGTGCAAGCCTTGCGCGCCAGCGGTGAGGTCGTGGCCTTCGTGGGTGATGGCCTGAACGATGGCCCTGCCCTGGCTGCAGCATCTTGCGGTTTTGCGATGGCCGGAGGTGCTGACGTGGCAACCGAGACCGCAGGCGTCACGCTGATGCGCGGCGACCCCAGGCTGGTGGCCGACGCCCTGGATGTGTCGCGGCGAACCTATGCCAAGATCAAGCAGGGGCTGTTCTGGGCCTTTGCCTATAACGTCCTGGGCATCCCACTGGCGGCACTGGGCATGCTCAACCCCGTCATCGCGGGTGCCGCCATGGCGCTCAGCAGCCTCAGCGTCATCGCCAATGCGCTCTTGCTGCGCCGTTGGCGGGGTGTGATGGAAAACGAGTTGCCACAGCACACCAAGCCTGCCACCGTCAATTCACAAGGAGCGGCTGCATGAGCGAACACATGAACATCGGAGAAGCAGCCAAGGCCTCTGGCGTGTCGGCCAAGATGATCCGGCACTATGAAAGCGTGGGGCTCTTCCCCGGCGCTTTGCGAACCGATGCAGGTTACCGCCAGTACACCGACAAGGAGGTCGGCACCTTGCGCTTCATTCGGCAAGCCAGAGACCTCGGGTTCTCGCTGGATCAGATCCGCGAACTGCTGGGACTGTGGCAAGACCGTCGACGCCCAAGCCGCCAGGTAAAGGCGCTGGCCCAGGCCCATCTGCAGGAGTTAAACCAGAAGCTCCAGGAACTGCTTGCCATGAAGGCCACCCTTGAACACCTCGTTCATTGCTGCCATGGTGATGACAGACCGGACTGTCCGAACCTCGATATCCTGGCAACCCCACATGCCCAAAGCGAAACGAAGCCCGCGCGTAGCGGGCTGCGGTCAGGTCGGCAAAGTTGACCTGGACGATGTGGGCAAGCAACGCATCATCCAATCAATCCAGGTGTCCTTCGCTGATCAGGTTGCCAAGCCTTGCCACCTCGTTGCTGCTCGCAACTATCTTCTTCCCGTCGACGGTTTCTAACGTTTCACCTTTTTTCATGTAAACGGCTTTTCCATACTTACTTTCCTTCGCCATTTTTCCATCCTTGAAAATGTAAAGCGTGCCACCATCTTTCAGTTGATGCGTAGCAGCGGCCTGATTTTTAGCCGCATCACCAGCATAAGCAGACCCGACAAATCCAATCAAGGCGACAAGCGTGATCAACGAGGTAGAATTTTTCATGGTGTTTCCTCTTAGAAATTGGCAAAAATGTGGCCTTCGAATAAAATATATAAGGCCACGACATGCAATTTAACCGCTGCCACCTTACATAGACATGACGTCGCGATGACTAATTTGACAGCATCTCGTCAATATTAAAACGTCTTGAAAACTCATCCGTCATTCTTGAAATAATGTACTTGTCATACACCCTTGCCAATTGCGCATCATTGCCACCCAAACGGATGTTCTTTTTGAACAAGGCCGTACGTCTGGACCCAGGTATATCTGGTCTGCGTGAGGGAGCATTGAAAACTTGCCTGACCCGAAATCCGGAGCGCACAGCACACGCGTTAACCCAAATATCATCCGCATCAGGACACGTCGCCCGGTAACCGATTCCGACTCGTTTGAGCAGAAGCAGAAAATCAGGTGGGTAAAGTACACCACCCACTCCAGTGGAGAAATTTAGATGGGAGGGGACACTGCTATTGCAAAGCGGCCATGCGATGTAGGGCATCAATGCATCGCCATTCGTTAAGACAGACCGAGCGCGCAAACAATGAATAACGGCCTTATCGCTCAACCAGGCATCAAAAAGATGCTTGAAAGCAAGATGTTCGTAAAAAACATCGTCGTCAATGGTGATCAAAGGTCGAACGAAAGAGGCATTCATCTGCAGATAAGGTTGCAGCTTTTTGTGAGGCCCATCGTTTTCGCAGGTTATCACCTCCAATCCACGATGACACAAACGCGTCAACGATTTCGGCAATCGCCCCGGCCAATCTTCCCGAGACAAGAACAGAATGACTCTTCTGGGCTTAATTCCGCTGCACGCAGATTCGATCGCCAAATGAACCCTGTTGACACGATCTCCGTGTGAAGTGAGGGACACATCAAACGCTGAGCTCTCGTCCACCAATTTTTCTTTCGATAACCAGTTTTTCAATGCATACCGAAGAAAAAGAAAATAGCTCTTCACCACAGCCCCAAAATAAAAAGCACTCCCAAATCAGGCCAAACACCATCTTCAGCAGAGTGGGCACTGAATTGGACTATGGGCGATCCTCTAACCAATCAACCGATCAGATAAATTGCCCAAGCAAAGCCTGATTGAATCGATCTCGGAAAAACACCACCGAGCAAAGACAGTCAACACCAACTCAACAAGCCTGGCGCCTAACGTGATTTAACACTTTCGTCAGGGCGCATTTTTTATTTCCGTCACGATCATCTTCCCACCCTCGCTGAGGACCATGAATTTCACCTGATCACCAGGCTTGAGATTGGACAAGATGCTCTTGTCTTTGGCGGTAAACACCATGGTCATGCCTGGCATGTCCAGGTGCTTGATGTCACCATGCTTGATGGTGACTTTGCCGTTGGTCTGATCAATTTTCTTGATCTCGCCGTCGGTCATTGCGGGAGCCTGCGCGGACTCCATCTTCGAATGATCCATATCTGCTTGCGCGAAAGAAGCAAGTGGAGAAGCGATACCGATGGCACAAGCCGATACGGCTAAAAACTTAGCAATGGCGTTCATTGTTGACCTCATGAGTAAGAGTTAAAAACCAGAACCGATCCGTCTTTGCGGATCAGCAGCACTTGGTATGGATCGCGGTGACCATCAAAGTCAGGCCCATCCATCCCAGGAGATCCGACAGGCATGCCAGGCACAGCCAAACCCAGGGCATGTGGCCTGTCTTTGAGCAACCGGCGGATATCGCGCGCAGGGACGTGCCCCTCGATCACATAGCCGGACACCACCGCCGTGTGACAGGAGGCGTGGCGCTCCGGCATGCCAAGGGTGGCACGCGCGGCCTTGTTGCCTTCATCCACCACGGTGACGACGAAGCCATTGTGCTCAAGGTGCGAGACCCACAGCTTGCAACAGCCGCAGTTAGGGTCTTTCCAAACCTTGATTGGTGTTCGCTCCGCAGCCTCTGAGGCCGCCCAAATCGTCGGCGCACATGCCAACGACAAGGCCGCCATCAGCACTTTGCGTCTGGAACGCAATGGAGATACAGATTGGTCTCGCATGATCATTTCTTCGAAACCTGGACCTTGCCCTTCATGCCCGCCTCGTAGTGACCAGGAACCAAGCACCCGAAATTCACTGTCCCGGCTTTAGTGAACTGCCAGACGATTTCACCTTGCTGCCCAGGCGCAATGGTCACCTTGTTGGGCTCGTCGTGCTCCATGTTCGGGAACTTCTTCATCACCTCCAAATGCTCCAAAAGTTCCTTTTCGGTCCCCAGGTTCATCTCGTGCTTGATCTGGCCTGCGTTTCTGACGACGAAGCGCACTGTTTCGCCCTGCTTGACTTGAATCGATGCAGGTTCAAATCGCATCTTGTCGCTCATCGAAACCTTGATCGTTCTGGTGACTTTCGATGCCCGACCAGGCTTGCCGATGGCGGTTTCTTCAGCGGCCTGGGTTCCTGCACCATGGTCATGCGCATGGTCTCCCCCAGCAAATGCGGAAGCGGACAGCGTCAAGCAAGTTGCAGCAATGAAGTGGGTGGCGAATCGACGTTTGTTCATCATGAAAAATCCGTATCAAGAGGTTGAGAATCAGTGATCGCTGTGAGACGTCGGCTTGCGGGCTCGCACCTCGACAGCCTTGTCAGGCTTCTTGGCCCGGGGCATAGATTGCCCACCTTCAGACTTGAATCTGGCAGGCTCACTCAAGGGGCCGGTATATTCATGTGCCACGGTGCCTGCAGGATGCTTAAACCAACCAGGGTCCTTGTAGTCGCCATGCTTTTGGTTCTTGCGAACCTTGACGACACTGAACATGCCGCCCATCTCGACCGAGCCAAAAGGCCCTTCGCCAGTCATCATGGGTACCGTGTTGTCAGGTATCGGCATTTCCATCTCGGTCATGTCGGCCATCCCACGCTCGCCCATGACCATGTACTCAGGCAAAAGGCCCTTGATCTTTTTGGCAACGCCACGGTGATCCACACCAATCAGATTTGGAACGTCATGCCCCATGGCGTTCATGGTGTGATGGCTCTTGTGGCAGTGAAAAGCCCAGTCCCCCTCCTCATCGGCCAAAAACTCGATCTGCCGCATTTGCCCAACGGCAACGTCGGTGGTCACCTCGTACCAGCGAGTGCTCTTCGGCGTCGGGCCACCATCGGTGCCTGTCACCAAGAATTCATGTCCATGCAAATGGATGGGGTGGTTCGTCATCGTGAGATTGCCAACCCGGATGCGCACTTTGTCGTTGAGTCGAACGTTGAGCGAGTCGACCCCGGGAAAGATGCGGCTGTTCCACGCCCACAGATTGAAGTCAAGCATGGTCATCGTCTTGGGGGTGTAACTGCCCGGATCGATGTCAAAAGCATTGAGCAAGAAGCAGAAGTCTCTGTTGACCTCATCGATTAACGGGTGCTTGTTCTTCGGGTGCGTGACCCAAAACCCCATCATGCCCATGGCCATCTGTGTCATTTCGTCGGCATGGGGGTGATACATGAACGTTCCTGGACGACGTGCCACGAACTCGTAAACGTAGGTCTTCCCCACAGGAATGGCGGGCTGATTCAAACCGGCCACACCGTCCATGCCGTTGGGCAGCCGCTGTCCATGCCAATGGATGCTCGTGTGCTCAGGCAACCGATTGGTGACATAAAGCCGAACACGGTCGCCTTCAACCACCTCGATGGTGGGCCCAGGGCTTTGCCCGTTGTACCCCCACAGGTGCGCCTTGAAGCCTGGCGCCATCTCCCTCACCACGGGCTCGGCAACCAAATGGAACTCCTTGACGCCTTGGTTCATCCGCCAAGGCAAAGTCCAGCCATTCAAGGTCACCACAGGGTTGTAAGCACGCCCTGTTTCAGGAACGAGAGGAGCCATGGTGTCCGAACTGGTCTGAATCACCGGCTCAGGCAACGCGGCCATCGCCACGCGACTGACGGCACTGGCTGCCACGGCGCCACCAGCAATGCCAGCCATCCTGAAAAAATCTCTTCTTGACGACATCTTTGTTCCTTTGATCAATGACCGCCACCGGCGCTGGGAGCTGCGCCGCCGACGGACAAGGTGGTACTGGTGGGGCGCCCGATCAGCGATGCCTGCATCGCGGCGTCGGCCAACCAGAACTGTTGTTCAGCATCGATGGCGGCAATCACAGTTTCCACTTGATCCCGGTAGTCGGCCAGCAACTCGAATACACCGATGAGCATGCCGTTGTAGCGAAGCTGGTTCTCATCCGAGATGACCTTGCGCAAAGGCAGAACCTCGTCTCTGTAATGCCTGGCGACGTCATGAGCAGCTCGATAAGCCGAATAGCTCTCTCGCAGGTTGGAGCCTGCTGAGCGTATGACGGCATCAAGCTGATTGGCCGCAGCCAAAGTACGCGCATTGAAGGCGTCGCGCTGCATACCGCCCCAGTCAAAAATTGGCAGTCGCAAGGCCAACTCATAACCTCTGGCAGTGGAACTTGTTCCCGCTGCGTTATCAAATTTGGTGTTCCTGCGGGCGGTCAACTCGATGTCGGTAAACGAGTTCACCAGTTCAAGACCCTGAGCCTTGGCATACGCATCGAAATTGCTCTGGGCCAAGCGAATATCCAGTCGAGATTGAGACGCCTGCGCACTGAATGCCTTCGGATTCACCGGTTCCTTGGGTAAGTCGGGGAGACGATCTGGAAGCCTCAGTTGATCGACTTGGGCATCGTTCAAACCAAGCAGACGTACCAACTCCTCTCTGGCCGCCGTGTTCAGATGGCTTACAGAGGCCAACCGGGTTGCTGCGTCGGCATAAAAGGCCTGTTGCCTGGCGCGCGAAACTCGGTTGAAGTTGCCGACCGCTTGCATACGCTGCGCCAGTTCTGCGCTTGCTTGCGATGCCTCATAGACCTGTTCGGCATACTTGAGCGTCTGTTGAGCGGCCACAGCACGGACCCAAGCCTGGCGGACCAAGGTCACCTGATCCACGACGTCTGCTGCCAGCTTCACCTGTGCTTGATCGATTCGTCGGCTGGCGGCACTTTGTCGCCAAGGTAAAGAGATGAGGTCAAGCAAACCAAAGGACAATGCGCGCCCCAACTCCAGCTCATCGCCAGCGCGCAAGCGCTCAAAACTGAACACCGGATTGGCGATGCGGCCTGACTGAGCCGTCTGAGCTGCTTCAGCCCAACTCTGCGCCAGCAGGGCTTGCATGGAAGGACTATTGACCAACGCCAACTCCACTGCTTGCGACTGGCTCAAAGGCTTTTCCAGCAGTGATTGAGCCCGTCCGCCGAGCTTTGCCTTTTCAGAATCGTTCGTCACCAGCGACAGATTCCCCTGCGTGAAGCCCGAGGTTTCGTCGTTGATGCGCTTGACCGATTGACCAATGTCGATGCTGGCACAACCCGAGAGAACACCCAAACCGATCACAGCGATACCCGCTCTCAGCGGTACTCGATTGAACAGCCCTTTCATCGACGGCTCTCCCCGTGACCTGCGTGCGGATCATCGTTTCCAGACTCGGTGCTCGGTTTGATGTTGGGACCACCACGCGACTCTCGTGCGTAAGCTCGCCAACCACCAATTCGACCGACCAAGTCGTTGGACTCCTTCCAGGCCGCGAGAACCGGATCGGAAAAGCCCTGGTAGCTGCCAATAGGGGATCGGTAGGTCACCTTGAATTCAGGTGGCGCGATTGGTTCAGCACTGGCAGGCTGCTGGGCTTGGGTCAGCCCCCCCATGGCTAACAGCACCAGACCCAGTGCGGGGCGAACAACATAGGACGATTGGGCCAATAGCATGTCTTCCTCTTGGCAAGCTGTGATTTCAAGCTGCCATTGTGCTCAGGTCAGCCTGTCGAGAACCTGTTTCGCAGATGACAGTTTTGTCATCTGCGAAACGCACGTCAGAATGGCGGCAAACTCATGCGCTGGCAGGAACTGGAGATCACCGTGCGCATCTTGATCGTAGAAGACGAACCAAAGACCGGGGAGTACCTGCGCCAAGGGCTCAGCGAAGCAGGGTTTGTTGTCGATCTGGCGACCAACGGCCCCGACGGGATTCACCTCGCCAAACACGGTGCGCACGATCTGGTGATCCTGGACGTCATGCTGCCAGGTCTCAACGGGTGGCAAGTGCTGAGCACCTTGCGTCAGCAGGGCCTGGAAATGCCTGTCTTATTTTTGACAGCCCGCGATCAAGTCGAGGATCGTGTCAAAGGGCTGGAGTTGGGCGCCGATGATTACCTCATCAAACCGTTCTCGTTCGCGGAGTTGCTGGCGCGGGTTCGAATCATCCTGCGCAGGGGGCGGCAGCATGGTGACGGCCCAACGTTGTGCGTTGCTGATCTTGAGATGGATCTCTTGCGACGACGCGTGACCAGAGGTGGCGTGAGGATCGACTTGACGGCCAAAGAGTTCGGTCTTCTGGAGCTACTGATGCGGCGACAAGGTGAGGTGCTGCCGCGTTCTCTCATCGCATCGCAAGTGTGGGACATGAACTTCGACAGCGATACCAACGTGATCGAGGTGGCCATTCGGCGGCTGAGGGTCAAAATCGACGAAGGCCAAAACATCAAGTTGATTCAAACAGTACGAGGAATGGGGTACGTTCTCGAAGAGCCTGGAAGGTCTGCACAGTGAAGATCGAACGACTGAAGGCGTTGTCACTGACCGCTCGCTTGACATTGTTCTTCACCTTGACGTCCGTGTGCATTGTGCTGGGCTTGGGCAGCCTGCTTATGTACGCTGCAGACCAGCATTTCATCGATTTGGACCGCTTCACCCTCAGTGACAAGCAACTCCTCATCAAGGACATCCTAACGAAGTCGCGCTCTCAAGATGACGCCCGCAAAAGATTGAGCGAGGCCTTGAATCACCACCACGGCATGTACATCTCTGCCAAAGGCATTGACGGATCAACACTCTATAGTTCAGATCGGTTTTCTCCGCCTGGGCAAGTGGCGCCGGGGCTGAGCCAGCCTGACGAGCAGGTGATTCAAAGGTGGCAGAGTCAAGGGCGGGAATACCGGGCGCTTCGCATGCAGCAAAGCCCTGGATACGACCCCACCAACGCCCTTGACGTTGTTGTGGCCATTGACACGAAACACCACGACGAATTCATCGCCCAACTCGGCCGAACCTTGGCGATTTACACGGTACTTGCGATGATCGCCAGCGGCATGTTCAGTTGGTTTGCTGCCCACCAGGGTCTTGCTCCGTTGAGGGCGATGAAATCGCGTGCTGCGACAGTTTCCGGGAGGCAACTTGACGAGCGGATGCCTGTCGGCTCAGTTCCCATTGAGATGGCCGATCTGGCAAAGGAACTCAACAGCATGTTGGACAGGCTGCAAAGTGATTTTCAGCGTTTGTCAGATTTCTCCTCCGATCTGGCGCATGAACTGCGCACACCTATCAGCAACTTGATGACGCAAACACAGGTTGTCCTGTCATCGCAACGTGACACGGAGACCTATCGAGATACCCTGGCATCTAACGTCGAGGAGTTTCAGCGCTTGGCCAGAATGGTGTCAGACATGCTTTTTCTGGCCAAGACTGAACGCAGCTTTGCCATACCTCAAAAGGAGCATTTTCAAGCGTCATCAGAAATCCAGAAACTCGTAGAGTTCTACGATGCCGTCGCGGAAGAAAAATCCATCCGCATCAACCTTGTGGGCGATGATCTGATCACAGGTGACAGGCTGATGTTCAGGAGGGCCGTCAGCAATCTGCTGTCAAATGCCCTTCGCCACACACCGAGCAGCGGAGACGTTTGCATCTCCGTGCGAAAAGCAGAGCCCTATATCGAGGTGGCTGTCGCCAATTCTGGTGAAGACATCGACCCCAAGGTTTTGCCAAGGTTGTTCGATCGATTCTTCCGTGCAGACCCCGCTCGGGCTCACCCATCCAGCGACGGCGCAGGGCTGGGACTGTCCATCACGCGCGCCATTGTCGAAGCCCACAGCGGAAAAGTCGCCGTCACCTCAGAGCATGGGCGTACCTGCTTCACGCTGAGTTTCCCGGTGGGCGACAGGGCGAACCCGACCCACGCCTGACGTGCTCGTTCTGTTGTGGAATTGGCATCCAGGCACCCGGTGCCGCGCAATGCGCGCCCTCTGCCATTGATCTAGATCAAGCTGGCTGGCGTTAATGGCCTCAATGACACCAAGATAACAAACCTGTAATCTCCGGCTCACCTGCATGAAAGGTGCCGCCTCTAAGCTGAACTCACCACAACCGTTCGCCTAGCGAATACTGGAGTCAGCATGATCGTCAATCAACGCAATTTCTCTGCCGCAGCCCTGGTTTTTTTGGCACTGAACGGAATGGCCTTTGCACAATCAAAGGCAGAAGATCACTCGGCACATCACCCTGCGGCGTCGGCGTCAGTTGTTGCCCCAAGCGCATCGACTTCGTCGGCCATGAGCGAGTCAATGGGCATGCACGCCCACATGGAAAAGCACCACGCCGAAATCCAGCGAATCATGAAGATCCGAGACTTCAAGAAGCGCCAGGAAGCCATGAATGAGCACATGAAAGCCATGAAGGAAAGCGGCTGTCCAATGATGAAAGACGGCATGGGCATGGGCCCGGCATCCGGTACGAAAAAGTGATTTCCACGTAAACACTCGCAATACACGGAGCGCAAATGACAAACGCACACACCCATCACCAAAGCAGCACTGGACGCCCATCGTTTCTGAGGTCCCCGGTCGGCGTAGCGTTGATCATGGTCGGCGCCATTCTGGCGTTCTTCGTATTGCGAGAGCACTGGTCGCATGTCGTGGGTAAGCTGCCCTATCTGTTGCTATTGGCATGCCCACTGATGCACCTGTTCGGGCATGGACATGGCGGTCACGGAGGGCAAAAGCACGGGTCTGACACGCCACAGAAATCGGCAGATTCTGGCAAGACAACCCGATGAAGTGCATACAACGTGAGTTTGGAGCGGCCTACGAGGCCCATGCTTTCATCACACCAAGGTTCCTGCCGCGCTTTTTCCAATCACCGCTGGAGAGTTGCCCGTGAATGAAAATCACAGCCATCACCACTCACCAAGCGATAGCACCGCATTGCTTGACGACGAAGTCAAGGATCCAGTTTGTGGCATGACGATCAGGCAGCAATCGGCACTGACCGAGAGCTACGCAGGCAAGATGTTCTTCTTCTGTAGCGAACGCTGCAAAGCCAAATTCCTCTCAAGCCCAGATCGGTTCGTCTTGCCAAACGAGGCGCAGCAGGCTGAAGCAACACCTCCTCAGTTACCAGCCTCGGAGCAACTCACAGGCGCCACCTATACCTGCCCCATGCACCCGGAGGTTCGTCAGGACCACCCGGGAAACTGCCCCAAGTGCGGCATGACGCTGGAGCCCTTGCTTCCCATCCTGGATGACGACAACCCTGAATTGCGTGACTTTCAGCAGCGCTTTTGGTGGACGCTTCCACTAACTGCCGTCGTATTCGTGCTGGCAATGTTCGGACACAACCTGGGGCTGATGGACATGACCGTCCAAAGCTGGGTGGAACTGATCCTGGCCACACCCATCGTGCTATGGGGCGGTTGGCCCTTCTTCTATCGGGGCTGGCTATCGGTGGTGCATCGCAGCCCCAACATGTGGACACTGATCGGCCTGGGCACTGGTGCGGCGTACTGGTACAGCGTCGTGGCCACCGCGGCGCCGCAGGCCTTTCCTGCTTCTTTCATGGCGATGGGGCGTGTGGCGGTTTACTTTGAAGCCGCTGCGGTGATCATTTCGCTGACGCTGCTTGGGCAGTTGCTTGAACTGAAGGCGCGCTCTCAAACCTCCGCGGCCATCAAATCGCTCTTGGGTTTGGCGCCCAAGACAGCCCGGAGGTTAAAGCCTGACGGGACCGAAGAAGACATCCCGTTGACCCATGTGCACGTCGGAGACCGCTTGCGCGTGAGGCCCGGAGAGAAGGTTCCTGTGGACGGCGTCGTGGAGGAAGGCACGAGTGCCTTGGACGAATCCATGCTTACCGGTGAGCCCATTCCCGTGAGCAAGCGATCGGGCGACAAGGTCATAGGCGCGACGATCAATACCAACGGCGCGCTGATCATTCGCTCGGAGCGTATTGGATCGGAGACCATGCTGTCGCAGATAGTGCAGTTAGTGTGTTGAATCACGAGCAAAACTGAGCCACTGAAGGGTCTCCGTCACGTCCAATTTTGAGCCACGTTATCCACCTACCCTGCTGCTTTTTGCAGCAGCGGGGGACAGGAGTGATCAACGTGAGCAC
>Ga0310345_10004999_pt1 | contig 11890 bp, 24 predicted proteins | sample HC15DNA20500_MG_FD_204667 | JGI IMG/M metagenome (GOLD analysis project Ga0310345, IMG submission 204667) | Marine microbial communities from station ALOHA, North Pacific Subtropical Gyre - HC15-DNA-20-500_MG | ecosystem: Environmental > Aquatic > Marine > Oceanic | place: Pacific Ocean: North...
AATGGTAAACTGATGGAAACTGATGGAACAGTACTCAATTTCAGAGTTTATTCTAAAGTAGCAAAGAGTGGAAAGGTTTGGTACAAGTTAAGTATGTATCCACCTAAGGATCAGCAGCAGGGGCAACAGAGCCAGCAGTATAGTCAGCCTGTTCAACAGGCCCCAGTTCAACAGCCCCCTGTTCAGCAGCCTCCAGTGCAACAGCAGGGCCAGGGTGAAAAGATGCCCTGGGACGATTAGCTAGGTATCCCTTCCACATACCATGGCTTTATCACAAACCACTAGGATGGGGCTGAAGGCTGAACAGAGATTCAGAATATATGCCGAATCCAAAGGCTTCGAGGTGACCAAGTCACCTGAGGCTTATGATCGTCTTGAGCATTGGGATCTACACCTGATGCTCAAGGCTGATGCCAAATGTATAAAAAAAATCAACAGAAAAGATAAGGATGTTCAGGATGTATGGACCTGGATTGAATTAAAAGGTAGGTGTGATGCTGGTTGGCTGTATGCCAATAAATCGAATGTACTTGCCTTTGAGACTTTTCCATCCTGGTGGATTGTAAGAAATAAAGATTTGAGAAAACTAGTAAAAAGATTTGTACATCTTGACCAACCATTTGTTACAAAGCCAGAAGATGCTAAGTATAGGCTATATAGCCGTAAGAAAGATGAAAACGGTGGCCCACTAGATATTATAACTTTAGTGGAAACAGAAGAAATAAAAAAAATTGGCTGGGAATGGTTGAAATGAATTTAAAACCAGGGCGGTTAGATCATACAAAAGGCTCCGCAAGTCTTAGAGAGGCCATTTACACACAGCTACCAACCCTAGGGTTTCACCCCCTCCTCTCGCATACTAACCGCCCTATATATTTAGAACATGGCATACTCAACAACAGCTAAGAAAGATTTTGGCAGACTTATGAAGTTATGCACGGCATATAATGACATTGGAGCAGTAATGTTTCACAAGGAATGCATCAGGTTCTATAAAGGTGTTTTAGATAAGGAAACTGACCCAGAGTCCAGGGTGGGATTCAATAAAGCGATAGAAGGACATAAAAAATTATTGAGAAAAGAAGAGCATGTTAGTAACTAAAAAGAAATATCAAGAACTAAAAGATCAGTATGATGTAGCCCTGAAACAGATGAATAAAATGGAAACCATCATCGAATATGTTGATGAGGTTTGTAAGGCATGGCACCTGAAAAAGGTTGGCAACCTCAGGGCTATATCTACTATAGCGAAACTGTTTAACCCTAAGGACAGCGGAAACGAGAAATGATTTGGAAAACACAACAGGTATTGGCCTGCTTGGCGAACTGGCAGTCCGTAAGGAATTGCACCGCCAGGGATTCAATGTGTACATACCACAATGTGATAATGACCAGGTAGATATGGTTGTTGAAAATAAACATGGGGACTTCCATAGAGTAAATGTTAAAACTGTGACTAAGATGAAGACAAGTACCAGTATAGAAATTAAGCTGCATAAACATAGGCATAGCGGTAGGGTTGATGTTCTAGCCATCTATTACATGCCTGAGGACATTATGGCCTTCGTTCCGTACATGGACCAGGCTACAATTAATTTGGCCCTTAGAAACGCTAAAAATAACCAGCAGGATCGCAGAAACTGGTTCTGGGCCTACACTGATTTCCCAGAGTTTGAATGAGTAGTCCTGAAATAGAAGAACGGTTCAAGATACTACAGCAGCGGATTGTAAATCTTGATGCGAAGTTTATGGGACAGATAGCAGTAGCTAGAGACAGGCACCTATTAACAAATGATAGAATAAATGAATTATTAGAAAGAATACAATACTTGGAAAAGGAAATAAGAGAGTAATGGACCTGGAGTCAGATTTTATTTTTGATGATATGTGTGAGGCCGTGTTCCCTGCCATTGAATGGATGTTAGAAGATGATGATGTTAAGCCTGCAGATATCCCAGAGTTATTGGCAGAGGAAGATGATATTAACCTGGAGCAGGCAGAAAGACTTTATAAGGCTTACAAAGTGAATAACAATGAATAAACCAAGGAGAATAGCAATGAAAGAAAAAACGAGTAGAATAGCGTTTAGTAGAAACCCCAAATACTTTAACTCGATCACTGTTTGGGACAGCCCTAAGGCACTACAGTTTGCAATTGATCAGTTAGAATCCAGGAATAAAAAGTACAGTATTGAAAGACGATGTAATACTGCAGTAGGTGGTGATCAAATAAGAATATGGTCTAAAACTTTTTCGAGGAACTTCTAATATGAGTAATCAAAAAGTAGCACTTTCCATAGCAGCACAAATTGAGAAAAGGTTGAATGGTGGTAGTGACGAACATGGCAATAAGCCAATCAATAAGGATCTAATTAATACTGATCCCAGGGACTGGCTCCAGGAGGCTTATGAAGAAGCACTGGATCTTGTCTTTTATTTATATGCAGCACTGGAACGAAGGAAGATAAAGCAGAACGGAGAGAAAGTAGATCTGCAATCTATTAGAGGCAACAGCCCAGAATAGTGAAAGACGATCTCTCTAGGAAATTAGCCAAGGGTTATATTGGCTTGTTTAGATCTATCCAGGATCACTGGCTCTGGGATGATAAGCCCGTAAGCAGGGGCCAGGCCTGGGTAGATATGTTAATATGGGCCAGCCATAAGGACCGTGAAACACCAGTGACCGATGGCTTCGTTCAGATCAAAACAGGCCAGTTTATTAGGACCCTGAGACAGATGGGAAAGGCCTGGGGATGGTCCACCAGTAAGGTACATCGGTTTCTTGACTTGTTACAGGAGGCGAACATGATACGACTCGAAAACGAAACAAGAACGACACATGTAAGTATCCTTAAATACGAGACTTACAGGGAATTGACTATGTCAAGCGAAACAAGAACGAAACAAAGACGAAACAAAGACGAAACAAAGTCGAGACATAACAAAGAATATAATAATTATAAAGAAACTAATAATAGTATGTCTGCAACGGTAAAACCGTATGCAGAAAGAGTGAGTAATTTTTTTGATAATATTAATGGAGATCTAAAACAAACCTGGACCGATGCATATCCTAATATTGATATTGATTACCAATTAGGGAAAGCTAAAGCCTGGCTGCTATCTAATACCAATAGAGCCAAGCGAGACTTTCCTAAGTTCATTAACAACTGGCTTGCCAAGGCTATGGAAATGCCAGGCAATCAAGTGATTAAGCCTACCACCCCCAAATTAGCCAAGTATATATGTATTAGCTGTGACAATAGACAAGAGTCTTCTATTGACTACTGGAAACTAAAGTGTTCAAAGTGTGGTAACGCTGGCACGATGGTTACACCACATGAATACCCCTACATGAAAAAGAGTTATGATGGATAATAACTATTTGACTGCTATAGTGCCAGGTGTGCCCAAAGCACAAGTAAGGCATAGACATACCAAGCGTGGACATACCTATGATCCTTCAGCTAAAGACAAGAAAGATTTTATCTATAAACTGAAAACTTATAATTGCGGATCCCCACACAAATTAGTAGAACCATTCACAGGTGAAATAATACTAATGATTACCTTCCAATTCCCCTGGCCTAAGAAATGGTATAGAACTGGCAAGTACTCAGGACAACTGAAAGACACCGCACCCACTGAACACACTATTAAACCAGACATTGATAACCTACTGAAGTTTGTAATGGATGCAGGCAATGGTGTGCTATGGAAAGATGATCGCCAGGTACACCAGGTCCAAATGAAAAAGATCTATGGACCATCACCTGAAACAGTAATCATACTGGAGGAAAATAATGAGTGATAATGTAACTACCACCAGGGAAGATGTTAATGTAACTGTAACAGAATCCCTTAACGACTCTATCTTTAAATCACTAACCAGGATTGAGAGTAGCCTGAATGAAGTACTGTTAATGATGGAGCATTTACCAAGGGATGATAGTGTTAATATTAGTGAGGCCTGGGAAAAGCAGTTAAGGTCTGCTGTTGCTACGGCCTGTAGAAGAGCAAGGCCTTATCGTGGATCCAATGATTCTATTATCGTTGATACAGTGGTGGCTATTATGAAGGGTCATAATGAAGATTGATAATGAACGGCAATTAATTGTGATAGAGGCACTACGCTGCTATCGTGATAAACTGGTGTCAATGAAGATTGATGCTAAACCAGTTATTGATTTCCTTAATGAGTTCCGTAGGGAAAAGGAAAGAGTGGAAGCTGATGAAAACAAATAGGCGTAATGATGTTGATAATTATGTTGTCAAGGATGTGTATAAGGAAATAATAATTAGAAGAATGAGAGCGAGAAAAAGTACCGCTAGACTTAGAAAACGCCTTGAAAAAATACATGGTAAAAAATGGGAAAAAATAATAATGGATTCGTATTGGGATATATGAAGTTAGCACTTGGATCATTGCAAGAGATCTGCTGGCGTATCGCCAGGGCTATCGTTATTCTATTGATACTATTTGGATTAGCTGTTGCTATACCAACATTGATAGCTGCTGATAGCCTGTCTGAATGGATTAACGACAAATAGACCATTACGATCTTATAGGTAGTATAGCCAAATCCCAACAGGACTATCCTGATGGTATAGGGGTTAGGCGTAGTTTGTTTTGTATACGGTCCGTGGTAGGTAAGAAACCATTGTACAACTGTACCAGGCATGAACTAGACAGGGTCCTGTTTAGATCCAGGAAAGAATATAAATTACTGAAAACAAAAAAGCCCCAGTAACGGGGCTTCTCTGTTAGGGAGTGGCTGCTCTTAATTGTCTATAACTTTGACTGGTATTTTCCAATCAAGATTTACGAATGAATTCTTGATCGCATTCTTAACACCTTCCACTATGATCTCGTATGCTCTGCCTAATAGAAGAATATCTTCTTCATCGGCATCTTCAAGTTCTTCAATGCTATCCCAATCGACCAGTTCACCAATCAAGTTATCATCTATCTCACGGATAATTTGATGTGCTGCAATTGCAAAAGCCCCTGCTTGTTTAAGATCTGACATTGTTGCCTCCTATAGGTTTCCGATTATTAGTATTAATAACCACCAGCCTATGATAAATAGACAGGCTGCTAGTTCTTTAACGAAGGTTGGCTTGTCCACGATTAGCCTCTTACCTTCTCAACTAAGTGTTGTCTTACAATAGATCCCAGGAACTTCTGAAAGCTGAGTCCAGCTGCGAGTGCTGCCAATCTCAGTTCCTTCTTCTCTTGCCTGGAGATCTCTATCTTTAAGTATACATAGTTCATTTTAATATCTCCTGAATGAAGGCGAGAGTGTAGTATAAACCTTCTGATAAATAGTAGGTCGCTATTACACTCTCACCGATTGATTGTAGTTGCTTGATCATTATTTGTTTATCGCATTCGCTAGTTCTAATTCACGATCCCAATTTGTATCCTTGATGTACACATCACTGATCAACTTCTTAGTGTTATGCCCAGATACATTCTGTATTTCATCAAGGCTTGCATCACTGTCTATTGCTCTGTAAGTGAAACTGGAATGTCTCAGGCAACCAAGACCGAATATCTCTTTTTCAAGATCTTCTTCAGTTTTATAGCCCTGCTTAATGATGGACTTCTTGAACCTGATTGTTGATTTGTTTCTCTTATTCCTGTCATCAAACAGTCCAAAACATTTGTTTCCAAATGTGTCCAGTACATCAGTTACAGCATCATTGAGAACTATGTTGACAGGTTTCTTAGCACTGTCTTTAGTCTTCTTACGCCAGATCACAATTGCTCTAATATCTTTACCACTCTGTGATGTCCTGGTAACGATACTATCTTTAGTGAGTTCGCTGATGTCTACAGGATTTAAACCAGTGTTCTTTAGGAATGTCCAATAGATCTTATCCTTGTCACTGGCAGTTCTAATGGCTTCATTAACAACACTGTGAGGTAATGCAATGTATTCTCTCACTGAATGTTGGCCTGGTTTCTTAGCATCTTCTACAGGATTGCCATCATCTTTTGGATAGTATTTATACTGGATGGCATATTCAAAGATCATCCTGGTTGTTTGTAGATACTTGGCTATCGTTGAACCTGATTTGCCTTCAAGGCTCTTATCATCAATGAAGTTCTGAACTACTTCAAGGGTGATGTTAGTAATTGGAGTATTCTCACCAACGCACTCAGTAAATACATTGTAGTTGGTTTGTTCTTTACTTAGCCAACCCTCAGTTACTTTTACTTGTTTCCTTGTTGGTGTTGTACCTCTAGCGATAACACCTTTCAACCATGCATCTCTAATCTCTTTGTAGGTCCGAGTGCTGATTTGATCGGCAACTGGTCCACCATTGATGGCTGATGAGCCTGGTAGATTATTGCTGAGTATTATAGCTAATTTGGTTTTGTCTTCGTCACTCAATAAATCAACATAACTGACAATTGATGGTAAATCAATTCTGCCATGTCTGATGTCTAATTCTCTCTGTTCCCATTCATTAGCCTTTAAAAGGGCTAACTTATGAGCCTTGCGAGATCCATAAACACTGTTCCTTATTTTAGTTGTTTCTGGTGTTTTCCAAGTACCATCTGCCAACTTGTACGAAGCGTACCAAATGTCATTATATCTTAGATATACGCTTGCCATGATTTATCTCCTTTTCGCTGTTTTTTAAGTCTCATTGCACCCACAATATATATTAGTATAACGAGTTATACAATTAATATTATGATGTAGAAAGTAATGTAAAGTCACTGATTTGATTTGTCGAGATTGAATCATTGGTTTATAATGGCGTGTGAAAAATTATCAATTTGAGTTTAATGGGCTTCAGTGAGCAATCCTGGAAAAAATCCAGTCTTGCAGGGTCCGATCAGTCCAATCACGCATAGTAAGCGTGTTCCTACGAGGAGAAATCATATGGAAACAGTCATTAGTAGCAGTATAGTAGAAAATGAGTGATAAAGGCGGTAATCCTAATTGGGTCAAGGGTGTATCAGGTAACCCTAAGGGCCGTAAGCCTAGTCATTTCGGTCAGTATTTAAGGGAGCATCCATCAACACCATTAGTACTAGAGAAGATCATAGGTGCTGCACTAGATGATGATGATCCAAGGCAGAAGGATGCCTGGAAGATAGTCGCTAACAAGATAGCCCCAGACCTCAAGGCCCAGGAGATAACAGCAGAGGTTGCTACCCACATAGGAGTGATTGCTCTACCCTCGAAGAGGCCCCCCCCACTTCCCTCCATAAACGGGGGTGGGTTAGAGACTGGGCCAAAAAAATTAGTAGCCCCAGTAGAAGTCTCCCAGGAAAAAGACCCCCCACCCCCACCTTCGGAAATGGGTCCCCCTAATGGAGTTAATGGTACCAAGGACAAAATATAATTGAACATACAGAAAGAGGCCATAAGGGAACGCCAGGAAAAGATCACAATAGACACTCCTTACGGAACTATTGAATCTGACTCTGGTAATCATTTAGTTGATATAGGGACAGTAGTTTTTATAATAGTTGTTTGTGCATTATTAAAAATCAAAGGTGCATTATTACTAAAAAAGATGTTTAAGAAATAATGGATATAGAAGTATTAAATGAACTCGGATACTTCGAGATAATTGAAATATCAATCTGGATAGGCGTGATGTATTACGGGAAATGCTGGGTAGATAGTAGGTTTAAATAGAAGTGAGAAAGCTAATAAAGAATGTTATCACAGAAGATGAAGCTGCATCTATGGTCATGGTTGGTAATAAATATCACACTTTACCAGTAATGAAAAAAATTAAAGACACCATAAATAAGGAAGTTGGTCCTATTGACTGGGACCCACCAACCTATATGCTTATAGAGGAATGTAGACAACATGAGTGGCATGTAGACACTGGCAGCAACAATCATATGACCTGGTGTGATTACGGTATATCTATTCTTTTAAATGACAAGGAAGAATCTGGTAAACTAGAATATAGAGATGGGACCAAGATAGATAATTATTTACACATGGCAATTCACAGTAGTGATGTAGAGCATAGGGTAGCTGATAATAAAGGTACCAGGCAAGCATTTTTAGCATTTGTAAGTAAAGCGTAATGGAAGAAAGGATTATATGGCAGCCCCATCCTGGTCCTCAGACTGATGTATTGACCAGGAGAGAATCAGAGATCTTATTTGGTGGATCCAGGGGTGGTGGTAAGACTGAGGCCATGACAGTATGGATGGTAGAGCCAGACTACATTTCTAACCCCAGGTATAGGGGCCTGGTTATCAGGCGTAACTACGATGATCTAAAGGATTGGATTGACAGGGCCAAGTTCATGTACAGGTACATGGGTGTCAAGGTCACGGGGAACCCAGCCCAGTTTGAATTTCCATCAGGGGCCAAGATCTGGACAGGTCACTTATCCAATGAAGATGCTTGGACCAAGTATCTGGGTCAGGAATACCAGAAAATTGCTATTGAAGAGTTGACCCTAATCCCTAATGAATTAGACTATTTAAGGTTAATCTCGTCTGCCAGAAGCACAATCCCTGGTATATCGGCCCAGGTATTTGGGACCACAAACCCAGGGGGTCCTGGGCATGGTTGGGTAAAAGCCAGGTTTGTAGATGTAGCCAGGAACAAAACCTATTTTGACAAAACTAGTAGAAAGTCACGGATTTTTATACCTAGTAAGGTAACAGATAACCCTACTATCATGCGTGAAGATCCAGAGTATATTGAGAGTTTGAAGGCCTTACCTGATGAATTACGGAGGGCATGGCTTGATGGAGACTGGGACATATTCTCTGGGCAGTTCTTCCAGAAGTGGAGACATGATGTACATGTTGTGGAACCTTTTGAGATTCCGCATGAGTGGTACAAGTATCGGAGTTGTGACTACGGTTTTGCAGCACCCTTCGCAGCAGGTTGGTATGCTGTGGATTTTGAAGGGAACATTTACTTATATCGTGAACATTATGTAGCTGGTCAGGAACTGAGTTATCACATTGATAAGATATTGGAGTTATCGGGAAATGAAAAGTATATGATGACAGTTGGAGATCCTAGTATGTGGATCCGTAATCCGCAAAATACAAACAGGTCTGATGTTGTGGCACCTACGAATATGAGTATTGCCGACATCATGGGTAGGCATGGAATAACTATAATAAAGGCAAACAATGAAAGAGTAAACGGCTGGAACCTTTGTCGGCAATACCTGGATCATTCAGAGAACCAACCTCCAAGATTAAAAGTTTTTTCTAATTGCCAAGAATTCATACGGACCATACCGAGTTTAGTACATGATGATAAGAAGCCAGAGGATATGGATACTACTGGTGAGGATCACCATGCTGACCAAATGCGTTATATACTACATTATTTAGCCAGGCCAAAGAAGGTTGTACAGAGGCCCTGGCTGCAAAAAGAATTAGACAAGCTGCTGGCTGAAGACACCAGCTATGATGGTGTCAGGGCATGAAGATAGAAATATTTAATTTTGTAAAAAAAAAGTGGGAAAAGAGCGACCTGCCTGAAATAAAAAATCTTGAAGATGAGAAAAAACTTGTCAAGAGTTTGGGAGATATGTCCCATGATTATCATTCATCACTGGTGCGAATAATAGATGTTATGGCCCAGATGAAGGAGAAAACTATCAAAATGGAGAAAGACTAATGGCTAATGAAAGTTTAGAAAAATACCAACCAAGTAAAGAAGAAGAGCGAATAATCAAGCGTAGTGAAGCTATGTTTGATATTTGCCATAAGGCTAAATCCAATACTTCCAAGGTATGGCGTGAGTCTGAGAAACTTTACATGGGTGATCACTGGGGCGGTATGAACATGCCCAACTTTAAGAACCAGATAACATTAGATTTAATAGCCAGTGCTATTGATACAATGGTTCCCATTCTTTCCAGCAGGCCACCAAGAATTGATATTATTAGTATAGGGGATGATGAGGTATCGTCCAATGCAGCCGAGATCCTACAGAAACAAATAGATGAATTGTGGGTGATCAGGGATATGCAAAACCTGATACCTGATTGGCTACTCGATTATCTCGTATATGGCAATGGGATCCTAAAGGTCCATTACAACGATGATGATCTACCAGATGCGGATGTGGTGGATCCCTTTGCTTTCTTTGTAAACCCTTCTGCCACCAAACTGGAAAATGCTGAGTATGTTATTTATGCTGCAGCTACACCTTTATGGCAGATCAGGGAAAGGTACGAAAAGGGCAAATATGTAAAATCTCAATCGCAATTAGATAAGTACCAGGCTTTAAAAATTAATGATGTGGATACAGGAGGTAGTTCAATTACCCAGGTCACAGATACCACTGGATCCGAAACAAACTACTATGAGAGTACCAACAGGGCCATGAAGGACCTGGAAGAAAGGGCACTGATCGTAGAATGTTACGCCAGGGATTATTCCAAAGAATATGTTGAAGATGAAGAAGGGAAGAAAGAAAAACCAAAGTATCCTGGCATGGTAAGACAGACCACAATTTGTAATGGTGTTCTCCTCTATGACGGACCGTCAAAATATCCCTTCCTAACTAAAGAAAATCATGTGGCCCATCCATTCCCGTTTATCATGTTAAAGAATGGTGGATCTGCACATAGCTTTTGGGGCAAACCAGAACCCAAAAGATTAAAGCCATTAAATCTAGGACTGGATCGCTTAACCAGTCAGATCATGGACAATACTCATTTGATGGCAAACCCAATGTGGGTAGTAGATGAAACCACGGATGTAGTAGACCAGATCTCAAACAAGCCTGGCAGCGTGGTCCGTAAGCGTGGCCCAGGTGCTGTGAATATGCAGCAACCTGCAAGTATGCCTGGCTATGTGTTCAACTTTTATGAATTAATGGTTGACATGTTTGAAACGATCAGTGGTGTGAATAAGGCCACCCAAGGAAAGGCTGATGCCAGTGTGACCAGTGGAGTCCAGGCCCAGATCTACCGCCAGGCTTCTACAACTAAGATTGATTTTAAGGCCAGGGCAGTGGACCAGGCAGTTCAAACCCTGGGAACAATGTGGATTGCTATGATCCAGAATCTGGGAACTGAAGAACATGCAGTTTCCTTGGAAACCGATACTGGTATGCTGGAACAAAAATATGTTGGAACCATGATGCAGGGTATGAATTTCAATGTCAGGGCCAAGGCTGGATCCATGTTACCAGAAAACAAGGAATGGATTGAAAACAAGATCATGCAGCTTATGCAGATGGGTCTTATAACCGATCCTATCTACATTTTGGAGAATATAGAATTACCTGGTAAAGAGAGACTGATCAAGGCTATGATGGACCAACAGGCCCAGCAAGCCCAGGCTTCTGAGCCAATGTCAGATGAAGAGATGGCTGGTATGGGGACCGATGAAGATGAGATAATGCGGAAGCTGGAGGGTGCCCCAGACATGATGAATCGTATCCCAGAACAGTACCGCACATAATTATGTAAAAGTCACTGGTTAATGTTTGACAATTAAAATTTTTGATAGATGTTCTCAGCGAAATCTTAATTAGGAGAACACATTTATGTCAGAATACATAACAGGTGGAATCTACGGAGCAGAAGTAGAAGCAGAAGTTGCAGCATCCCTCGTGGTCGAGGAAGGCTCTACTGCAGCCGAACCTACAGAAGCTAGTAGTGAACCCAGCGGTGAGGAAGCAACCGTAGCAGAAGACCAGCCTCAGGAAACTGAGCAACAGGTAGAGGCTGAAGATGCACCTTCAATAGATGAAGTAGAGATTGATGGAAATGTCCATTCCTACGAGGATATAAGGTTAGCCTTAGATGACTCCAAGAACAGAAGTGAATGGCAAAAAACCAACACTCAAAAGTCCCAGGAAGTAGCCGATCAACGAAAGGCTATTGATCAGGAGTCCCAGAAATGGGAAGATCTCCGT
>Ga0310345_10005002_pt1 | contig 11887 bp, 7 predicted proteins | sample HC15DNA20500_MG_FD_204667 | JGI IMG/M metagenome (GOLD analysis project Ga0310345, IMG submission 204667) | Marine microbial communities from station ALOHA, North Pacific Subtropical Gyre - HC15-DNA-20-500_MG | ecosystem: Environmental > Aquatic > Marine > Oceanic | place: Pacific Ocean: North...
CCCGATCGATCTGCGCGGTGCGCGTGCGAGACAGGCTCTTGCGCAGCGCCTCCAAGAGGGCGCGATGGGATCCGTGCGTCGACCCATACGGGGTGCTTCCACTGCGGGCATAGGAGGGCCAGCTGCACCGGTGCGCCCCCGATGTGGCCTCGCGTTGCGTCACCCATAAAAGCGAATATCGCCCTGTCGCCAACTTGCCCTAAGTTGGGTGACCCCAAATTTTCCTAAAATCGAATAGGACACTGATTTCCGGCGTTTTCTCCATACCAATCCAGAGAGGAGAAAGCGGATGGCACGACAAGGATATGGCTCTGGCCGACGCGGCCAGGGCAGCGGTCGCGGTTATGGCGACGATCAGGATCGGTGGGACCCGGAAAGCCAGGTAGGCCGGGATTACGACGATCGCGGCGGCCCCTCGGGTCGCGGATATGACGATTATCGGGGCGGCCGAAACGATCGCGGTCAAGACGTCGGCTTCGGCCGCAGCTACCGCGAACGGTCGCGTCGAGGAGGCTCTTCGGGCCGCAGAGGTTCGTATTCGGACGAGCGTTTCGATTCCGATCAGGACCGTGACGACGTTCTCTATACGGGCCGCCAGTCCTATGCCGACGTGAGCGAGGATCGCGACGCACAGCGTCGATCCGAAGGCCGCCGGTCGGGTCGCTACGACGACGATCACTATCACGAACTGCGCGAACGCCACATGGAGCAGTTCGATCGCGACTACGACGAATATCGTCGCGATCGGCGAGAGCGCATGGGCCAGGACTTCGACGAATGGCGCCGCGAGCGTGGCTCCAGCGACGATAGCCAGTCGAGCGGGGGCTCTTCCGGCTCCACATCGAGCGCCGCCACGAGCGGCTCGACCTCATCTTCGGGCAAGACGGACAAATCGTAAGCCCGAACGGCGCGGGCCCTCCCAGAGCCCCTCAGGGCCCGCGTCAACCGCGATACACAATTTCCCAAAAGGAGAACCAACATGGCAGACTATCGCAGAACCCGTGGTCGTAACGATCGCGACTTCAATCGCACCGGTCGCGGCGACAACCGCTACGGTCGCAACAATTTCGGCAGCTCCGGTGGCGATCGCCACAGCGTCAATCGCCGTGAAACCGGCGGTCTGATCGCCTCGGACAAGGTCGAAGGCACGCCCGTCTACGACCCCGACGGCGAACGCCTGGGCACGATCGAGAACTTCATGGTCGGCAAGCGCAGCGGACGCGTGGAATATGCCGTGATGTCGTTCGGCGGATTCCTCGGCATCGGCGAACGGCATTTTCCCATCCCCTGGGATGAGCTCAGCTACGACGAGGACGAAGATGGCTACATCGTCAGCATGACCGAGCGCGATCTGGAAGAGGCGCCCAGCCACCGGGCGGGCCAGAACATTGATTACGGACGCGGCTACGGTGCCGATGTGCGCCACTATTACGGCCATCACTGATATAGCTGGCATCGATGGTGCCAGCAGCCAGAGGTGATCCTCTTTCCACCACCAGGAAGGATCATTTCATTGAAAGGGCCGGGTCGCGTGAAGCGGCCCGGCCCTCTCTCTATTCCTGGTCACCGAAGCGCTTTACCTCGCGAAAGGAAAGCGTGGCGAGGTCGCCGTCCGAGGGCGCGGCGCTGAACTGGAGCTTCGTCCCGCTCGCCTCGCCTTCGACCCGTTCGCGCGTGATCTCCTGTTTTTCCAGACAGTCGCGAACAAGCGGGACGATCCTCTCCCGCACGCCTTCAAGGCGCGAACCGTCTTCCAGCCAGTCGCCTTCGACCATCGCGCCGAGCATTTCGCGGGCCGCAGGATTGGCCTCGAGCAGCTTGAGGCGCTCCTCCCCGCCGTCGCGGACGAACTGGACGAGCAAAAAGCCCTGGTCCATGTTTTCGAACAGCGTGCGGTAGCGTTCCTCGCTCGCGCGCAGCTGTTCCTCGGCCATCCGCCGCTTGGTGATGTCGACGAAGCTGACCACGATGCCCTCGATCCGGTCTTCCACCGTCCGATAGGGGCGCAGCCGCATCATCAGCCAGCGCCCGTCCTTGGTCTTCACTTCGCTTTCCAGCGGGACGAGATCGGAAAGCACGCGCCGCGCATCCTCCTCCACCCCGTCATAGGCCAGCTTGTGCGTGAAGTCGGTGATCGGTCGGCCCACGTCGGAGCGCGTCACGCTGAACAGACGCTCGACCGCAGGGGTGAGCATCTTGATCCGCAGCTTGGCGTCGAGGAACAGCGTGCCGATCTCGGTCGCGTTGATCAGGTTCTGCAGGTCGCTGTGGGCGCCCGCGATACCGTCCAGCTTGCTCTTGAGCTCGGCGTTGACGGTCTGCAGCTCCTCGTTGATCGATTGCAGCTCTTCCTTGCTGGTCTCCAGTTCCTCCGCGGTCGACCGGTACTCCTCGTTGATCGACTGGAGTTCCTCGTTCGCGATGCGCAGTTCCTGCAGCGAAGTCTCGTGCTCGCGCCTGCTCGTGCTCAGCCGTTCCTGCGCATTGCGCAGTTCCTCGCGCAGGCGACGGATTTCGCCGGTCGCTCCGGGGCCGCCCTCGCCCTCGGCATGCTCGTCCGCAGGCACTTCTCCGCCGTCCATGAAGACGACCAGCGCCTGGGGCGCGATGTTGGGTTCGGGCGCGCTCGCAGCGACGTACATCGTCACCCGGTGACGCTTGCCGTGGAACGCCACGTCCAGCGGAAGCGTGAAGCACGAGCCGTGGTCCGCGAAGACACGGTGAAGCGCACTGCGCAGTTCGGCGCGCAATTCGGGGCGAACGATATCGGGCAGTTCGTGGCTCAGCGGGCCGGTCGGCGGCATGATGAAACGCCCCACGCTGGGGGACAGGTTGAGCACCCGGTGATCCTCGTCGACCAGCGCGGAGGGCGGCGCAATATCCTCCAGCTTGGCGACATGCGCAGCGCCGGAGGAGTTCTCCGAACGATCGGGCGCCCTGCGCAACACGCCCGGCACTTCCCGCCGCCGTTCACGCGGAAGCTGCTCCAGAAACTCGATCGAGCCCTTGTTGCGCGGCTTCGCGGTATAGATCCGGCTATCGCGCGAATGGGCCGCGAAGAGTTCGGGTCGCGCATCGGCGGTTTCGGCCGAGCCGAGGAACAGGAATTTCCCGGGGCTCAGCGCATAGTGGAACAGCGCGAGCAACTGGCCCTGCAACTCGCGTTCCAGATAGATCAGCAGGTTGCGGCATGTGACCATGCTTATGTGAAGGAACGGGGGATCCTTCATCGCGCTGTGATGGGCGAACAGCACGAGGTCGCGCACATTCTTGCGGATGCGGTAATGTTCCAGCTCGCGCACGAAGAAGCGCTCGAGCCGTTCTTCGGACACATCTGCCTCGATCGCCCTCGGGTACCGTCCCTCGCGCGCGGTCGCCAGCGCCCCCTCGTCGAGATCGCTGGCGAAGATCTGGATATTAGGGTGGGTCCCGCGCCGCTCGGCTTCCTCGAGCAGCAGGATCGCGATCGAGTAGGCTTCTTCGCCGGTGGCGCAGCCGACCGACCAGATGCGGATCGGCTCGTCCTCTGCGTGCGAGTTCATCAATGTGGGGATCACCGTTTCGGCAAGCTCTGAAAACGCCTCCCGGTCACGGAAGAAGGACGTTACCGAGATCAGCAGGTCGTCGAACAGCTCCTGCGCTTCCTCGGGCGTTTCGCTCAGATAGCGGGCATAGTCCGCCAGGGCCCCCTGACGGGTGACCTGCATCCGCCGCCCGATCCGGCGATAGACCGTGGCCGCCTTGTAACTGCTGAAATCGTGACCGGTGCGGGCGCGCAGGAAGGAGAGGATCTTGCCGACCTGCAATTCCGCGTCCTTCTCCGACGTTTCGCGGAGCGCCTTCTTGCTGCGAGAGGTTTGCGCGATCCGCGCGGCGAGCCCGGCGATGGGCTCCACGAAATCGGCCGCGCCGGTCGCGATCGCGCTGCGCGGCATCATCGAGAATTCGGCCTCGCCCGGGTCCTGCACCAGGATCAGGCCGCCCGCTTCCTTCACGTCGCGAACCCCGACCGCCCCGTCCGCCCCGGAGCCTGTCAGCACGACCGCGAAACCGTCTCCCCGGGCGGCAGCGATGGAGCGAAAAAAACCGTCGATCGGGGTTCGTCTGCCGCGCGGTTCGGCAAAGGCGCGCGAGCGGATTGCGTTGCCCTTGATTACCAGCTCGCGATCGGGCGCGATCACGTAGACGCAGTTCGGCTTCAGCTCCGGCCCGTCGGAAACCTGGTTGACCGGCATCTTGGTAAAGCGCGACAGGATTTCGGACAGATGGCTGGGATGGTCGGGTGCGAGATGGACGATGACCACGTAGGCAAGACCCAGATCGTCATCGAGTGCGGAGAAGAATTCCTGCAGCGCCTTGATGCCGCCAGCTGACGCTCCGATCGCGCAGATCGGCGTTTCGCCAGGGTCGAGAACATCCGATTTTTCAAGCTCTGCCATGGTCCGGGGTTTCTTGCATCCTGACGAATAGATAAGGGATTGGTCCGGTCGACGGTTCAGGCGTGGGAAAGCGCCTTCACCATAAGATCCCAGAGTTTCGGGGTCCTACATGACAGGATAGACATTGGCCCGCTATTTCTTCCATTTCCGCAACGGCGAAACGCTGACGCCTGACCATCATGGGATCGAATTCGATAGCGCGGACGCGGCGCTTTCCGAGGCGTGCAAGGCGGCGATTGCGATGTGGTCCGAATTGCTGGAACAGCGCAGCGAGCCGACGCAATGCGCGTTCGAGATTGCGGACGAGAGTGGCAATGCGCTGTTCGTTCTTCCTTTTGCGGAAGTGCTGGAGCGCTGTGGGTTGCGCGGGCGCCCGGCGCCCCCGGCATCCGACCTGCATGCTCTGTTGCTCCACACCCATGAGCGTGCCGTGACGGCAAGGACGGACGTGCAATCCGGCCTGACCAGCGTCCGGCATTCGTTGGCCGAGGTGCGCAACCTGCTCGATCGGCTGGATTCCTGCACCCGGCTCGCCGGTGACGGGACTTCGACCGGCGCAACGCAGCGCTAGTTCCGGGAAAGCCCGTCGACAGGCGCGATAAGAAGCCAGGTTACGCCTTCGGGCGTATGATCGAGCACCACTTCACCTCCGAGCGCCATCGTTGCCCCCGACGTTAGCAGGCGTGTACCGAAACCTGTGCGCGCTGGCCGTTCGACTTCCGGCCCGCCGGTCTCCGACCACTGCAGCCATAGCCGGGGGTGTTCGTCGGCATCGAGGATTTTCCAGAACAGTTCCACCTTGCCGGAATCGCTCGACAGGGCGCCATACTTCATCGCGTTCGTCTGAAGTTCGTGGAGCACCAGGGCAAGCGTCATGAGCGCGCTTCCCCCCAGTTCGATATCCGGCCCCTGGCGGGTAATCCGGATATCGCCCTCGGTCAGTTCCATCGCGCAGCGAACCACTTCGCGAAGCGAGCCGCGCTGCCATTGATCGCTCTCGAGCGCATCGAACGATCGCCGCATTGCCTCGAGCCGCCCGTGGAACGCATCGCGCGCATCCTCCACCGCGGTATCATCTCGAAACGTCTGCTGCGCGAGGGACTGCACGACCGCCAGCAGGTTCTTGTACCGGTGCGCCAGCTCCCCGCGTGTGTCCGGCACTCCCGTTCCCTTCCGCGACGTCTTGTCGCCGGCCCCGGGTCGCGACTGCGCCTCCAGCGAGAGATACTGCGGATGGAAATCGGCAATCTCGCTCAGCCGATCGAAATCGAGGATGTTCAATCGCTGCGCCCGCAATTCGACGAGCCCTTCGGCGCGAATGTCCTGCAATGTGCGGTTCACATGGACCACAGACATCCCGAGGATGCATCCCAGCTGTTCCTGGGTGATCGGGAAGTAATGCCCGCGCCAGGTTGGGGGCGCGATTCTCTCCAGCCGCGTGACGATTTCGCAGAAGAAATGCGCCATCCGGTCGCGCGAGCACCGCCGTCCCAGCCGCGCAACCTGTTCGCCAAGCGCGCATTTGTCGGCTGCGACTGCAGCGCCGATAGCATGGGCGAGATCCGGATATTGCGCCGAGAGATCAGCGAGAGCGTCGCGATCGATCTCCATGATCCGACACTCGGTCAGCGAGGCAAGGCCATGCTGCGCATTGTCGAGATAGAGCCGGTCCGCATCCAGAATGTCGCCGGGCAGGTACACGGCGCAGGTCTGCCGCCATCCGTCTGCGCCGGTCAGGAAGCGGGACGCCCATCCGTCGAGCAGAATATGGATGCGCCCGTCGCTTTTGCCCCCGGGCACGAAGTCGGTCTTCGGGTCGATCGTCCGCGGCTCGTGCGCGATCCCGGCCAGCGCCTCGCGCGTGGCCCGATCGAGCGAACCGAACCACCCCGAGCGGGAGGCCAGAGCCTCTTCCGGCCGACCTTCATCAACACTATTCGACGAACCCAACAGTCCGCTTTCCATCCCTTCGCTCCACCCTGCGACTCGCGGAAAACTTCAAGTCACGAACGACCGTAATCGGATTATCGTTCATAAGCAGAAGGGTACGTCAGCGCACACTCATCCAAACTTAGGATATGTTTACCTTTCGGGCCGATACCTGTAGTAGCCTCCCGCATCCCGAGCTGCATTTGCCGGATGCCCGCCGCGGGGCGTAAAGCGGTTCTTCACCGAAAGGAATTGCGATCGACCAGCCGGGCACCTGCCGAAATGCTCTGATCCGCTCGCTCCGGGCAGATGACAGGGAAGCTCTGCTCTCGTGCCTCGAACCCTGCCAGCTCGAGCGCGAGGCCATCCTGGTGCGCAAGGGCGCGGCGATCGAAACCGTATGGTTCCCCGAGGATGCGGTGGGCTCGATCGTCGCGGAATCACCGGACGGCCACCGGGTCGAGGCGGGGCTTGTGGGACGCGAAGGGTTCCTGCCGGTACAGGTCGCGCTGATCGATGCGCCGGCTGCGCAAACGGCAATGGTGCAACTGCCCGGCCATGCTCTTTCCATCGATGCGGAACGGCTGCGCTCGCTCATTACGGAGCGCCCCTCCATCCGCGATGCGCTTCTGGCCTATGTGCATGTTCTGTCGGTTCAGACCGCACAGACGGCGCTTTGCAACGCGGCGTATCGCGTGGAGCAACGGCTCGCACGCTGGCTGCTGATGTGCCACGACCGGGTGCACGGGAACGAGCTTCCGCTGATCCACGAATTCGTATCGATCATGCTGGGCGTGCGCAGGGCAAGCGTCACTACCGCGCTCCATCTGCTGGAAGAAAAGCGGCTGATTTCCTCCGAGCGCGGCTGCATCCTCATTCGCGATCGCGAGGCGCTCGAGAAGCTTGCAGGTGCGAGCTACGGAGCACCGGAATCGCTTTACGAAAGCGTGATGGGGCCACTTTAGTGCGCGCCCTCAACGTCAAATCCCCCAGCCTCGGCATCGGCGGCTGCGAGAAAAATACGGGGTACCCGAAGGGGTATGCCGGGGCATAAATTCCGACGGTATGTCATATCTTCAAGGAGTTGCTCGCTGCATGCGAATCCCTCCGTCTCCGCCACCTTCCTTGGTAGATCATTGATTTAACGTGGCTTCCAGAGGAAGGTCGCGCCGGCCCACACCCCCCCCCGGCTCTGACGTGGTGGGAGCGCCCGAGGATTCGGCGCATGATGTAGGTCTCGACGACGAAACGCTCGGCTGCGGCATGGCGCTGGCGAGCGCCGCGGCAACCGGGCGGCGGAGCGCGCTGCGAGGCGAGGAATTGCAGAGCGCGCCGGATACACTCACCCCCGGACAAGGCATCGCCATCGCGCGCGCGGGGCCGACCGAGGGAAGCAGTGCCGCCAAGCGTCCCAGCCGGAGTTCCTCGACCATGCCCGCACGCGCCCGAGAACGAAGAACCCGGGCGCCCCTGATGAGGCGCCCGGGTTCCGGGTTCGATCGGCCCTTCCGTGGGAAGGAGTCTGGACCGGTTGCCGAACCCATCTCGTGAGCACTGCGGCCTTTCTACATCGCGAAGCTGATGGAGGCTCGCAGCGCATAACCGATCTGCTCGTTACGCTCCTCGGCCGAGACTTCGCCCGAGATCGTATAGAAGGCAGTGCCCCCCAACCCGCGCAGTCCCGCGTACCACCCGCTGGCGCGCTGCTCGGGCGTCAGCGTGAAACTGTCGCCGTCGCCGAACCGGGCTGTCGTCGCACCCAGTTCTCCGGAGAGGATTTCGCGCCAGCCGCCTTCCGCTTCGATCCGCAGCCAGTTCTTGTCGCGCCGGCGCATGCCGAGAAGGTCGAACCCGACCGCGCTGCCGACATTGACCGCCATTTCGTCGCTGGTGCGATCCTGAATGGTCAGGTTCAGCGCTTCACCGCCCGTCTCGACATATCCGTCCTCGCTCAGACGGATATAGTCGAGCGTGACGGACGGCCGGACGAAGAAGAACTGCGATCCCGCTTCGAGCGAGGCCCCCGCGATGAAGCTGGTGGCATTGCCCGACCACTGGCCGTCGATCGTGCGCTGGACCGTCTCCTCGCCATTGGCGCCGGAGAAATAGCGCGCTCCATCGAAGTCGGCGAAGCTGTAGGAACCGCGCGCGAAACCGGAGAGCGCGCCCCATGTGCCGCGCCAGTAAAGAGCCCCTTCGTAGCTGTTGGAGATGATGTTGTTCTCGGCCAGCGTATCGTGGCGGTTCCAGAGCCAGGTGGCCGTGGCACCGAGCGTGCCGAACCCGGTCGAAAGCTCGGCACCGCCCGAAAAGCCGAGACCGTCGAGATCATATTGCGCGGTCTCGCCTTCGTCCTTGGAGGAATCCCAGGCTGCTGCATCGAACAGAATGCTCAGCTTTTCCTTGCGTTCAAGAGGCCCGTCGGGATTCGCGAGCCTGCGGGCGAAGGTCCGGATGCCCAGGCTGATACCATCGAACGCGCCCCCCGCATGATCGGGCAGCGTCTGCGCGACGGCTGCACGAAACGCGTTCTTCTCCGTGATGCCGAGGAAGACGCCCGCCACATCGTCGTCATCCGCAAGAGCAGCGTACACCGCATCATAGGCACTCGCCTGCGCACGGTTGAGGCCGAGCTCCTCGGTCGCCTTGCGAGCGATGTCGACGTTCACCAGGCCGGCGGCCTGATCCACGGCCAGCAGCGCGTCGTACATGAACGGCACGAGGGCAACGTCCGAGTCGAGGTCTCCCGCGCCGGTCAGGCTGCCTGCGCTGATGACGGTGTAGGTTCCCTCTGCCTGCGCGATGTCGGTCAGCCGCAGCTTGAGCTTTGCGCCCTCGGCAAAGCTGGCATTCCCCGTCACGGTGATGGCGGTGCCCGCAGCCGGGTCCTTGCTGAGCGTGCCGACGATGACGCCGTTCGCCCCCACCGCAAGGGTCGACAAGGTGGTCGGCACGCCCAGATCGAGCGTTCCGCCGTCGACCGTGACCCCTACGTTCTCGCTACCGGCGAGACGCCCCTTGAACAGGGCGTTGTCGCCCAGGGTGAGAGTCCCGGTCCCGCCCGCGAAATCGGCGGTGCCCGCGAAGGCCGATGTGCCCGAGAGGATCAGCTCGTCGGCCTGGCCGCCAAAGCTCGCCTTGCCGGAGAAGCTGGCATCGCCGGACATGACGAAACGGTCCACGCCTGCGCCGAAAGATACGTCGCCCGCGGCGGTCCCGTCGAGCAGTTCGAGCCGGTCGGCGCCGCCACCGAACAGGATGTCGCCCGTGATGGAGGGCGCGGTCACTCCCGATCCGACCACCGTCTGGCGCACGACCGCTCCGGCGCCGACACTCGAAAGGTCGATCGCGATATTCCGGCCCGTACCGGCCTTCGCGCCGCTGGCGCTGATACTCCCGCTGTTCTCGACCAATTGCAGCGTGCCGCTGCGATCCACGATCGCGACGGCGGAGCTTGCGTCCTTGAGAGCGGTCGCGGTGATCTTGCCGCTGTTGCGTACATAGGGCAGATTTGCCCCGGCATCGATCGAAAGCGCGGTCGCCTGCGTTGTATCGCTGGCCCCGCCCGATGCGGAAATGGTGCCCGCATTGCGCAGTTCTGGGGTGGTCGCGCCCGCGCCGAACCGCAGCGCGGTGGCATTGCTGTCCCTCGATGCGGCCGTCACGGACCCGTTGATCGCGATGCCCCCGGCAACCGAAACGTCGCCGCCGCGCCCGCCGATCACCATCCCGTTTCCACCGACCCCGGCATAGACGCCCGTGCCGGTGATCGACCCGTCGATGATGATGCCGAAGCCGGAGGCGGTCGCTGGAAGCGCACCGATCGCGATATCCCTGCCGGTGGCCCCGATGACGACGGCCGGTGCAGCACCGAAGGACGTAATCTTCGCGGTGCCTTCCTTGGCGTCCTCGATCCCGTCCTTGTCCTCGTCGGGATCGTCCTTGTCCGCGTCGGCGGGCGGCACGGCGAAGCGGATGCCCTTGGCGACGTCGCCTTCGACAACGATTGCACTGCCCCCCTGCAGCAGATCGTCGGCATCGAGCTTGCTGGTATCGGAAGGCAGCGTCGTGGAGCGGTAGCCGGTGGCAGCGATCGTGCCCTGCACCTGCAGGGTGCCGTCCAGATCGCCCGCGAAGCGCGCTGCAACGGCGTCCTCGCCCTTGGCCGTTACCGTACCGGCAAGCCGGACGTCGCCCGTCACATCGTGCAGTTCCACGCCCACGCTCCGGTCGCCGAGGACGTTCGTTTCGCCGTCATGAACGAACTTGCCGTCGAGGGTGCCCGCCACCGTGATGCCGGCCGAGTCGTTGCCTTCGACCGTAATCTTGCCGGAATTGACGATATTGCCCGTCAGGTCGCCGCGGACACGAATGCCTGCCCGGTCCGTGCCCACCGCAAAGGGACCGTCGAGATCGCCGTCCTTGTCGACATCTTCCGGGGTATAGGTTTCGTCGACGGTAATCGTGCCGGAGTTGACGATGTCCGCCTCGCGGTCGCCCGTGGTCTCGATCCCGCTCGCGCCATCGGCGTTGGAGACCAGGATATTGCCCTCGTTCGTCGCGTCATGATCGCTGTCGATGACGATGCCCGAACCGCTCGTCAGCTCGATCGAACCGTTGCTCGTCACCTTGACGTCGTCGCCCGCGCCGTTGTCGAGCTGCGAGGTGCGAACCGGCTGGGTACGCTTCGAATCGACCGTGGTCTGGGCCGCCGCGGGCACCGCAAGGGCTGCAAGCGCGGTTCCGGCCAGAAGATAACGATACATGCATTCCTCCGTCTGTTGTCAGACGGGAGGACGGAGCCAGCCGGATCTTCCCTTGGGCCCGGACGAGAAAAATCTCAGGCGCCCCCTGCTGCTAGAATGCGAAGTCGACACCCAGCCTGATCGTGCGCGGACGCAGCGGGGTTTCCTGCGCACGTACGACCGCGAACGGGGTGCCCAGCGCGAACCGGTTGCCCTTCGCGTCGGCCAGGTTGGTGAGCGAAAGCGTACCGCCGATCCGATCGTTCCCTACCCGGACGGTCAGCCCGCTATCGAGATAGTCCCCCTGGAAATCGCCCAGTTCGGGGCCGATACCCAGCCGCGACTTCCCGATATAGCTGGCCCACGCGCGCGCATCGAGATCGAGAGCCGGGCCGATGGGGCGGGAGTATTCCAGACCCAATCGCCCGGAAAATTCCGCAATATTGGGCACATGGGAGGTCCGCCCGAGAAGAAGGATCAGGTTGAAGGGCGGCTCGTCGATCGAACTGCGATTGACGCTGGCCCCGCCGCTCACACGCAGATCGGGGGTTATATACAGCCCGCTGCTCGCGCTGATCGTCCAGACCCGACCGTCGCCGATATTGGCCGTGCTGGGCAACCCGGCGAGATCGATGAAATCGGCCTGTATGTCGTTCCATCTGGTATAGGACAGGTTGAGCGCGAGATCGAAGGGATCGCGGCCCGGCCGCCCGTGACGTACCCCCACCTCGAAGGTTTTCGCATCGTCGCGATCGAACCTGCGCACGAAATCGC
>Ga0310345_10005003_pt1 | contig 11886 bp, 14 predicted proteins | sample HC15DNA20500_MG_FD_204667 | JGI IMG/M metagenome (GOLD analysis project Ga0310345, IMG submission 204667) | Marine microbial communities from station ALOHA, North Pacific Subtropical Gyre - HC15-DNA-20-500_MG | ecosystem: Environmental > Aquatic > Marine > Oceanic | place: Pacific Ocean: North...
AAATGAAGCGAATCAAGATGCGGCCCAACCCCTTCCATGGCGAATGGAACTATGTGATAGAACCTAGCTCCCCTCAATGGTCACATGCTACCTTTATTCATCTACGATTCCTTAGAGGTCGCTCGCTAGCTATAGCTAAGCTAGGCGCGTCGGCTCCTCATCCTCGGGTTTCCAGTTCTTTACCATTCCATTCATCGATGGCCAGACCGAGTCTGTCGGCGGGCTCGCCCGTGATATCATTCCCAGATGCGCCGGACACGGATCTTTACGCCCGGACCGACGCCAGTGATGCCGGAGGCGCAGCTGGCGATGATCCGCCCCATGCCCCATCATCGCAAACCGGAATTCCGAGCAATTCTGTTAGAGGCAAGGGAAGGTCTCAAGAAGGTCTTCAAGACAAACAACGATATCGTCATTCTGACCGCATCCGGTACCGGAGCGATGGAGGCTGCAGTAGGCAACCTCCTTTCCCCAGAGACCCCTGCTCTGGCCGTGTCGGCAGGAAAGTTCGGGGAGCGCTGGCTCGAGATCTGTTCGGCCTTCCGCATCCCCTGTCGTGCCATCACCAAGAACTACGGGGAAGCGGCCTCGGTAGAGGAGATCCGCCAGACGATCGAGCAGAGCCCGGATACCCGGGCTCTCCTTCTCCAGGGTTGTGAGACCTCAACCGGAACGGCACATGATCTGGAGGCCATCGGTGAGATGATTCGGATCTCGTTTCCCGAGGTTTTGATCGTGGTCGACGCGATCACTTGTGTCGGAAGCCAGCCACTCGAGACCGATGCTTGGGGATTGGATGTGGTAATCGGCGGATCCCAGAAAGCCTTCGCCATCCCTCCAGGTCTCGCCTTCCTTTCGCTCAGCGAGAGGGCCATTGCCACCATCAAGAGCAACTCTACGCCGCGCTACTACTTCGATTTGCTAAAAGAGGTCGAGGCACAGCGAGGAGGCCAGACGGCCCTGACCCCAGCGGTGTCTCTTGTGATAGCGCTCAACGAGGCCCTGCGCGAGATTCTGAATCAGGGACTGGATCGAGTGATGGACGAGGTAGAACTCATGGCGCAGTGCACCCGTGAGGGTGTTTTGGCCATGGGTTTTTCGCTGGTGTCTTCAGTGCCTGCTCCTGCCGTGACAGCTTTCTATCCACCGTCCAGTATCTCAGCTGCTGCGATCATCCAGAGGCTTCAGGAACGATTCGGGATCATCGTGGCCGGGGGTCAGGGAGATCTCAAGGGGAAGATCCTACGCATTGGCCATCTCGGCTACTTCGATCTCATCGATGTTCTTTCGGTCTTATCCGCTCTCGAGATCTGTCTGTTGGAGTTGGGATCCAAGATCGAGCTTGGCTCTGGTATAGGTGCGGCGATGAGGAGAATCGCCAGGCCCCCCAAGCCCGCAGTAAGTTGACCGGAAAGCTTCTGACTCGCTCGGCCCGGAGGGGTTGGCAACTGCTGGGCAATGAGCGCGACCTTACCGAGCGCTCTATCCCCCCGGCCCCTGAATGCGATGATCCCTTTTAGAGACAACATCCCCTCTCGTCGATACTCCTTCGTCACTGTAGGCCTGATTCTGGCCAATGCGGTCACGTTTCTCTACGAGCTATCCCTTTCGCCCGAAGACCTGAGAGCGCTGATTGATACTTCCGGGGTCACGCCCACCCGGCTAAGCATGACGGGACAGGGTCCAGTCGAAAATGCAGGTGTCTTCGTCGCCTCCTCACTATCCGGAATGTTTCTTCACGGAGGTTGGTTTCACCTGATTGGAAATATGTGGTATCTCTGGATTTTCGGTGACAACGTCGAGGACCGCATCGGGCACCTTCGTTTTCTCATCTTCTATCTACTCTGTGGTGCCCTGGCCTCGCTGGCCCACATCCTCTTCAACCTGGGAAGCTCCGTCCCCAGCGTGGGCGCTAGCGGAGCGGTGGCGGGGGTGCTTGGAGCCTACCTGATCAGCTATCCTTTTGCCCGAGTCCTAACGCTGGTTCCACTCTTCCTGATATGGCCGGTGGTTGAGCTGCCAGCGGTCCTGGTTCTGGGGTTCTGGTTTCTAGTTCAGCTCCTGAACGGAACCGCATCGGTGGCAGTCGCCTCCGAGACTGCAGGGGGAATCACCTGGTGGGCCCACATAGGAGGCTTTCTCGCCGGGATCGTCCTGATAATGATGCTGGCCAAGGCTCCCGAGAGGCGTTACTACTGGGAGTGAGGGTCGGGAGCAAGATACAAGATACAAACAAACCTCAAATCTCAAAATCCAAGCGCCTGATTCCCTCACTTCTCGAGTTCACTTTTTCTCTGTAGTTTAATCGAAAAATTCCCAGAAGCTCCGTTAACAGGTTAGAGGAATCTGTGGCTGTTTATGATCTAGAAGAGAGAACCTTTCATTTCGCGAAGCGCGTCAGGAAGTTCGTCCGGACTCTTCCAACGACAATTGCGAATGAGAAAGACAGTAGACAGCTTATTAGGGCCTCCGGTTCCGTCGGCTCGAATTATCGAGAAGCAAACGACGTCTTGGGTAAAAAAAAGACTTTCTGATGCGAATCAAGGTGAGTCGAAAAGAAGCAAAGGAGAGCGCTTATTGGCTAAAGCTGATCTCCGAAACGCACCTCTTAGAGAATCGTACCGAAGGCGAGTGCCTGGTCCAAGAGGCGAGCGAACTCGTGAAGATCCTTTCCTCAATAGCACAGAGATCCTCGGCGAAGCCAGGCGTGTAGTGCCAGGTAGCCATCAAGGCACCAACCCGCTCCGATCTCAGGACCCGCCTAGAATTGCTGCTTGGAATTTGGCATTTGGAATTTGTTTGTATCTTGTGTCTTGTATCTTGGAATTCGTCTCCCCGCCCCTCATTCCCCAAACAAGGACTCGACAAAAGCCTCTGGCTCGAACGGGAGCAGATCTTCGATCTGTTCACCCGTGCCGATGTAGCTGATGGGGACTTTGAGTTCCTTGACGATTCCTGCGACGATTCCTCCCTTGGCGGTACCGTCCAACTTCGTCACAATGATTCCGGTCACTCCCACGGATTCGACAAACTGGCGGGCCTGACTCAGGGCATTTTGTCCCGTGGTCGCATCCAGGACCAGGTAGACGTCGTGGGGCGCCCCTGGCAATTCTCGCCCCGCTATTCGGGACATCTTCTTTAGCTCTTCCATCAGATTCCGCTTGGTATGCATTCGTCCCGCCGTGTCGACGATCACGACATCCTTGTCTCTGGCTTTCCCGGCCGCAATAGCATCGAACAGGACGGCTGCCGGATCTGTGCCCGGTTTCTGCATCACGATTTCTGACTGAGTTCGCTGGGACCAGATGGTCAGCTGCTCGATTGCCGCCGCACGAAAGGTGTCCGAGGCACAGATTAGGACGTCCTTCTCCAACTGCTTGTAGCGGTGGACCAGCTTGCCTATGGTCGTGGTTTTTCCGACTCCATTGACCCCTACAACAAAGGTCACATGAGGTCGCTGAGACGAAAACCGTTCCTCCCAGACCGCACCCTCCAAGAAAAGAGCCCTGAGTTCTTCCGTGATCAGGTTCCTGACCTCAAGCGATGTGAGCGATCTGCTACGATGTGTGCTCTCTCTGACTCTCTCGATCAGTTCCATCGCCGTCTGCACTCCGATGTCGGCGGCAATCAACGCGTGTTCCATTTCTTCGAACTGTTCCTCGGTAATCGGAGACTTTTCCGATCCGAGCAAACGGTCGATCTTCTGGGTCAGCTCTGACCGGGTTGTCTGCAGCGCCTGCTTCAGCCGCCCGAAATACCCAGGAGACTCCTTGCTTCTAAACAGATCCATTTTGCCCCTCCGGGAGCTCCTCGATCGCGTATCCCAATGGCGACTCTTGGAGGTAGGTCTGAAACTCCTGGCGCACCGTCTTCCACTGACCTTCGTCCAAGAGCCGAAAGCCGCTTTCCAAGTGTCTTGATATGTCCTGGCATAAGGAAAGAGGATCGGTAGTCGTCATCCCCTCCATCAGCAGGGAAGTGGCTTTTGAAGCCAACTCTTCGGGGAAGTCTTTCTGGTAGAGGTTGAGACCAATTCCGATGATGCTCCAGCGGATGCGTTCGCTCTGGGTGCTCAATTCGGTGAGGATGCCGGCCACCTTCCGCTGATTGATTAGAATGTCGTTGGGCGATTTGATCTTCGGACTGAGCCTGCTTCCACCCTGTGCCTCGAGAGCCCGGATCAGGGCCAATGCCGCGATCATGGTCAAGAAGGGAGCTCTCGCTGCGTTCCAGGTTGGGTAGGCTAGGAAGGAGACATACAGACCCTTCCCCTTCTCCGAATACCAACTGTGCCCGTACCTTCCCTTGCCGGTAGTCTGTTCGTCTGCCATTGTAATCCGCGGGACCCCGTCGGCCACGAAGGCCTTGAGATGTTCGTTGGTAGAGGTCACGGTCTCCAGGTGGTCGAAATATCTGAACATAGGCATACTGTACGACATCCGCCACACTTTTGACTTATGACTCCAGGGACCCAAGTGGATTCTTCAGGATCTGGACCGGGGGTGCAAGAGCGTCCTACCCGAGTCCGTTGGTTGGTATTCTCTCTCGCCTGTGGTTCATCCTGGATCTTGTATCTTCACCGCTACACCTGGAACTTCATTGGGCCCGAACTGGAGAAGGCACACGGTTTTAGCAAGACTGAGCTGGGGACGCTCTTTTCGTTGTTCAGTCCCAGCTACGGATTTCTACAGATTCCCAGCGGTATCTTAAGCGACCTGGTCGGCCCCCATTTCTTCCTGGGGACCATCATTCTGCTTTGGTCGCTCGCACTCCCCTCCCAGGCAGCGGCGGTTGGGTTCTATTCACTGGCCGGCGTCCGCCTGCTCTTCGGTGCGACCCAGGCCGGGTGTTATCCCAACCTGGCCAAGGTCACTCAGGTCTGGTTTCCCCGATCCAGGCGCACTATCGTCCAGGGGTGGGTGGCAACTTTTTTCGGGCGGGGTGGAGGAGCCCTCTCGCCGATCCTTTTCGGATCAATCCTGATCGGGTACTTTGGACTTTCCTGGCAGGTGGCTCTGATGGTGTTGGGTGCACTTGGGATCGCCTTTGGAATTGCCTTTCTTCTTCTCTTTAGAAACTCACCCGATACTGATCCACGGACGAACCAGGCGGAGCGGGATCTCATCAATTTGGATCCCCGTCCTGCTGCCGAAGATGCGGCATCTATCCTACCCTGGCGCCGGGTACTGAAAAGTCCCGTCATGTACTTTTTTGTTCTTCAGCAAATCACGAGTGCGGGTGCGGATGGGATCTATGGCTCCTTCATGGGAGACTATTTTCTGAATGCCAAAGGCATCGAAATGGTCAAGGCAGGGCTTCTGGTCAGCCTGCCCCTCTGGGGTGGTGCCATCGGCGGAATGGTGGGCGGCTACTGCAACGATTGGATGATCCAGCGTACGGGAAGTCGTCGCTGGGGTCGCAGTACCGTCGGCTTCCTGGGCAAGTTCCTGGCCTGCATTCTGATGCTGGTGACCATCCAGCAGGAGAGTGCTGTGGCCGCAGGACTCTCCCTATTCGTGGTCAAGTTCTTCACCGATTGGAGCCAGCCAACGGTATGGGGTACCTGTACCGACCTGGGAGGAAGATACTCCGCCACCGTATTTGGAATTATCAATACGACCGGAAGCATTGGTGGAATTCTGTCGCCGGTTATGTTCGGGATGATCTTGGACTACAATACCTCGGAGCAGGTCATCGATGGGGTGACACAGTCGGTCACCAACTACAATCCGTTATTTCTTGCGGTAGCGGGTATGTATCTCATCAGCGCTCTGACATGGCTGTTCATCGATTGCACCAAGTCCCTTGAGCATGACGCCGAGTGGCAGCACAGTTGAATTTCCAGGTTAGGAATTGAAGAGGTTACTGGATCATGAAGATTATCGACATACAGACTTTTGGTGTGAATCTGGGTGACGGAAACCACATTTTCGTCAAGCTGTTGACCGATGAACACCTCCACGGTATCGGCGAGGCCTATCGGGTGGGGCCCGATAAGGCAGTCGAGGAAACGGTCCTGTATTTCAAGAATTGGCTGATCGGTCAGGACCCCACTCGAATCGAGCACATCTGGGGGCTCATGTACAACGGTTCCAGGTTCCCCGGCGGATCCATCGTGAATGCGGCCATCAGCGCCATCGAGATCGCTTGCTGGGACGTCAAGGGGAAGAAGTTGGGTGTGCCGGTCTATGAGCTGATTGGAGGACGCTGTCGCGACAAGGTGCGAGTGTATCGAGGCGTTAGTGGGGATAGCCCTCAGGCAGTCGCTGACGACGCCAGACGGGCGGCCCAGAGCGAAGGCTTCACGGCCGTCAAGATGGCTCCTCAGCCGCCTGGTGCCGAGAAGCTTCCCTGGAACCGGGTGCTTCGCGACACGGCCAAGCGGATGGAAGCCGTTCGTAAGGCTGTGGGAGAGGATGTGGATATCGGGCTTGATCCTCACGCGCGCATCTTCGAGCCGGTCCGAGCATTACAGATGGCTGCCGTGGTCGAGCCCTTCCAGCCCTTTTTCTTCGAGGAGCCCCTGAGACCTGAGAATATCGAGGCGATGGGAGAACTGCGCCAGAAAATTGGCATCCCCATTGCCACCGGCGAGATGCTCTATACCAAGTACGAATTTCGTGATGTGATCGCCGCTGGAGCGGCCGACATCCTGCAGCCAGATCTTGTGCTCTGCGGGGGATTGATGGAGACCAAAAAGATTGCCGCCATGGCGGAGGCTCACTATCTGACGATCGCTCCTCACAGTCCACTAGGCCCGGTCTCCACGGCCGTCTCAACCCACTTCGCCGCCTCCACCCCCAACTTCATCATTCTGGAATACCGTGTCGACAGCGAAGGTCCCATGCGGGACCTGATTCTGGAGCCTCTCAAGCTGGTAGACGGCTACCTTCAGCTTCCTCAAGAGCCAGGGCTTGGAATCGAGCTGAATGAGAAGGCATTTGGCGGCAATCCCCTCAAGTCCTGGAGACGTCCCCTGGTGGTGGAACCGGATGGAAACATCCGCTACCAGTAGCTTCTGTACTAGAGATCAGTTTAGCCCTCAGTCTGAGCCGGATCATTTACAAAGAAACTTGGATTGCCTCTGCCATGATCATCGCTAGCAGCGCTGACAGAGCCATGACCGTGAGGGAGTGGGATCCTGTGCTTCAAGGAAGCGCCTGGGGGTATGGTCCCTGTCGGGCCCCGCTCCCCTGACGGTCACGGCCCTGTCACCTGGCGAAGGTTGCTTCGCTTCCTCGTGGTGGAAGTTTCAGCTTAGTGCCGCCCCCGCTACGCTGCCCCATTCGAGAAAGAAACTTCCGGCTACTGGGGAGATTGTGCGTTACTGCGTGGGGAAGAGTTGCCCGGCTCTCTCCTCGGAACCTGGACTGATCTTGCTAACGACTCAAGTCGTTCACGGCTCTGCCGGACCTGACTTGGTAATACTCGTAGTTCACCCGTCTGCGGCACCGTCCGGAGGCTAGAGACGTGCGACGTTCAGAGAATCGTTCAAGTTTCAGCTTAGAGCACCCAGATCTTTAATGACCTGCTCCAGTGTGCGTTCAGAGTCCAATGTTTCTGGAGTCTCCTCCGCCAACGGGCTCTTGCTCAGGAAGCGGAACATCTCGGCTGCACCCTGGTGGATAGAGGGCGTGAGACCCTGCTCCTGAAATGTGCGCGCGATCTCTTCCATCTCGCCTACCCAGCGACGCGCTTTGGGTGGAACCTGCGGTAGAGATTTCTCCATCCGGGCGAGCCGCTCTGGCTGACTCAGGCGAAGTTCTTTTATCAGGGGCTCATAGAGATCAAGCCGCCGGGCAGCGACCAGGACTCCGATTGCCAGAGCCGCAAATCCTTTGCTGAGGCCCGCGTATGTCATCTTGAAACCCGAGGCCTGCCCAACCTCGGTCCCCAGAACACGAACATCCAGACCATAGGAGGACAGTCTCTCTACCTCGGCGGCGTCCGGACCCGAGATATAGAACCGGGTTGTGCCGTCCCGGAGTGGTGGAGGACCGATGATTCCCCCGTCGACGAAGCGGCTGCCGGCTTCTTGCACCAACTGCGCCATTTTACAGGCGGTTGAAGGAGCAACGGCATTGCAGTCTACATAGAGAATACGGGCACCAGTGCCCTGGAGTGCCCGACAAACGGTTGCGGCAGCGCCCTCGGCCTCGGAAGGAACCAGAATGGAGAGGATTAGATCGACTTGTCGGACCAGTTCCTCATAGCTGTCGATCGAATGCACTCCGGCCAACTGCGCCAGTGCACGAGTCCGGGGACTGCGTCCCTCCAGGCAGGTCAGGACCTCCAGTCCGTGATCCCTGAGAACCATCGCTACTCTGTGTCCCATATCTCCCGGGCTGATCAGTCCCACCTTTTTGAAGCTCATTGCACCTCCGCGTTTACTCATGTCGGGCATCTGATTAGTATTTGCAGACGAGTGTCTCCAGTTTGTCCGACATTATATTGGTCGTGAAGTAACGGTGTGCACACCATGAAGAAGCTAGGCGAGCGCATATTGCCAGGCGGGGAAACGCTCTCGGTAGAATATTTCGAGCCCGCTGAACAGGAAGCTCCGGGAGTAGTTGAGGAGATTACCAACTTCGTCATCCAGGTGGAGGATCTGAACTCGTGGACTTCCCTAGCTGAATCCCTCTATTTGAAAGGGTGTTTGCGTGGTGACTTTTGCGAAACGAGTCTGGACCCGTTCTTCCTGGGACGGATCGAGGGTGAGATCGTGGGCGATGTCGGTTGCCAGGTGGCTCGAGACCAGACCGAGCTGGGGAGCCTGGGCTGGGTCTTTACCAAGCCCGAGCAAAGGGGCAAGGGAATCAGCAGTTGCCTGACCGAGTTCGCAGTTCAGTGGTTTGACCGGCGCGGCGGTCTCTGCATGCAGCTGGGGACGGCGAACCCCATCGCTCATCATCTCTACGAGAAATACGGGTTTCGCGATTACAACGGCCACGTAATGCGTCGCCTCAGCGGAGGCGCTGAGGTGAAGAAATTCGACCAGCATCTTTTCGCCGCCTCCGGGAGGCCAGTGGTCCGTCGTGCAGAATGGGGAGATGCATCTCGAGTCGCGGCCCTCTATGCCGCCCCTCATCCCTGGCTCATCCAGGATCATCAGGAGAGGCTTTTCTCTCACCCGACCCTGGTAACGAGCCGATACTTCTCGATTTTTCCATCTCTGATGCTGCGAGCGGATCGCTCCGGCTCTCTCTACATACAGGAGTGCCCTGGGAACCGCCTGGTGGGTGTGGCCGCTGTGCTTCCCCAGGAAGGTGAATGTGAAGCCCATATCGGATACCTAGATTTCCTGATCCGGCCCAACCATCTGGAGCTAGGGAAGGAGCTGGTTCGAAAGGTGCTGGAAGAGGCGGTCCGTGGAGGGATAACTACCGTCCTGGCCTACTTCGCTTCTTTCGATCGCGAGAAGATGGAACTGGCAGAGCAAGTCGGGCTCTGTCCCGTTGCGACCCTGTCCGATCACTTCCGTGTCGGCGAGGAACGCTTCGACTTAAGAATCCATCGCAGGGAGCTGGAATAGCAGCTGTTTAGGACTTGGAACCTTATTTATAGACGTTTCGCATAGCCAGGATGACTGCGTGCATCTGGTGCTGGCAAACGTCTATCCGTAAGGGCGCTTCCTTGCGATGGTTCATGACCCCGCCGATGGCCTTGGGGTCGTTGCTGCGATTTCCAAGCAGGGAGGCGTTCTGATTGGGGCTCCCAACCTGTCAACTGGTCAGCTTGTAGAGAACATCGTTGATTACATCTCCGATCTTCTGGAGCGCCTCCGCGTTTCCGGTCAGCCGCGCAAGCTCCCAGGTGCAGATCAGTCCTTCATAGGCATATGCGGTGTTGCGACGGCGCGTGAGGGTGCGGTGCTCATCGATCATCCAATAGGCGAGATCGATAACCCAGTCGGCATATTCTTCTTTCTTGGCAGGAAGATCGCTCTGGTAGATCTCGAAGTACGCCATGGATCCCCATTGGTAGAAACCCTTGGTAGCATTGCTGTCGGGATCCTGACGCCGTGCCTGGTCGACGTGAACTCGGTGCATCTGTTCGGCCGACTCCAGCAGTAATCCGTCCCATGCCGGAGATCGAGGTGGTTTCGTGCTTTCACAAGGGCCAGCAGTATCTCTCCGTCGAAGTAGGGTGAGGGGTTGCCTCCCCCTGTCCCGCTCTCGTACTCGTAACTCTTGTAGAATTGGCCGTTGGATAACCGCAATGACATCAAAAAATCGAGGTACTTCACGAGTGCGGCTTCGTATTCTGGGTATTCCTCAAACGAGTCCTCCGAGCGCAGAAAATCTATCAGAGCCAGCGCCATCAAGGCCACCGTTCCGGTCCTGCCCACTCTGTCTCTGGGATAGACGATATAGAGAGATCCCTCGCTCGTTTCCTTGGAATGCTCGATGAAGAATTCGAAACCCTTGACGAGAGCATCCGAGGTGGCTTCACTGAGCCTATTCTGATGCAGCAGCGAGAGTTCCCAGAGGGCACCGGTCTGGCAAACCTGACTGTCACTGGGGTTATTTTAGCGGCGCTTCACGAAGTTGTATTCGTACTGAAAGTTTCCCGACTCTTTCTGGTTGTGAAGCAGGAAGGAAGTTCCCAACTCCAGCGATCTTGCCAGAAGATCTCGGGCAATTCGATTGCCGCTCTTCCCATAAAGACTCACGTCGGGAATGATCGGGTCGGGCTTCTTGCCCTGGGGGACACTGTCTCCTGCGCCGCACGACAGCAGGAACAGGGAGTAAATCAGGAAGAGTGCAGTGCGGCGGGTCGGGCAGCCTCGGATAGACATTGGCATGATTAGGGTAGCGGAGTCCGCCCGGAGTAAGAAGAGGACTCCATCGAGATAGTCAGGAAATCAGAGTCGGTTCGACTGCAAGCAGAGGGGAGATTGGAATCATGGTTTTTTCTCAAATGAAGCAGAGACTGCTATTACTGGACACGGCCTGCGTCTGCGATGCGGACAAGGAGCAGGGAAGACTTGGGGTCGTGAATCCAGCGATTGGATCGGTTAGACGGGGCCTGAAGTTGGTCGGTCGAGCCTATACGGTGCGCTGCCATGAGGACTTCCTCACCGTGATCAAGGCACTGCGAGATGCCGGGGCGGGGGAAGTGATTGTGATCGATTCCCAGAACAGTCGGCGGGCTCTCACAGGAGAACTCTTTCCCACCGAGGCCAGACGCAAAGGGCTGGCCGGAATCGTCATCGATGGATTTTGCCGAGATACGGCAGCCATCAGAGAGCTCGACGTCCCCTACTATGCACGGGGTGTCAACTGCGCGGCCGGGACTACGGACCGTCTCTTTGAAACTCAGGTGACGATCAACTGCGGAGGAGTTTCCGTCAATCCGGGCGACATTCTATTTGGTGACGATGATGGCCTGGTGGTAGGCACCGAGCGGGATTTTTCCCAGACGATTCCTCTGGCGGAGCAGATACAGGACAAAGAGCAAACTATCCTGGAAGGAATGCGTCAAGGAAGAAGTCTTTTCCAAATGCTCAACTTTGACGAGCACTGTGCCAAACTGGAAGCGGGAGAGCCAAGCAAACTCCAGTTTTTGGTCTGAAACTTGAACGATTCGTCGAAACGTCTGAACGTCGCACGTCTCTGTTCCCGGGAAAGTGCGGCGAACGGTTTCGATGGCAACTTCGAACGGCGAGGCGATCATGAAGAATCGCCAGATGACAGAGCCGTGACCGGAAGGGAGCGGGCCCTGATCAGGGGCCGAACCTGGCAGCTCCGCCCTGGAAGTTTTCTCCTGAATGATCCAGCGCGGCTGGGGGCGGGACTAAGCTGAAACTTCATTTGGCTCAGGTGGGTCGACGTGGGTTCGGTCTCCAGGCCGAAGTATTCTTCTTTTCGAGCCTTTGGCTCGATA
>Ga0310345_10005004_pt1 | contig 11886 bp, 12 predicted proteins | sample HC15DNA20500_MG_FD_204667 | JGI IMG/M metagenome (GOLD analysis project Ga0310345, IMG submission 204667) | Marine microbial communities from station ALOHA, North Pacific Subtropical Gyre - HC15-DNA-20-500_MG | ecosystem: Environmental > Aquatic > Marine > Oceanic | place: Pacific Ocean: North...
GCCGCCCAGCGGGCAGCAGCGCGACCCTGCAGGATGCCGAAACGGTCAATCCCACGTTCACTGCCGACGTCGAAGGCGACTTCGTGATCGAGCTGCTCGTTGGCGACGGAGAGCTGGATAGCGACCCGGATACGGTGACGGTGAACGCCACTAACGCCAACGTGAAGCCGGTAGCGGATGCAGGCGCCGATCAATCGGTCATCGAAGGCGATACCGTGCCTCTGGACGGCTCCGCAAGCAGTGACCCGGATGGGGATACCCTGACGTACGAATGGCGATTCGTCTCCACACCAGGCGGCAGCGCAGCTACGCTTTCTGACGCCACTGCGGTTGCGCCTGACTTCACGGCGGATTTGGAAGGCAACTATGTTCTGGCCCTGGTGGTTAATGATGGCGAGCTGGACAGCGAGGAGGACCGGGTAACCGTCATAGCCTCGGAGGCGAACGCGGCGCCGACCGCCAACGCGGGTAGCGACATCAACGCCATGACCGGCACGGTGGTGACGCTGGACGGCTCCGCCAGCACAGACGCCGATGGGGACTCGCTGAGCTTCGCCTGGGCGTTCGTGTCACGACCTGACGGCAGCGCTGCATCGCTGGCCAACGTCACCACCGACAGCCCCTCGTTTACCCCCGATCTGGACGGCACCTATGTGTTGGAACTGGCGGTAGACGACGGCGAGCTGGAGGACACCGACCGGGTCCAAGTGACCTCGGAAACCGCCAATAGCGCTCCGGTTGCCGACGCGGGGGCGGATGCCACGGTCTACACCGGCAACCGCGTTGAGCTCGACGGCAGCGGCAGCTCCGACGCCGATGGCGACACCCTTACCTACGCCTGGTCAATGAGCAGCCTGCCCGACGGCAGCGGGGTGTCATTACGCGATGCCGCCACGGCGCGCCCCTCCTTCACACCCGATGTGGCCGGGGATTACGTGGCCAAGCTGATCGTGAATGACGGAAAGGCCAGCAGCGAGGAAGACACCGTCCGTATCACCGCTTCGGAACCGGCCTTGGCCATGGAGCAATACGACGAAGGCGATGCGTTCGACCCTGCCTCCTGGAGGAACGTGGGCCTGCCGTACACCAGTAATAGTTCCATCGACCGGGCCTGTACCGGCACCTGCGGCACCATCGAGCTCGCCCGGTTCCGGCTGGAAGCCCAAGGCCAGAGCTATAGCCTCAGGAATGTCCAGGTGACAAGAGTCGACGGCGGGCCTCTGCCGGCCGGCCTGAACGCTCGCTTCTCCGGGATCAGCAGTGGGCAAACCATCGAGGCCGATGAAATGTTGTCGTTCAGCCTGCTGGTGGAGCACGTCGATGCGTCCGTGCAGGTCGAGTTCGCCTTCCGGGTGGATGAGACCAGCGACGCCTTCAGTAGCAGCTATAACCTCAACCTCCGATAACGCTCGCCATGGCTCCTTGTCCTAGGACAAGGAGCCGGGCATGCGCATCAATTCAACCATCAAAGGAACCCCCATGACGGATGAAAACAGGTCTGCCGATACCGAGGGCGACAGCCAGGCGCTCAGCACTGAAAAACAGGACGAAAGGGATCAGCAGGAAATCCGCGACTTTATCCAGCGGGAGATCAAGCGGATTCGAAGCTATACGCCAAAGGTGGGCGTCTTCGGCGTGACGGGAACGGGCAAGTCCAGCCTCTGCAATGCGCTCTTTGGGCGCGAGATTGCCCCTGTCAGTGACGTGGCCGCCGGCACGCGCGATCTCCAGGAGGTTTTGCTCACGGATGATGAAGGGGGCGGCCTGATCCTGGTAGACGTCCCTGGCGTTGGCGAGAACCGGGAACGCGACGAGGAATACCTGGAACTGTACCGGCGCCTGGTGCCGGAGCTGGATCTCGTGCTCTGGGCGATCAAAGCCGATGACCGCGCCTATGCGTCAGCCGTACAGGCGTACCAGACCGCCGTGAAGCCCCATGAGGCCGCATGTCCCGTGGTCTTCGCCGTTACCCAGGCGGACAAGATCGAACCCTGCCGCGAATGGGACGAACGACGCCGGCAGCCAGGCGGTCGCCAGAAAGCCAACCTGGAGGAAAAGAGGCAGCACATCGTCCGGGAGTTCGGCCTTCAGGGCAATCATGTCGTCGCGGTGTCGGCGGAGGAGGGCTACAACATGGATCTGCTGATCAGCGCCATTGTCTCCGCACTACCGAATGATAAAAAGGCGTCTTTGGTCCGTGAAGCCAAAGAGGAGAATGTGACGATAGAGGCTATCGCGGAATCGGAGATCGGAATCCTCGACTATCTGTCTCAACAGATGAATAAGGTGCTCTTTCACGCAAAGGAATTCTTGATTGAGTTTGCTACTGAAGCGGCCAAACGGTACGGCTCGCATGTCTCTAAGCTGATCATTGCCTGGTTGGCTAAGAAGCGCGGCTAGGCGCTTGCGACTCGCTGCCTTCCTGGTCGGACCTAGGTTCGGGGGAGTGGGGCTCTATCAGGCCCCGCCTCCGGCCATTTGGAGGCCGCTATCCACATCTCGCTCTTGAATACGGGACTCGACCCAATCCTGGATTTCCTCTGACACCCAGCCCACCGACCGCGCCCCGAGCGGGACCGGCCGGGGGAAGCTACCCTCGCTCATCCGGCTATAGATGGATGACCTGGCCAGGCCCGTGGTCTGGATGACTTCGGTTAAACGCATGATTCTCATGAGATGGCTCCTTCTGCTCATGAGATGGGCCATCGCTGTAAATCTTCATTGGTCTCTAATGCCTGCTGGAGCCGAAAGTCTTGAACCCCATTCCGTACTCTTTGGTATCTGCCTTCGAGAAGTAGCTTACCCTTTTGAAAAGCTCCAGAAACTGCCAAACATAGCCATCACTGTTTACATCAATGTGGTACACGCAGTTGTTCGGAAAATGGATAAGCCCTGAGCTTTGCTCCCAAGAGCAGCGCATCGCCGCCGACCAAGCACCTCTTATCCTTGATGCCATATTTACGTCCCTGTTCACTCCCAAACAGCCCGCGCGGATAAACGACCCAACGTGATAGTACGCATCTCCGTTAAGTAAGATGCAGCAATGGTAATGACGATGGTGGGAAGTGCTACGCTCTCGAACCCAGACGTAGCGGAAGTCCGAATCGTGCACCCTCTTTCCTTCACGACGCTTGCACCTTTGATCGGCCTCTATTCTTCCTGCTAGACCTTCAAAGAACCTGGATATGACGCCCGAGTCTGGCTCAGGACGATGAACAGGTAGCCGCATATCAAATCGAATAGCGACTGTCCGAAAGTGGGATGTGACCGCACGCTGGAGTGTTAGCAGTGTCTGCGACAGATAGGATTCAATGTAAGGTGCATGCTTTGGATTGAGCGGCAGCCCGTTCCACTCGTCGCCATGGATCAAGATTAATTGGGGGTTCTGCGGATGCCTACGGCGCATCTCTTTCTCCTGTTATTAGGGACACAGGAAGAGACGCAGCTCTACATATTTACTTAGTTTGAGAAGTCGGAGCTGTAGTCTTGTCGAGGCGATGTTGTGGTCAGCACATCTCACGTGTTAGGGGGGGGGCTGCCGTAAGGGCTACCTATATATCTAATACCGACACTCGAAAATAACTCTTTGCGCACCCGCATCAGGTGCCATCTGGGCTTGCGCCGGCGAGCTCTTATTAATTCCGTCGGAAAAAGTTCATTTTTCCTCTCCGGATCCTTGCAACCCAGTCCGTCCAACCGGTTCCACGAGTAGGCCGGCCTCGTACAGCTGGCTAGACGATTGAGGGATCCTCTGAGATCGGCCAAATCGACGACCAACTGTCCACTCGCCCTTGAAAGTCCCCTGCCCGCTGGTCGAGTTGTACCTCGCAGCGACAACAGGGAGCATCAAGCGATCATCGACAAGCCTCGGCGGCAGTAGGCAAAAAGTAGCATTTGGTGGGATAGCAGCAGAAAGCACAGCCAGTGATCGGCTTATCTCTTCGGCCTTAATCCAGGCCACTCGATATATCCACCCCGACAAGTACCTCAACGACCGAGAAACCGGCTTGGTTCCATTCCGGGTCGAACGAGGCCCCAGGTGATCTGTAATGGCCCCCAAAATAGCTGGGTCATCGACTGGGCCACTATTTCTACCGAGGTGAAACCAGTATTTGGATAAGATCAACCCAGACACATGGTCCAAGACAGCCTGGAGGTATCCCGACACTCTATCCAAGCCAGCTTCCCGAACATCTTCAAGTGCCGCGTCTTCGGTATCTACTTCTATGGCTCGCCCGCGAAGGCTATGCCCAATGACTATATAACGCTTATCTTCATCATCCTCACGATCGTCGGCGTCGGCGTCGGCGTCGGCGTCGGCGTCGGCGTCGGCGTCAAGAGCACGAAACCACTGACGAACCTCAGATTCTAGGCCGTCCCGAGCCCCATGGAGCTCCATGACGAAGCCGCGACCTCCCCACTTTTCATCAAACGCCGGATGAGCCAGATTTAAGTAGTAGATACTAGGGCACTTACCTAGCATCTCCTTGCCCGACACGCCTGGCACAATGTTTCTCAGATAACCCAATCGCCACAGCTTAGCCAGATTACGCCGCGCACGCTGGGCAGGCATTCCCGACGTCCTAGCGATCCAGGCACTAGACCTATGCCATATCACCCCGCAGGCATCTGCCTCGGCGAGCAAGACGAGAAGAACCATCCTGTTTGCGATAGTGAGATTCTCTGAGTCCGGGGGACCGATCCCACCGAGCCGCTCCGTCCTCCGCCAGGAATGAACTGAGCCCCGCAGCACGGGGCTACTCAAAAGCACCTTAATTAATTGCTCGTGACCCACATTGCTCGGCCCCCTATAAGAGGCCAGATCAGCGGCGCACGAATTCGTTAAACGGTACTCCCTGGGCTTCTTACCCAGCTCCTTGCTGGTCGATCGTCTATCGAGAATTCCTTTCTGCGACAGCTGCCGGATAGCTCGGCCAGCAACTTTATCGCTTACGTTCAGCTCTTGAGCTAGTGCCTTAACCTTCGCACCGACCGGCTTAGCGACACCATACCGATGGAGGAACGCCATTAGAAAATACCGGGTCGGCGCCGGCACATCCTCCGACAGGGAAAACAGAAGCACGCTGATCACGGCGTTGGACAGATTCATTGGGCGCACTATTGACTACCATTTAACCTAGTATCTATTTAAGGTATTAATTACGTCAATATTTACGGTAAGATTTATTGACCTTCGCTTTCGGACAACAGCTGGCGCCCATGAGAAAACCGATACCACCCGATGAATGGCTTAGCGAGAATGATGATCGAATCCTTTGGGCCATCCATCACCTAAGCGACAAATGGGGCATGGTGCCTTACCCCCAAGACAGGTCTGCCGTTCTAAAAGTGCTCGAAGACATCTGGCGCAGCGACCACGGCGTAGATAAGTTTGCTCGGATAAAGAGGGCCTGGAATGGCCATTGCTTCAGGCAGAAAAACGACAAGAAAACCTTCAGCTACGTGCTGTCCGTCGACGTGGCTGGGCGACTTAAACGACAGGCGCGGACATTCAAGATGCCTCAAAGTCGCTATCTGACCTCGCTAATCCAAGGGGACGGCGCTCATCTCGCCAGGCTAAAAGAGGAATATGCGAAGAAGGCGATTAGATCGAAGCATCGAAGCGCGTCCGATAAGGAAGAAAATCGCCTTTTGTCGCGATTGCGCTTCGAAAATGAGCATAAATCGGCACTTATCGATCGATACGAAGAGGTAATCAAGCAGCTAGTAAGGGAAAAACTGTTAAGCGATGAGCTACATTCGCGCGGACTTGGAGACAAAGCTGAACTGGATGACGAGAAGAAGCTGGCGCTATGGGCGAAAGCAGAAGAGCAGGCTTCCGAACACCTGGAAAGCGCACACCAGCAAGCCATGAACCCAACCGACCAAGCTCTGATCGACTCCCCTCAAAGGCCTTAGTAGTCAGTGATCGCGTCCCATAGCCCAAGACTTGGTGGGCAAACTGGTGGGCAAAAGGCGATCGCCATCAATAAAGCCCACCTTAACCGTATGATTTATATGTATTTTATCTATTTCCGCGATAAGCAGATCCAGAATATCGAATAGACCCACACCAAGCCCCGCCTCGCGCCGCCCCTGCGACATAATGCCGCATTCCGGGGCGGCGGCCCCCTCTATACACTCCCTCGCCCACGGCATCAGGCCGCATCTTTCGTATTCAGCAATCGTTTTCCGGGGGCGGGAACCACCATGAATCCATGCAAGCATAAGCCACTGATCGTCTGTCTCGGCGTCCTGTCACCGCTCGCTGTCTTCGCCGCGGACGCCGACGTTCATCCGCTGGCGCCCGTTACCGTTGAGGGCCAGGAAGAGGGTTCGGCGGAGAAGACCCGGCGCGAGCTTGTGCAAGAGCAGGCGTTGACACCCGGCGGCGTCAGCCTGGTGGACGCCGAGGATCTGTCCGAGCGCAACGTGGTGAGCATCGGCGACATGCTGCGTTATGTGCCGGGTGTGTGGACGGCCAACGGCTCCACCGGTGACTCCACGTTTTACTCCAGCCGGGGCTCGAACCTGGACGCGGTGAATTACGACGGCAACGGCATCAAACTGATGGTGGATGGCCTGCCGGTGACCGCCGCCGACGGCAACAATCACAACAGCTTTATCGACCCGCTCAGCGCCCGCTACGCGGTAGTGGCACGAGGCGCCAACGCGCTCACCTACGGCGCCAGCACGCTGGGCGGCGCGATCAATTTCATCAGCCCCACCGCGCGCACCACCGACAATCAGGTGGCGCTCACCGGCGGCAGCCACGGCACCGTGCAAAGCCGGGTCACCGGCGGCGCGGTGTCCGGTGATTTCGATGCCCTGGTCACCGCGGAACAACGCAGCTATGACGGCTACCGCGATCACCAGGAACAGCAACGAGGCAGCTTTTACGCCAATACCGGCTGGCAAATCAGTGACAGCGTGGAAAACCGGTTCTACCTGAGCTACGTAGACAACGACCAGGAGCTGCCCGGCGCCCTGACGCGGGACCAGTTCGAGGACGATCCCTACCAGGCCAACCCCGAAAACGTGAGCGGCAACTTCCTTTACAACGTGGAGACCTGGCGCGCGGCCAACCGCACCGAATGGACCCTGAACGACCACAGCAGCCTGGTGGTGGGCTTTTCCTTCGAGGATCAGTCGCTGTACCACCCGATCGTGGCGTCGCCGTTTTTCAGCCTGCTGATCGACAACGACCAGACCATTTTCGGAAGCACCATGCGTTACAACACCCTGCTGGGCAACCACGACCTGCTGGTGGGGCTGAATTACGGCGACACCCGGGTTAAAGGCGGTAATTATTCCCACACCGCCGGCCTCCGCGAAGACTTGAACACCAAGGTGGACAATCAGGCGGAGAATCTTGAGTTGTTCGTCATGGACCGCTGGTATTTCGCCGACCGCTGGACGCTGGTGTACGGCGCCCAGGCGGTGGCCGGCCGCCGTGAAGTACGCAACGTGGACACGGCCAGCGGCGCGGAACGCAACCCGGAAGGGGACTATGAGGCCATTAACCCGCGCGTGGGCCTGATCTACATGCTCACCAACCGGAGTGAACTGTTCACCAACGTCAGCAAACTGTATGAAGCGCCAACGCTGTACGAACTGGAGGACGACACCCGCGGCAACGAACAAACCCTGGATGCCATGCAAGGCGTGGTCGCCGAAGTGGGCACCCGCGGTGCCGCGGCGCTGGGCCGCGCCAGCGATTGGAACTGGGAGTTGGCGGTGTATTACGCCCGGATCGAGGACGAAATTCTCTCCATCGACGACCCCGCCGCGCCCGGCACCAGCCTGGCCACCAACGTGGAAAACACCGTCCACGCCGGGGTGGAAGCCCGGCTCGGCGCCAGCTTCGCCCTGGCGGGCGGCCACCGCATCGAACCGCTGCTGAGCCTGACCTACAACCACTTCCGGTTCGACAATGATCCCGTGTACGGCGACAACCGGTTACCGGTGGCACCGGACTTTTTCGTCAAAGGCGAGATTCTGTACCGCCACGCCAACGGCTTCTTCGCCGGGCCGACCTTCGACATCGTCGACGACCGCTACGCCGATTTCGCCAACAGCTATGAGGTGGACGGCTACGAACTACTGGGGTTGCGCGCGGGCCTCACCCGCGACACCTGGGAAGTCTACCTGGAAGGCCGCAACCTCACCGACGAAGCCTATGTGACCAACCTCAGCGTGCGGGATCAGGCGCCGGACGATGCCGCCCTGTTGCAGGCCGGGGAACCGCGTTCCGTCTACGCGGGCGTGACCTTCACTTTCTAAGCGGGCTGAAACCCGGCGGACAGACACACCATGAACAGACCCGCATCCGACACCAGGCCGCCACGCGGCGGCCTCTATGCCGCCGTATGGCGCTGGCACTTTTACAGCGGCGTGCTGGTGGTGCCCTTCCTGTTAATGCTGGCCGTTAGCGGCTTGCTGATGTTGCTCAGCAAACCCCTGGACGATGCCCTCAATCGCTCGCTGCTAACGGTGAACGCCGGCGGCAACGCCTTACCGGCTTCGGTTCTGCTGGAGCGGGTACGGGCGACCTACCCCCAGGCGTCGGTGCGGCTCTATCTGGCCCCCGAAAACGACACCGCCACGGCGCGTTTTTCGTTGCAACCGGAAGGTATGTCGGGCCACGGCGGTCACAACGCGCCCAGCACCCTGGTCTACATGGACCCTTACACGGGCCGCATTCTCGGTGACCGGGATCCGGCCGCCAGCCTCTACAACCGGCTGAAACAGTTCCATGGCGCGCTGTTCCTCGGTGACCCGGGCGACGCGCTGATCGAAACCGCCGCCGGCCTGGCCGTGCTGATGATCGTGACGGGCCTGTATCTGGCCTGGCCAAGGAGCCGAAGAGCGTCGCCACGCACCGCCGGACGCGAGCGCTGGCGACGCCTGCATCTGAGCCTGGGCTGGGTGATCGCGCTGCCGTTGCTGTTCTTCCTGATTTCCGGCCTGGCCTGGACCAACGTCTGGGGCGGCAAGCTGGTGCAACCCTGGGGGTCGCTGCCCGGCACCCGGTTCGAAGCCCCTCAAACGCCGGCGCCCGACCATGCCGCCATGAACGAGCAGGGCGTGCACCGGGTGCCCTGGGCACTGGAAAAAACACCGCTGCCCCGCTCACGGGCAGGCCACGAGCACATCGGTCTGGACGACGTGACGGCGATAGCCAACGCGCAGGGCTTCGATGCGTACCGCGTGCACTTCCCCCAGGGCGAGGGAGCGGTATGGACGGTGTCCGCCACCACCATCGCCGGCGATCTGACCAATCCGGCCGACGAGCGCATTCTGCATCTGGACCGGACCAGCGGGGAAACCCTTCAGGACATCCGCTTCGCCGACTACCCGGCCATGGGCAAAGCCATGTCCGCGTCGATCCCTTTTCACCAGGGCGACCTGGGATGGTGGAACTGGCTGTTGAATCTGATTCTGGTATCGCTGGTCACCGCGCTGATCGTCACCGGCGCGCTGCTTTGGTGGAAGCGCCGGCCGCGCTGGAGTGCGCCCAGGTCCGAACCCGCCTTGAGCCGGAGCGTGGCGGTGCTGATGGGGCTGGTGGCGCTGTGCTTCCCCCTCTCGGCGCTGGCGCTGCTGGCGATCGCGCTGTTCGATGCCGCCTGGGCGTCACGACGCGCCTAGGCCGGTAACCGCCGGAACGCCCACATCCCCACCAGTAAACCGACCACGAACAACGCCGGTTCCCACAGGCCCATCGCCAACGCGGCGACACCGGGGCCGGGGCAATAGCCGGCCAGCCCCCAACCGATGCCGAACAGAACGGCCCCGGCGATCAGGCGGGCATCGATATCGCTGCGCGTGGGCAGGTGGAAGCGGCCCTCGAACAACGGCCGGTCCTGCTTGAGGATGAAGCGGAAGCTGATCAAGGTGACCAGCACCGCGCCGCCCATGACGAACGCCAGGGTCGGGTCCCAGGTACCGGCGATATCGAGAAAGTTGAGCACCTTGGCCGGGTTGGTCATTTGCGAGATGGCCAGGCCCAGGCCGAACAAGAGGCCGGCGATCAACGCCGCGAGGTGCTTCTTCATACGACCCCCAACCCATGGCGGATGACGAACACGGTGAGAACGCCGGCGGCCATGAAGGTGACCACCGAGGCCAGGGAGCGCGGCGACAAACGGCCCAGGCCGCACACCCCGTGGCCACTGGTACAGCCACTGCCCAGCCGGGTACCGAAACCGACCAGCAGACCCGCCACCGGGAACACCGGCCAGGGCAAGTCCGTGTCGAACGCGCGACTGCCGGGCACCAGCCAGAACGCCAGAGCGGCGCCGCCCAGCAAACCGGCCAGAAACAGCCAGCGCCAGGCCTTGTCTTCGCCGGGCTCCACCGAGGCCCCGGCGACGATACCGCTGATGCCGGCGATGCGGCCGTTGAGCCAAAGCAGCAGCGAGGCGCTGGCGCCGATCAGTAAACCGCCGATCAGTCCCGTCCACGGAGTAAAGTTAACGATTGTCATACCGGTGGCTCCTGGTCCTGCGCGGTCTGGGAAAATCCCTCCGGGTGGTTCAACGGCACTTTGATATAGCGCCGGCCATTATCCTCGGCGGGCGGCGTATGACCGGCACGCACGTTGATCTGCACCGCTGGAATGATCAGCGTGGGCAGGCCCAGGGTGGCGTCGCGTTCGGTACGCAGCGTGACGAAATCATCCTCGGAGCGGCCGCCACCGACATGAATATTGTCCCGCTTCTGATCGCCCACGGTGGTCTCGTGGCGATAGTCGCGCCCACCGGGGCGGTAGTCGTGCAGCACGAACAGGCGGGTTTCGTCGGGCAGCTCGAACAACCGTTGGATCGACTGATACAGGGTATGGGCGCTGCCGCCGGGGAAGTCGCAGCGGGCGGTGCCGCCGTCGGGCATGAACAGGGTGTCGCCGACGAAGATAGCGTCGCCGATCTGATAGGTCAGGTGGTCCGAGGTGTGCCCGGGGGTGGGGATGGCGCGGGCCTCAATGTTGCCGACCCGGAAGCCCTCGAAATCCTCGAACAGGTGTTCGAAGGGCGAGCCGTCCGCCTGGAAGCCCCGTTCGAAGCCATAGACGTCCTTGAAGTGCTTCTGTACCTGGCGGATGCCGACGCCGATACCGGTGGTGCCGCCCAATTGCCGGTGCACATGGGCGCCGCCTGCCAGGTGGTCGGCGTGGGCGTGGGTTTCCAGCACCCATTCCACCTCAAGCGCCTGCTCGCGGACGAAGTCGATCAGCGCGTCGGCGGTCTCCGTGCTCAGGTTGCCGGACGCGGCGTCGTAGTCGAGCACCGAATCAATCACCGCGGCGCGGCGGGTATCCGGATCCCAGACCACATAGGAGAAGGTGGAGGTGGGCTCGTGGAGAAAGGAACGAACCTGGGGGTGTTGCGCGGCGGCCATGAAAACCTCCTGGGTGACATCCGTTTTATTCTTTATAGTCCGCGCCCTTTTATTAGTCAAACCTAATATAGATAAATTTACATTAAATGGTTCTAATGCTATTTTGTCGTCGAATCATTGAAGCGATGCCATGACCGACACACGCCGTAAAAACAGCCCCGAAAAGCCCGACGAAGAGATGGCCGAGCACGCCGCCGACGCCGCCCGCCTGCTCAAGTCGTTGTCCCACGAAAAGCGGCTGCTGATTCTGTGCATGCTGGTGGAGGGGGAAATGACGGTGGGTGAGATCAACGCCCGGGTGGAGGCAAGCCAGTCGGTGGTCTCTCAGCACCTGGCGGTACTGCGCCGCGACGATCTGGTACAGACCCGCCGCGACGCCCAGACGATCTATTATTCCCTGCGGGGCACCCGGGCGACCCGCATTATCGAGGTGTTGCACGACCTGTTCTGCGACCGCTGAAACTCCTCGAGATCGTACGCCAAACA
>Ga0310345_10005005_pt1 | contig 11885 bp, 13 predicted proteins | sample HC15DNA20500_MG_FD_204667 | JGI IMG/M metagenome (GOLD analysis project Ga0310345, IMG submission 204667) | Marine microbial communities from station ALOHA, North Pacific Subtropical Gyre - HC15-DNA-20-500_MG | ecosystem: Environmental > Aquatic > Marine > Oceanic | place: Pacific Ocean: North...
GCTATATGAGCTTGATGATCTTGTTCCGGAAACGCTTTTGGAAGTTTCATTTGTAAACCTTCCATATTTTCAATCGCTGGATCTTTAGGAACAACAGGAGGCTCGGGTTTTAATACTTTATCGATGTCTCGTGTTCCAAGAGCGTCATAAATTCGTCTGTATGCTTCACGAAGGTTGTGCATTTGAGGATTGGACATTGCAATTTTTAAATTTTCACTAGCCAGAGTTACTCTTTGGCTTAAACTATAAATATTTGGATCTGCAACTGGAATAACATCAACACGATCATCAAAATCTTGTGATTTAATGACTCGGTCTGCTCCGTAAACAGCATAGGGATAAACAGGAGGTAAAAAAGTTCCAAAAACTTTTGCAACTAATCTAAATTCGTTACGCATTGCGTAATAACAACGCTTATGAATGGCTGTCATGACTCTCGAACCACGTTCCAAGAGAGCAACAGTCGTTCCAACAGCTCTATTTTGCACATCTGTGCCTGTTGCCATATCTGTAATAGATGCAAAACGTTGTCCTGCGTTTACTACAAAACCCATTAAGTTAAATAATGTTACAGAAGGCTCTTTAAAAGGTAACATTTGGAATTGATCTTTAATATTTCCTCCAGGAGCGTCTACATCTCTAAATTCTCCAGGTTGAAAAGGTTGATCATCATCTCTAATTCGAATTCCTCTCGATTTAAAGCCTGCTGGTAAATTACTAAGTGTTCCAGCATCAAGAAGTTGTCTTAAAGCAGTAGTTGCAGTTCTAGATAATCCACCAATCATGTGAATTAAGCCAAAACCGTAAAAACCTAAACCTGGTAAAAATTTATAATGAATAAAATATTCTTTACGTCTATGAGTAGGATCATCAGGCTCATAATTCCGATAAATAGCTAATACTTGGCTAGATCCTTCATCTACAGTTACAATATAAGGAATTTTAACTTCCTTTTCAGGATTTTGATTTTCAAATTCTTCTAAATTCAAATCAACATGCATTTCTAAAATATTAAAATTAGTTTGTGTATCTGCTGTAGGTACAATACCTTCTAGTTGATCATATTTTTTCTTAATATCGCTTACTCCAGTTTGAACTGGTTTTAATTCAATATCTCTATAAAAACCTGTTTTTTGTTTTTTAAGAACTTCATTTTCACTCATTTTAACTAAGTGAGTAATCCGTTCGCAATCCATTAAATCAGTTGCATAATAAGGAACAACTAAATCTTCTGCTGGAACAAATTTAGAAACAGCTCGTTCCATAATTGCATCATAATAAATTTTTTTAAAAGCAGATCCTGCTAGGGGAAGATAAAATAATAATTGATCAAACTCTGGAGTATATTCTTCCATTTTCTCCATGAGCATATAATTCATAAAATCTTGGACACGATCAGCTTGTTGCTGTTTTTCTTGTGTCTCGTCTCCGAGTACTTTACAACGAACTGGTCCATCAGATGGAAGAAGTTCTTTGTAAGCCTGTGCTTGAAATTGTGTAACCGCTTCTGCTAACAAAGGGTGGGTTACATTAGCTGCCCCTCGAAAGGGACGGGTCATTTCCGTATATTTAAATCCTAAAAGATCTAAACCTTGGGTATAACCCGTTTCCCAATCTTTTCTTGATATTTTGTCTTTTTTGTAATCATCAACTAACTTAGATGATAATCTTCCTAAAACTCTCTCGTCTAAATCTTCAGCCAAGTTGGCATAGAATTCCTCTTGAGGTGTGGCTGTTTCTGTTTCTTCATTAACTGCTTCCTCACTAGGCTTTTCTACTTCAACAGCAATCTCCTCTTCAGTTGCTGGACCTTCTTCTTCCAGAACTTCATTCTGTTTTTCAACATCAGCCATTTTTTAATACTTAGTAGGTTTTAGTTTTAAGCGTACCGTTTAGTTTAGTTCTAACGTAAGCTGTACCACCAGCAGGAACATGTGGGTTAGACCCATCTGTTCTTACTTCAGTACCATATCGAGCTTTAACCATTTTACCTTTTTTAGCCCAATCCTTTTTACGTTTGCCCCAATCACCATAAGATTCATCTCTTGCAACTTTTTTGTCGTGCTTGGTTTTTTTCGCACCAAGTCTCATTCCAATAGATTCGTCTTCTCTAGCGTAAGTACCTTGGCTCGCTTTAATCATTTTACCTAATCTAGCATGTTCGGATTTAATAACCCCACCGTGCTTTTTCCAAAATTCCCACCATTTTTTGCTACCAGACATGTGGTCCATACTTTTACCAACATCTCCTAACATGGATGGTTTTCTAAAATGTTTAGCACCGTGTACTGCTTCGGCTATGCTAGCATCTCCACCAACTTGTTTAATTGGTGATTTACCATAGGTATGTTTCAGATTTTTTCTCCAATCTGCTTTTCCTGTACCCATCATTTTGGATGCAGCATACGCTGTCAAACCGGCTAGAATAGCTTTTTTAAGTTTCTTTTTTGCCATGATATATATATCTCCTTAATTGTTATCATATTATCATTTAAATATGTTTACTACTAGACCACCCTTACTTTTATAAAGCTTAAAAGGTTGTTGTAACATTTGAGGGGTAATTTTCAAGCCAAAAGCTTCATAATATAGACGTGGATCATTAGCCTCCATTCTAATTATCGATTTACTTCCAGCTCCATATGCTTGAGCTTCTGCAAGTGTATTGAAAGCCATTGTGTGTTCACTAGGAGCTTTGGTATATTTTAAGATCTTAGCAGCTGAATCAGGACCAAATGGAAATTTCTTAATAATCTTAAAAGGTTTAGTGGGATCTGATTTAGCTAGCTTAATCGTCATAGCTATAGAATCATATTGATTAGCTAATTTTTTCATTCGTTCAGGTAGTACTGCCATCATTTTGTCATTTGTCAGAATTGATTTATTTTGTACTTCGGAATAAGCTTTGACTCCTCTCATTCCAGCTTTACCACTAGCTGCTCCATAAAATTCCCAATCTCCCAGTTTACCTGCAGTTGTTCTTCCACTAGAGTCAGCTCTTTTTAAAGCATGAAGTCTTTCTACGGGATTAATAGCTATCCATTGCACACCATCATCTGCGGCTGTCTTGGCCATATGCTTAATAAGATGATCTCCCCATACATCTCTTTCTAAAAAAGGTAAAAAAGGTATGTCTTTTCCTCTTTTGCCTGCCTCACTAAGACTCGAAGAAGCATTTATAGTATTTTTTCTTAATTCATTAAATCTTTGCACAAGTTTTTTATGTTCAAACATTTCCCCTCTTGTCATTCTAGAGCCTTTATCAGAAATAACTTTCATTTGTCCTAATAAATCACTCATCACACGAGTGGCCTGAGCATATTCCTGTTCAGTATTAAAAGGATTAACTCTTACGGATCCTTCTTTTCTCGCTAATAATTTTAAAGCATTTTGCTGAACATCTGATTGACCTTCGTGAACAACATATGCTTTATTTGTACCAGCTGCACCACCTGTCTCTTGTCCACCTGCCACAGCTCGTCTGCCATAACGCACGTGATAAACTTGATTATTAAAGGATACATCTCCAATGCTTTCAAAGTGACCTTGTGCGCCTGCGTCACCAGGTTTAACATTACGTTGTAAAGGAATTGTTTTTGGATAATAAACTACATCTTCAATATATTTTTCATCACCCAAAACTTTATAAGTTTCATGATCCCCGTATCGTGGAGATTGATTCATTGTTTTTTCCCGACCGAGCTTTCTTAAAAGATTGGTATGATGAGCTTTAAATTCTCTTAGTTTAGTAATATCTAAAGTAATTTTATGATCATCTGCTACAACTTTAGCTAGTGATTCTAAATTTTTTATTTTATTTTCGAAAGGCTTGATTGATTCAATCATTGTACCGATTTCAATATTCCGATTGTAATAATTAGTGTTTATTTTATTTGTTATAGTTGTTAGGTCTTTTCTGACATCATTAAGTACGTCTGTGTATTCACGTATAGATCCTCCTGCTTTAGAAGATTCAACCGTACCTTTATACGTATTAAGCGTCGCTTCGGCATCGTCAATGTATCGAGTTAAATCTTTGGCTAGAATTTTAGATTCTTCAACCATCGGAGTAACAAATTCAAAACGTTTCACCCTCAAATTAACTGCAGGCGATTTGTTAATCATATTAAGTAAATCAAGTTTACTTACTTGAAGTCCTGAATCTCTAGCAGTAGCTAAAAATCCCCCCACCACTTTATCTCCTTTTTCACCTCCGAATCTAAGAATGTTAGCATCTTCCAGTTCGGCTTTAGTTACATTCATTCTGACTTTTTGAAAGCCTGCTTGATTACTTCTGAAAGTAGCTAAACGATTAAAATTAGAAAGTTCCTTGATCCATATATTAGCATTTAACGGTTTATACGCAGGATGCTGTGCAATGTAATCATATAATGCCGAACCGAATCGACCTTGGTTAGATCCTTGTGTTAAAGGTGCAACTTTAGCTTTGGTTGCAACTAAATCCATTGCGCCTTTAATCTCGTCAAATTTTCTTTTAGGATGAGCTTGAGTAATTAATTCTCTTGCTTGAACCGTTGGGGTTTGAGCAATCTTAGTAACTTCTGTTACCTTATCAACAACCTGTGGCGTGATTCGTGTTGCCAGAGGAGGAGGAGTTTTTGTTTTTGCAATTTTTTCTATAATCTTAAATCCTGGTATCTTTTTTCTGGCCAAATAAGCAAGACCCCCGATTCCCGCTCCAATAGCCAGGGTTCCCGGAACTGACGATGGTTTTTCGTATGGTTCGTATGCCATTATAATAAACTCCTATCAACATTTTTAATTGTAACTTCGCCACCTTCACTGTGCTTGGTAGCTGATTTAGCTTTAATCGTTTCTTGATACTTGCTTAAATTGGCGTACTGTTTTCCTAAGCTTTCTAATTTTGCTTTGGTTTTAGGTAAATTATATTTATTTAATTTAAAAACTTGCTTCAGATTTTTAGCCTTACTCCATATTAAAGATACTGCTTTTTTATTGTGTTTGATAGCTATGTTGCCTAATTTTTGAAGCCTGTCTTTGGTTACTTCGGCGACTGCCAATTTTCGTAAATCATTAGGCTGTAATTTTGCTACTCCTAAAGGTGAAAGTTCAGGAGTTTTTCTTACTTTTTTACTCTTTAATTCTTTAATATTAAGTTTTTTTTTCTTAAAAAGCTCAGGATATTTTTTGGTCGCTAACCGGTAAGCTAATTTAGTTCCTTTTTTAATCAGAGCTCCACGCAAAGCTTCTTGCATTATAATAAACTCCTATCAACATTTTTTCCAACTACTACTTCGCCACCTTCACTATGTAATAGTTTTTTCTTTTTACCAAAACGATATTCTTTTTCTAACCATGCTTTAGCTGTGTCTTTAATTTTGCTTTTATAAGCTTTAAGTTTGGGTAAAAATTTACTCATTTCTTTTATTTGAGTCGAAGATAAATCTTTAAGCTGCATTTTGCTAAAATTTTTTTGTAAATCACTAGCTTTATTAAGTTTAATTTGTAATTTTGACATAGATGTCTTACCTGCTCGATCATAAACTTTTTTACTTGCTGCTTTCCAAAGTGGACGAGCATATTTAACAGCAACCCTAAGTCCAGGATACAATAAGCCACCTGCTAATAATTTTTTAACTTTTTTCTTTTTAAATCGTTTCTTGTAATCTTTTGCTAAAAGGTTAATGCTTTTTTTAACACCTTCTGTAGTTTGTGACATATGAATTCCTCCAAAAACTCTTGTCATTTCATTTCTCCAACTTTCAGATCCTCCGGCTCGTGTATCGTGCCACATAGCTGCTCGAGCCCTTTTAGTGTTAACTTTAAGTTCTTTTCCTCTTGGTCCATAGTGCGTTCCTTTTTGAGTTTTAACTTCTATTCCTGACCTGGTTACAGGTTTTTGTTTAAACTTGTATTTCATCTCAAAGCCGCTTTCAGCTTGTATTCTAGGACCTTTCTTTTTATAACTTTCTTGTGCTTGAAATTTACTCTTTTTTTTGTTTATGAGTTTTTGCACTTCAGAAAGAAGCTTTCTGCCTTTTTTGGTTCTTAATGCATATCTACCAACTTTTAAAATAGTCATTAGTATCTACTCTCCGCTTCATAACTATCATCTTCATACCCATGATCAAGAACTTCTACAATCCGTATACGGCCTTGAGTTTGTCCTTTTTCTTCTATGTATTCTACTCTTGCCTTAATATTATTGCCACATTTAAATTGAATGCGCTCGGGCTCAATTGTCCGCATCGCAACCCGCTTCGCTTTAAGGCAGTCGCTCATCGATTTTTGGTATGTGTGCTCGACTAACTCTCCATTCATGAAGAGACAAAGTGCTACGCATATAATTACTTCTTCCATTAGTGTGTACCTCCATTACTAAATTCTCTTTGTTTATCTTTTAATTTTTCTACATCTAGTTGTAGTTTTTCAACTGCTTTAGTTAAAGCATCAATATTAACTGCATTATGTAACATACCATCAATTCTTTCCTGTTGCTTGTCAGTTTGTTTATATAATTCTTCGATCAACATAAATTGTTCGCTATCCGCGGGGTAAGGATCCGAGCAGCCCCCGAGGCCACTTAATTCTGAACTCAGAATTCATTTCCAGATCCTTCTCCATAATTTGTAGTTTAGTTGCATGTGTATTTAATTTTTCTTGAATACCAAAAAAAGCCCACGTCCCGATTGCTACGAGCGTGATTAAACTCGCAACTGTCTTCATGGGCATTTGAACTCTTGCTTCTTCTGAAATTTTTAATGGCATTATAATAAATCCTTATCTACATTTCTTCCAATGATAACTTCTCCACCTTCATTAAAATCAAATGATTTCTGACCTGTTTTCTTTTCGATAGTCTTGGCTTTATTTTTATTTCTAATTTTATTAATTTTATCTAGCCATCTTTGCTTTTTTTGGGGATCATTAATCATCTTCCAAAATCTTTTAGCTTTTCTAGCTTGTTGGGCTGCTTTAATTCCCCATAGTAAACTCATAATATTTCCTAATAATAAACAAACTTTCTCCGATCGTGAAATTTCTTTTCCTCCTGCCAATCAGAGTAAGTTGATACAAAATATCCCTGACGATATCTTAACACAGCTTGAGTCATTGTATCTACATAGTCATCATTTTCGCCATGAGGAAAAGCTGCACATTCTTCAATAACTTCCTCAGCAAATTTCTCATCTTTTGGGTAATAAACCTGCCCTGATTCAAAGACGGGAGCTACAGCATTGACCCGTGAATGTTTATCCTTGCCTCTAGAAGGCATAAAATCTACTACTGGAATTCCCATACGTCTAAATTCTTGAGCTAGAGGAACTCCCGTTGCTTTAGCTTCAATAATGACCGATTCAGGTTCCCAATATTTGTAAGAATCTAAAGCTACCAATTTTAATTCAGGAAAATCAAATTTTCCTCTGACAGCATCAAGTAGCATTAAAGCATCCCCCTGATCTTCATAAGGAGTAAAAACCCCCCAAGTAGTAATAGCAGAATAATCTGCAGTTTCTTTTTTAGAATAAGCGGTATCATAGCTTTGAATAACATGTTTAAGTTTAGGAATTTTTCCTTCCCAGCTATTCCACCATTCTCTTTTAATAATAGCTCCTTCTTCCGAAGTTGGATTCTGCATGTATTGAGCAGACCAGTTTCGAATAGGTAATGAAGCTTTAACTTTTTCTAATTCTTCTAAATCCCAGTATTCAGGCCAAACAGGATTTCCTGACTCAAGAATAGCGGGGAAAGATATTTGTTTCCAAGTATCAGCTTTAGGTTCACTTTGAGCCCTGAGTAAACGACCTGTTAAATCGTTGGCTGCCCAACGAGTCATAACTAGAACGATTGATCCACCAGGTTGCAAACGTTGTCTGGGTCCTGATGTATACCACTCATAAGCACGATCCATGGCTCCCTCAGAGTACGAATCTTGCTCTGTGTGGGGATCGTCAATTATCATGAGATCCGCGCCACGTCCAGTGATTGCACCTCCTACACCAGCAGCGAAGTATTCGCCACCATGATTTGTTTCCCACTTCCCTTTAGCCTTGGCATCTTCTCGTAGTCTAACATCTCCAAAGATTTGTGCATACTCTGGAGAAGCTAATAAATTTCTTACTTTACTTCCGAATCTAGTTGCGAGTTCCGTGTTGTGTGATATTTGCATTAATTTCATTTTTGGATTTCTTCCAATTAACCAAGCTGGAAAATGAATAGAAGCAAATTCTGATTTTGTATGACGGGGTGGCATATTAACAATTAGTCTTCCTTTTTTCTGTTCAGAAATTTTAGTAAATTCATTAGCAATTAATTGATGATGTCCCCATTCTGAAGAATCTTTTGCCTGACGATAGATAAATTCTGGCCATACTTCCTTTACAAAGTACATAAAGTTGTCTTGGCAAAGCTTAATATGATTGATCCAGGTCTTTTCTACTTTGGCTCGTAATTGATCAAGTGTTAATAAATCAAGGTTCATAAGGTTAAAATTTTGTAAAATTTTTTTAAAAGGAGTCCCATATCGTTTAGACCCATTATACATGTGTCAAACTCGTTTTAAAGCAAGCAAGTCGTCATACAACCAGAAGTTGTGCGCGACACCACATATGGTAGGTCGTGTTTTATGTTGTACTAGATGTTGGTACCTCTATCAAGGTGGTGGGGGTGGTGGTGGTGGAGCTGCAACAGCTTCCTGCTATCCCGAATTGGAATAAGTGGTGGTATTGCTACATTATTTAATGAGCTGCCTGAACTACAGGTGATGGTCATAACCATTGTTGTTAGTATGTAAATGATTGGAATATATATAAATGGATAGCGTGGCGTGGCGTGGCGTTGTTAGACGCCACGCTTTACTATTTAATCGTTAGGTATTATTTGTTTTAAGACTGGTTGAAGATTAGTTATAATCTTACTCTTCAACTCTTCAACAACTGGGTCGTTAGGATATTCTAATAATATCTCTTCAATCGCACTCTCAACCATTTTGTATAGTATTTGATAGTTAATCTTTTTTTCAACTATTGGTCTATTGGTTGGTCGTTCAACTTGATTACCTCTTGTTGTTGTTAGTTCAGTTCCTAATAGTGTGATAAGACTATTTCTTGGCATTATCTACTACTTTAAAACTAACTTTGATTTCTGTACTCTCACTATCAACAAGATATTGAGCATACAGTTTAGGGTTAACCTCTTTGAATTTAGACATATCAAATCTTTTTGATTGTCTATTTATTCTTTGAGCATAACCTTCATAACCATTATCCATACCAATTAAAACAATCGCATTTTGTTTTTCAAAGTATGGTAATATCTCTTCTTTAATCAAACCACTTTGTTTAGTTAAAGATTTAATATTATCTTTAATGATTCCATAGTTAAGAATAGTAGTCTTTGCTTTTTTGTCTATTCTTAATTTAGGAATTTGTTGTGCTTTTTGTTTAGCCATAACTACTCCTTTATTTAATTGTTAGACTAACCTCTTATCCCATACTCCCATATTAATAGCAAGAAATAAGATTATAATTATTCACACAACTCTAGGTTGTACTTTGAAACCACCAGCATATTCACATCTGCCCAACTGGGTGGGAGACCCAGCTTAATTTTATTTAAACACAACGCAACGCAACCGAGACGAGAAACGAGAAACGGCTAATGAATAGTTGCCATTTGTTTCTCATAATTAAATAAGTTAGAAAATCTTCCCATACTATTCTGGGCTTTTGTTTTCCGATATATCCCTTTTCCTAATTTATTTTCCCTAATGTCTTTCATAGTCATTATATTTTGACGAGGGTCGGAAGTAATGACTATTAATTTCTCTTTCTTATCAGGGTGGTCGCTTGGCATACCATCTTTCTTATAGTTGTATGGTTTCTTCTGTTCTACCACCCAGCTCTCTGAAATGAAAGTATAACCTTTGGCATTTGTATCAGTAAGCATACGAGATACTGTTTTTCCTACCATGTCTTTAGATTCGGCAGTAGTGAAACAGCAAACCAAATGCATAATCCCCATCTCTTTATCAGGGTGCGTGTCATGTACTATATCGGCTTTCCTTCCAAATTCTAAAAACATCTTGAAACGAGGTGCTATATTCTTTCTCTCGTAGGGAATAACAAACATGGCTGGCATATCTTGTTTATGTTCACGACTACTTTTAAATAAGTCTATAGCCGTAAAACACCCAAACGAGTGTAAGTCTTGTGTGCTTTTAATCCACCCTTTTGGTCGCCCTGATATATGACAATGAACGAAGGGAAATGTATCGTATTTATTCTTTTTCATAGTTCTCCTTTATCCCATATATATAAGATAATGCTAATGCTGTCAAATTTTATTTCCTCACTCCCACTTCACACACATCTCCGCCCGTGAGCTCTGGATTCCCGCGGTGCAGTAAAGTTTTAAAGTCGTCGCCCATCCGAGACCCGAGGCGAGAAACGAGGCGTCAGATTCTGGCAACCCATTCCATGAGAATCACGAATCCAGCTGCTGAAAATCGTGGGAAACGGCACACAAAGTAAGCCGAAAGTATACCGAGCCCCCAAAGCATTTAAGCTGCCTCAACCACGAAGGAAGACATTTGCTTCCGAGCTTTACCTTTTGCAACTAATCCGACAACGACTCCAGCTGGATCCTGGAAACGCAGGTCATGCTCATCTCCATTTATCACCGGCCTCCCCAGCCACTTGCGAGGGAGCGAGCCTCGAAATACTGTGGCGACGTTAAACCCGAGATCTGCTGCCTGGATGCATTCCTCCTGGTTGGTGCCTGAATAGCTAAACGTCATATGATAATTAGAAGGCAATGCGTTCAACCTGTTTAATATTTTTGTATAGTCATAAAACTGGACATCGGGATGCAGGTGCTGGAGACTCTGTCCGTCCTGTAATTTGAACTTTTCCCAGCTCAGGTCTGACGTGCCGTTTAAACGTACAGCGAAGCGATAGCCTTTCCGTGTCACTCGCTTCTTAAGCATCTCTATCTCACGGCTTAGCTGCCACAGGAATCCCGATCTGTTTTTAAAAAAGTATTTTGTTTTATTTATCCTGGCGGCTTGAACCGAGTTCATCTGCCCACGCCCTGCAGTATTGAGACACGCTTCAGCGCATGCTGCTGAAGCTTTAGGGCACACGTTGCGCCCACTAAGTTTATACGGTGCGAGATGTAACAAAGCCGTGATCCAACCGTGCTTCCATCCCTTTAACATTTTATGCTGACTATTATAATTTAATAACATATTTCCTTTCTCATGAGGGGACTAGCCCTGTTCTGCCGTTATCTAGTATCGGTAACCTTGCAAAGTTTACAACTAGAAATCCACGTGCAAGTTTAAGTCACGACAACTAATCCCCGACCTATTACATAAGACCAGATGGGAGAGAAGTCAAGCCCTTATTTTCACGATCCCTTCCGGCAGCTGATGCCGGTGACCCCCAGATCCTAAATGTTTAAAGACGCGCCGACTGTCAAACGTGGAACGAGAAACGAGGCGTGAGCCAGAAAGGAAAGATTTATGCCCACGCCTCACGAATCTTATACATCTCTGAAGCACCGGCGTCCAGCTCGGGATGCAGGAAGACTCTTTAATGTTTAAGGTGGCAGCCCAACGTGGAACGTAGAACGAGGAACGAGAAGCACAGGTGACGGAGATGGGCTCACCAGCCTTCGGTGCAGGTTACGCTTCGAGATGCTTAACGAAACGTGCAACGTAGAAACGTGGAACGACGGGGCGCGAGACAGGGCTCTGGGATCCCGGTTCAGCAGGATGCGCAGCTGTTTAATATTTTAACGAGACCCGAGTCATCGTCCGAGAAACGAGAAACGAGACTCACGCCTCCAGATGCTTTAACTCTCAGAAGTTTAAGGCCTCGTTGCTTGACCCCCGAGGCCAG
>Ga0310345_10005007_pt1 | contig 11883 bp, 8 predicted proteins | sample HC15DNA20500_MG_FD_204667 | JGI IMG/M metagenome (GOLD analysis project Ga0310345, IMG submission 204667) | Marine microbial communities from station ALOHA, North Pacific Subtropical Gyre - HC15-DNA-20-500_MG | ecosystem: Environmental > Aquatic > Marine > Oceanic | place: Pacific Ocean: North...
TCATGTCCTTCATGTGGCGAAGGCTGATGGAACTGGGTCCCGACGGTCGTGGTCGCTGTACCCTGTGCACTGAGCTTCCTACGCTTGAAAATGGTCTCTGGAAGATTGATGAAGAAAAGGGGACGTCGGAGGCTACATTTCATCTGAGAAGAGGCAGAAAGTGGGCAGACGGCGTTGAGATTACGGCGAAGGATGCCGCCTTTGCCTGGGAGCTCAAGACCGATCCTCAGTACGAATACGGCCCCACCCAGCTGGTGCCCATCGCTGGGGTCGAGGTGGTTGACGATTACACCCTGAGAGTTGGCTACTCCACGATCTGGCCCTTTGCCGACTCAGATATAAGGGTGATCTTCCTGCCCGATCACTACTACCGACCGATTTGGAACCATTACAAAAGCGAGGGCGGTGCCTACTGGGAAAGGTTCATTGCGGATGAACGGGTCAGCGTCAAACCCCTGGTCAATGGCCCCTTTCAGGTCGATGAGTGGGTCTCGGGCAGCCACATTCTGTTGACGCGGAACCCCAACTACAATTTGACTGAGCCGCCGAAGATCGACCGGGTACTGGTTCGAATCATCCCCGATCTGAACACCTTGGCCGTCAATGTCAGGACGCGACAGCTACACTTGACCGATGGCTGGCTGACTCTGGACCAGACAAAAGGGCTAACCGAGACTGCAGGGCTTGAGGTGAGCTACTTGAACCCCATGTGGCTAGAGCATGCCACACTGCAGATAAACAAACCCCCTTTGCACGACCGGAGGGTTCGGCAGGCTTTGCTACACGCCATCGATCGCGACGGTATGAACGATGCCCTCTTCCGGGGCCGGCAGCCGACTGCAGATTCCTGGCTGGCCCCCTATCACCCCGCCTACAGTCCCGCTGTAAGGAAATACAAGTATGACTCCACCGAGGCCCTTCGTTTGCTGGCCGAATCCGGTTGGACGCGGGGACCTGCAGGGGCGTTGCGTAATGGGCAGGGCGATCCACTGAGTCTGACCCTGGTAACCATCGCGGGTGATAAGCTCAGGGCTCAGGTGTCTGAAGTGATCCAGGCACAGTGGGCGGAGCTGGGAATAGATGTCACCATCTCGCCCCAGTCGGCTCGGTTACTGTTTTCTGACACCTTGGCCAAGTCCAGCCTTCCTCCCGGAGGTGTTGCCATCTGGCGCTGGGTGATAGCATCCCAGGATGCCCACTATGCCAACACCCTGTGGAAGCCCAAGGACGAGCACAACCTGGATCATCTGTTGAAGAAGTCTCCCTGGGGAAAGGTACGGCGCAACATCGAGCTGATTGAGCAGGCGGTCAAGACGGTCGATCCGGAGGCGAGATATGCCTTGCTGAGGGAGCAGCAGGAAATCTGGGCAGAAGAGCTTCCCACCCTTCCTCTCTACTGGCATGTCCGGGTCGTCACGGTCGAACAGAGCCTTCAGGGTTACGATCCGCATCCCTTCGCCGAGATCGGGTGGAATGTCGAGCAGTGGGACATCCTGTCCGACAAGCAGGCAGGGCATTAGTGCCCCCTTCCATAAATACGATGATGTTTGCAGATGGGGCTTGTGAGGCGCGATCAAGGCAGGAGGAGGAAGTCGATGCTTGGCCATCTTTGACGACGACCAACGCAGAGATCGGCGACAACCCCCATCTGCCCTCCGGGTGGCGACGGGACGGGCCGATGGCTTTGTCGCTTTTCCTCCACGATACCAAACATCGCCTCGTCGTCGCTTCGCGCCCTCCACACCGTCCCGCTCGCAACAAACATCATCGTATTTATGGAAGGGGGCACTAAGTGCTTCGCTACGCCCTCTTTCGGATCCTTCAGATCTTTCCCGTCCTCCTGGTCATCACAATCATCGTCTTCGGCTTGATGCAGCTGGCTCCTGGTGACCCGTTCGATCAGCTGATCCTGGCCAATCCCAACATTACGAGCGAGGAAATCCAACACATGAAGGCCGTCTACGGCCTGGACAAGCCCATCTACATTCAATACCTTCGCTGGGTTGGGCAAGTAGTACAGGGCAATCTCGGCTATTCTCGCCTCTACCGCCGATCGGTCGTCAGCCTTCTCCCGGACAGGCTTGCCAATACTCTGGTCCTGACGAGTCTAAGCCTTCTTGTGAGCGTGTTGATCGCCATACCGATTGGCGTCTACAGTGGGCTGAAACAATACTCCTGGGCCGACTACGCTCTTTCTATCTTTGCCTTTGTGGGTATTTCGCTGCCCGTGTTCTGTTCTGGCCTGCTGCTGATCCTCGTTTTCTCCGTGACTCTGGAATGGCTTCCCCCCGGGGGACATTATTCCCTGGAGCCGGGAGCGTCCCTGCTGGAGAAGGCCCGCTATCTGATACTACCGGTCATCGTTCTGAGCCTCTTCAGCACCGCCAGTTGGATGCGCTACATGCGCTCCAGCATTCTCGAGATCATCCATCAGGGTTATATCGTGACCGCACGGGCGAAGGGACTGAAACAAAGGGTCGTGGTCCTTCGACACGCCCTCCGAAATGCGTTGATCCCGGTAGTAACGCTGATGACATTGAGCGTGCCGCACCTGATCAGCGGAGCCGTCATCACCGAAAACATCTTTTCCTGGCCTGGTATGGGGAGGCTGATCTTCGATTCCCTCATGAACAACGACTACTCCCTGGCCATGGCGATCTTCCTCATATTTGCGACCGGGGTGGCGCTCTTCAACCTGGTAGCCGACCTTCTCTACGCGGTCATAGATCCAAGGATTACCTACGATGGTTAGCGAGGTATCTCCGGAAGGGAGCCAATGGAACAGGGTCTGGCTGCGACTACGCCGCCACCGTCTTGCAATCTGCGCCCTCTGCGTTCTCTCGGTGATCGTCCTTCTGGTATTGCTCGGGCCCATAATTTCCCCCCATCCTTACGACAAAGTACGACTTCGTGAGCGACTACAGGAACCTTCTGTAACTCATTGGTTGGGAACCGACGAGTTGGGACGCGATGCCTTGTCCCGTCTTCTGCACGGTGGACGTGTCTCGCTTTTCGTGGGCGTCGCGGCCGCTCTCCTCAGCTCTTTCCTGGGAATCTTGATCGGGGCGGTCGCCGGATACTATGGGAAACTGACGGACACCCTTTTGATGCGCTGGACCGACATCATGCTATCGATTCCCAACATCCCGCTCTTGCTGATCTTGTCCCGCTTTCTGGGAGGATCCGTTTGGGGAGTCGTTGCAATTCTGATGATGTTCGGATGGATGAGCCTGGCGCGAATTGTAAGAGGCTCCATCCTTTCGCTTCGTGAGATCGAGTTCGTCGACGCAGCGCGCGTTCTCGGCGCGCGACCCTGGCGCATTCTATTTCTCCATATCGTCCCCAATACTGTGGCTCCCATCCTCGTCTACACTACTCTAAATATCGGCTATGCCATCCTCGCCGAGTCGAGCCTCAGCTACCTGGGTCTGGGCATCCAGCCGCCTGTCCCCAGCTGGGGCAACATGCTCTTGAATGCACAACAACACCTGGGAGAGGCCCCCTGGTTGGCCATCTTCCCAGGGCTGATGATTTTTCTGAGCCTATTGAGTATCAACTTTCTGGGCGATGGGCTTCGAGATGCACTGGATCCACGTCATGCGGATCAGAGCGGGACTGGTTGATCGAGACTGGACGAGAGAGTTGAAATGCGCTAAACAGATACATTTCCAGGTAAAGAAGCTACACGATGACAGGAGCATCGATGCCAGCAGAAGATAGTATGAACTTGAACGATCTGAAACAGAACATCGCAGTACTTTTCAGCACTAACTCCAGACAGCGATACATAGAAGAAGCCCTCGAACGCGGGGCCATCTATGAATTCGTGGATGCCTGGGGAAAGAAGAAGCGATGGTTGAAGGACGAGTATGCCTACCTGGCCCCTACAACTGCATCAGCCGTGTTGAACCGTTGCAGCTTGAAGCACGACCTCGTGACCGAAGCCCAGCTGCGCCCGGTTATTGATTCCTACCACACCCTGCTCATTCCCAACGCCGCTGAGCTGGAGAATGAGACCATCGAAGCGCTGGGGAGGGCAGTACACCACGAGACCCTCCGTCTGGTGGTGACGGGCAAGACGAATCTTCCCGATGATCTACTCGGTCTGGACGACTCTGAGACAATCGTTCCGGCTGGATACACTGGTTGGCGCTGGGACGAAGGGTCCAGCTTCTGCGATCGGCAGGTATGGGCCGACTACTACCTCTCCGGTGGAAAGGGACAGAGGGCACGGAAGCTGACGGCGAACTCCAGCTCACAAGTCCTGGCCCGGCTGTGGCAGCTAGGGGGGGATCTCTCCGGTTCGGACAGCGCCAGCAAGAAAGAGATCGGTGATGCCATCATTGTCAACGATCGGACCGTTTGTGTCGCCAATTCGATCTTCGAGTTTCTGGGGGGCGTCCTCCAGGCTCATCTAAACGTCGAGGATATTCGACACTGGAAGAATCCGGTCCATTGGGGCGACACCCTGGTCTTCTTCCTCTGGGAAATCCTCAGCCAATGGCATCCGGAGCTCCTGGCAAACCGGCTGAAACCCTTCGGAAGCCATAAGGGCGTATTCTCTCTGCGTCACGACGTGGATCAGTCCACTGACCTGTCCATGGTGGAGTATCAAGCCGCGAACCTGGTCCCGGCAACCCACGACGTCCTTGATCCGGTCATAGCGGCGGACTCGACCACCGAGGAGCAGGCAGAGCTCTGGGTCCGGGAGGTGGGGAAGTACCCTTTCCTCGAAGTCGGACTCCACAACGATAGCCTGGCTGGAGAACCGCCCACCTATCTGGTTGGGACCGGCTTCTACGACCATGTCCGGGCTACCGAGGAGAGGTTGGGTTTTACCGTCTACACCTGCGGCAGGCACGGCGGGGGACACGTGCACCCCGAGACCCTGGACGCCATGGACTACCTTCTGGAGCGCGCTCCCAAGGTACTCGGCACTTGCACCTTCTGCTTCTACGACATGTTCGAGTATGGGCAGCACGCCTATCAGACCGATGGAAGCATGACGGTCAGCAGCTCTGGGTTCTGGTTTCCCTATCATCCGGTGATCACTTCGGTGGAAGAGCATAAGGCCCTCCGGGGCTGGGATCGAACCCACGAATACGACTGCGACTATGACCTGGTTGACGTTATTCTAGGCGCGCATCATAGCCTCATCCCGGTAACTCCGAGACAGGCTGCGCCCAGGAAGCCCCCCTGGATATTCGACGCCCAGAGGGCTTCTCAGGATCAGGATTACTCCGACCAGCTCGAGAATGGAGTCTACACTCTCCAGTACCACCCCTTGTTTGCGTCAGATCCTTCCGTGAACCAGGGAAAGGGAACCCTGGATTACCTTATCTATGCCGTGAGTCAGGCGGAGCGACTCAACCTCTGGATCGCGAGCCAGAAGATGCTGTACGAGAGAATGCGGGATTACGAGGATGTATTGTTTCGGGTGGAATCTGCCACCCAGGTGACGATCTCCAACCCTAGCGACCGACTCATCGAGGGACTGATGGTCGAAAGTGCTGTGCCCCTGGGAAACGTGCTGGCAAACGGATTGAGCTACATTCACATCGTGGGGGGGCGGTACTTCGGAGTTCCACCGCTGGAAGCGGGGCAGAGCATCACGATGCAGGCCGTGCCGGAGCGAGCCCCTTGCCCCCAGATCCTCAATACCAATAGCCGGGGTCTACGGATCCTGGAGGCGAGTTACGACCCGAAAACGGACCAGGTCACTCTGCAACTGGAAATCATTCGGAAGCAGTCGCTATGCCTCTGGAATCTAGAGCCGGAAAGCCAGTTCCAGGTCCGGGTTGAAGGCGACGCTTCAACAGCACAAACCTTGAAGGCCCGCGAAGAGGGAATTCTGACTTTTCCCCTGGAGGGCCCACAGAACGCCTTCCGCAGGCTAAGTGTCAAAATTACACCACTTGAAGGGGTTGGATAATGGAACTTTCCGATGTGCGCAGACTCACTCCGGCGGTGCAAAAAATCGCCTATTTCTGCGCCAGTGGCTTTTCTCCCAAACCCGACCCGGTTGTGGAGGAGGTTGCCCACTGGATCAAGTTTCAGAACCAGGGTCCGGCTCTCCCCCACGTCGCCGCAAAGATGAACGAGAAGTTTGAGGAGACACGCGCTAAAGTCGCCATGGCTTTCCACGCCGACTCGACCGAGATCGTGCTCGGAGAAAATACGACGGTGGGCATCAACGTGGTTGCCAACGGCTTCGATTGGGAAGCCGGCGACAACATCATTCTGAGCGACGAGGAACATCCCGGAAACCTGATTCCCTGGTACAACATCGCTCGCCGTCATGGTGTCGAACTGCGCTTCGCGCATGCAAACGAGGACTATCCGCAGTTTCTCGAAGAGTTCGAGTCCCTGCTAGATGAAAGAACGCGAGTAGTAAGTATCAGTCACATATCGCGATACACCGGCCTCCGCTTTCCCGCCCGGGAGATGGCCGACCTCGCCCATGGGCGAGACGTCCCGCTCCTGTTGGATGGGGCCCAGGCCTTCGGATCCATCTCGGTGGATGTCAAAGCCCTGGACTGCGACTTTTACGCTTTCAGTGGACACAAGTACATCATGGCGCCCCAGGGGACCGGAGGCCTCTACGTCCGTAAGGATCGGGTAGATTGGTTGAAACCCAGCTGGATCGGCTCTCACTCGGAGCGAGAGTTCGACATGGTTGGCAATTTCGAGCTCTGGGACGCGGCCAAGCGCTTCGAGTTCGGAACCAGGAATCTGGCAGATCAGGCCGGTCTCACAAGGGCCCTGGAGATGTGGGAGAGCATTGGCTGGAGTCAGATCTTCGGCTATATAAGGGAGTACTCAGACCGGCTGAAGTCAGCTTTGGTAACCGTTCCAGGAATGGTTCTCGCCACTCCACAAACATTCGAAAAGTCCTCGGGGATTGTGACTTTTGAGATACCGGGTCAAAAGGCGGAAACGATATGCAGCGGCTTGTTGGAGGTGGAGAAGATCTTGGTCTCGCCTGTCGACTACACCAGCGAGCGCATTCGGGTCTCAACCCATGTCTTCAACACCGACGAGGAAATCGAGCGGTTAGTTGCAGGGCTGAACCGGATCTGCGGGCAATCAGTTTGATCCAAAGGCATCAAACCAACCATGAAGAAGGCAATTGTCAACGCGACCGTCTACCCGGTAACCTCTTCGCCCATTTCTGACGGAGTCGTGGTCGTCGAAGGGAAGAAGATCATCGCCGTAGGGGGCAAAGACGTTCTACCGGCAGGGGCGGAAATTATCGAGGCTCAGGGCCGCAGCGTGATTCCCGGTCTGGTCGAGGCACACACCCACCTCGGAATCTTCGAGACCCATATAGGCTGGGAGGGCAGCGACGGCGACGAGGTTGGAGGACATCTGGCCTTTCCCTATCTGAGGGCGCTGGATGCCATCAATCCAGCCGACGAGATGTTCCTCAGAGCCCTTTCCGTGGGTGTGACCACGGCGCTGGTCGTACCCAGCAGCCTGACCGTCATCGGAGGTCAAACCGTTATTCTAAAGACGGCGCCCAAAACGACAGTGGATGAAATGGTCGTCCGGGAGCCGGCGGGAATGAAGATGGCATTAGGCGAAAACCCCAAGCGTGAGAACGCCGTACGCCAAAGGCGCTTTCCGGCCACGCGCATGGGGATAGCGTCGACAATTCGCAAGACTCTGGTAGACGCACAGAACTATCGCGAAGCCGGATCCCAGCCCCGAGACCTGGGCCACGAGGCAATGGTCAAGGTGTTGGAGCGTCAGATGCCCATTCACATCCACGCCCATCGAGCCGACGACATCGCAACGGCGCTCAGAATCATGCAGGAGTTTGATGTAGATCTGGTGATCCATCATGGGACCGAGTCCTATCTGGCTGTCGACCAGATAGCTGCAGCTGGTATCCCGGTCGTCTACGGTCCCATCGGTTGGTGGTCGTATAAGTCCGAAACCCGGAACGTCCACGGAAAACACGTCCGGGAACTTCTAGACTCGGGAATTCTAACGACGATCACCACCGATGCTCCTGTCATCCCAATCCAGCATCTCGACGACAATTTTACGGAGATCCGCGAGTCGGGGGTCACCGCACAACAGATCCTTGAGATGCTGACAATCAACTCCGCCAGAATCCTGGGAGTAGACGATCGCGTAGGGAGTATCGAACCGAGCAAGGATGCCGACTTGGTGATCCTTGAGGGAGATCCAATGGAGCCCGGTACGCGAACGGAGGCAGTGCTGGTTGAGGGAGAGATCTTCAGTCCCTCCGAAATGTTGACCTGAAACTTGAAAGAATTCGTCTGAACGTCTGAACGTCGCACGTCTCTGCCCCCGGAAAAGTACGGCGACCGATTCCAACGGAAACTTCGAATGGCGAGACAGTCATGAAGAATCGCCAGTTGACAGAGCCGTGACCGTGAGGGAGCGGGCCCTAATCAAGGGCCTGACCTTGCAGATCCGCCTTGGAGGTTTCCTCCTGAATGATCCGGCACAGAGGCAACGTGCAAAGATAGAGTAACCACCATCAGTGTCCTGTAAATCAGGAGCCTCCACGCCATGGATACAGAAATCCGACCGATTACCCATCAAGAATATAACGCCTGGATCAAGGCAAAGACACTCGGGTTTGGGGCCGCAGTCAGCGAGGAGCACATGCGGAGGATGCCATTCGAGCCCGAACGAAGCCTCGCTGCCTTTCACGGCGGAAAGATCGTCGGGACGGCCTATATTCACCGCTTCGAGATGCGGGTACCAGGAGACTGGCTGCCCCTGGCCGGGGTCGCAGGTGTGACGGTCCAGCCGACTCACCGACGCCGGGGAATCCTGACTCGCATGATGAAGGCACAACTGCGCGACATCTACGAACTGGGAGAACCTCTGGCAGGTTTGTACGCTTCTGAGTCGATTATCTATGGACGCTATGGGTTTGGCATGGCCACCTTCCATCAGCGATGGAGCCTTGCCCGCCACCACTCGGGGATGGAATTTCCGCATGACTGCGGGGGGGAAGTCGAACTCGTCGAAGCGAGTCAGGCGAGAGATCTCTTTCCCGGCGTCTACGAACGGGCTAGACCGCTTCGCCCCGGCATGATTCGGCGCGATTCCATTCGGTGGGATCTCAAACTCAACGATCCAGAATCGGACAGGCGAGGCTCATCGCCCTATTTCCATGCTATTTATCGCAGCGGCGACCGTATCGATGGCTATTTTCTGTACCGGCTCAACCACTCTACCCACACTTTGACCGTGCACGAACTGATCTCGACCACCGACGAGGCAGAGTCGGTCCTCTGGCAATACTGCTTCGGGGTCGACCTCATGACGTCCATTGAGGCACTGCTGCGGCCGGTCGATGACCCTCTGCTCTGGAAGTTGGCCGATCCCCGCCACCTGAAGCGCTCCTCGAGTGACGATCTATGGGTGCGGCTGGTGAATCTCCCCATGGCACTCAGCGGGAGGAGTTATGCGGGAGAAGGCAGGCTGGTTGTTGAGGTAACGGATTCCTATTGCCCTTGGAATCAAGGTCGTTTCGAGCTTCTTGCGACGCCCGGCAAGGCCGAATGCCGATCCACCGCCGCCGCCGCCGATCTGGCGTTGTCAGTGGCCGATCTGGGCGCTGTCTATCTGGGCGGAGTCAGTTTCCGGACCCTCTGGCGCGCGGGCCGAGTGAAAGCCGACGATTCCAACACCATTCAACGAGCCGACGCCCTCTTCGCTACCAAGTTCCAACCCTGGTGCACGGTCGATTTCTAAGCGGACACTTGATTTTACTATTCCTTAGATATAAGGGTGTAACCTATTGACTCTGAGCTTGTTAGGTCATGTACTCCTGGGGCGCGAGCGAGGGTTAGGGTGCAGCAAGATGCGCGGACAAAGGGCTCGAAGCTTGGCGAAGCAGGGGAGTCAAGACGATTCGTGGTGTTCCCCAACCCCTCGCTTGCGCTTCAGGCTTCCATGAATCGGCAATGCCTGTCCTGGGGGCACCAGTTTCTTTCATGTACGATCCGACAGAGCCGCGAACGACTTGACTCGTTAGCAATACGAACCCAGGTTCCGAGGAGAGAGCCGGACAACAGCAAGATCTCCCGCTCAGTCGGAAGTTTCCTGGTCGTAGGCAACATTTCCCCTACCCAAGCGGGTCGGACTGCTCTGGTCCCCAACTTCCGGCAGGGTAGGCGCGGATAGGCAGCGGTCTGTCCAATACGGGAGCGTAGAGACGCCAGGCAGCCTCGACCTCGTCTCCTCGGACGAACAACGTCTGATCGGCGGTGAGCACATCCAGCAGCAGGGTCTCGTAGGCTTCTGGCAGCGAGCCCAGACTTTCCGCATACCGGAACTTGAGACTGTGTCTGTCCAGCGAGATCTCGGGACCCGGAGATTTGACGTCGAGGTCCAGGTCAAATCCTTCATCCGGCTGAAGGGTGATCACCAAGGCACCGGAAGGGAGCTGATTCGAACCAGAACCCCGAAAGAGTGTCACCGGTGGAGAACGAAACCGAACCTTAATCTGGGTGAGACGCTCGGCCAACCGCTTGCCCGTTCGTAAAATGAAGGGAATGCCCTGCCAGCGCCAATTCAGCACCTCCAAGCGTATGGAAACAAGGGTTTCAGTCCGGGATTCCTGGTCCACACCCGGTTCTTGTAGATAGCTCGGCACTGGCTCTCCATCAACGATACCCCCAGAGTATTGGGCGAAGACCACATGGTCGGGTTGTAGCGGGGCAAGCGATCGGAGCACTTTCACCTTCTCGTCCCGAATCGTGTCGGCCTCGAAGGCTGCAGGCACCTCCATCGCCGTCAAAGTCAGGAGCTGTGTCAAATGATTCTGAACCATATCCCTCAGAGCACCCGTCTTATCGTAGTAGCCGGCGCGTTCCCCCACGCCCAACTCTTCCGCAACGGTAATCTCGATGCTTTCGACCCGATCGCGGTTCCACACTGACTTGAACAGCGGATTTGCGAAACGAAACACCAACAGGTTCTGAACGGTTTCCTTACCCAGATAGTGATCGATCCGGTAGATCTGAGACTCTTCGAAGTACCTGTGGACTAGCCGGTTCAGGTCCTGAGCCGAAGCCAGATCACGACCAAAAGACTTTTCAATAACCAGCCTGGTCCACCCCGAGCTTTAGTTCAGACCAGCATCTCCTAGCCCTACTATTGAGGGAGCAAACCCAGACGGAGGCATAGCACGGAGGCATAGCGAGGTAGAAGACCCGATTGCTGGGCGGGTCCCTGGCCCTTCCAGTTCTTCAACACGGTCTTTGAGGGCTCGATAGTCCGCCTCCTGGCCCTGGCCAATCGACTGAAAGTGCAGGCACTGATCACACCATCTGCTTCTCGCTGGGCCGCTGGATACGTCTGCCTCTGCCAACGCCTCTCGGGCCAATTCTCGAAAGGCTGTATCGTCCATGCTCCTGCGCGATACTCCCAGGATCTTGAAGCCCTCCCCCAGCAACTCTAGCTCGTTGAGCCGCGCAAGAGCGGGGAGCAGCTTGCGGCGCATCAGGTCTCCGGTTCCACCAAAAATCACGAAGAGATGAGGCTCAACCGTTGTTGCGAGCACCATAGTAGCCCCAGTGTGCCGCAGATCGTTCCCAACCCTCAACGGACTTGGTTGCAGGGATTGCAGAGTGCTACGGCTTGAGGTGCGGCTGCCAAGAGAGTGGAACTCGAAGGCGGCCCCAGGCGGCTCCTCATACCCTGACCTGGATCGATCGCTGCAAGATTCGTTACTTCGACTTTGTTTTGGTCCCCGACTTCGTATATTTTCTTCCAGGCGTTCACAACATAGAAGCAAAGGCCGGAGGTGAGATCAGGGTGGAGCATCTTATTCCACAACAGTGGTTCTTGGGATTGTCCCAGTGGCAACTGCTTGTTCTGGTGGCGATCGCT
>Ga0310345_10005008_pt1 | contig 11882 bp, 12 predicted proteins | sample HC15DNA20500_MG_FD_204667 | JGI IMG/M metagenome (GOLD analysis project Ga0310345, IMG submission 204667) | Marine microbial communities from station ALOHA, North Pacific Subtropical Gyre - HC15-DNA-20-500_MG | ecosystem: Environmental > Aquatic > Marine > Oceanic | place: Pacific Ocean: North...
AAAGCTCCACTCTCTTCATCCTCCACCCCCGCCCAAAAGCAGAGGTCTAGCAGGACTGGCCCCTTTTTATTCCGGTGAGACCGGCCGATCCGTGGCCCCTTTTATTCCCGGTGTTCTCACGGGCAATCACAATGTCGCGATCTGCGGCAAGTCGGGCTCGGGCAAGTCAGTCCTGCTCCAGGAAATGTGCGCGGCGCTGCGCGGGGCCGGCGCCCAAGTCGTCGTGATCGACGATGGCCGTAGTTTCGAGCATTCCGCACGGCTTCAGGGCGGGCGGTTCGTCGAGTTCACGCTCGCCTCGGGTTTCTGCCTCAATCCCTTCTCGATGATCGATGAGGGCCGCGCGGCCGAAGACGAGGACTACCGCCTCGATTGCTTCGGCATGGTCAAGGCAATCATCGGGCAGATGGCGCGGCACAGCGCAGCACTGTCTGACACCGAGCGCGGGCTGATCGACCGCGCGGTCAACGAAGTCTGGACCGCGCAGGGCTCGGCCGCCAGCGTGACACAGGTCGGCGCTGCGCTCGAGGCCCTCGATCATCCGCTCGCGCGCGATCTTGCGACGGCGCTCGCGCCCTACATGGCGGGCGGGACGTATGGCGCCTTCTTCGAAGGTGCGGCGACGCTCGATCTCTCGAGCGATTTCACGGTGTTCGAGATGTCGGACCTCGCCGCGCGCGAAGACCTGCGCAGCGTGGTTCTGAGCGCCATCATGTTCATGACGAGCCAGGCCATGACGAGGAGTCCGCGCTCGGTGCGGAAGCTGCTTCTGATCGACGAGGCCTGGGCGCTGCTCAAGGGCGGCTCTATGGGCACCTTCGTCGAGACCTATGCCCGCACCTGCCGCAAGTACGGCGGCGCGCTCGCGACCGCGACCCAGTCGCTCAACGACTACTACAAGTCGGACGGTGCGACCGCAGCACTCGAGAACAGCGACTGGATGCTGATCCTCCAGCAGAAGCCCGAGACGATCGCCGATTTCCGGAACTCGAAGCGGCTCGACATGGACGACCGCACCGAGACCCTGATCCGCAGCCTCAAGCGCGAAGGCTCGGCTTATTCCGAGGTCTTCATCAAGGGCCCCGAAGTCGAGGCGATCGGTCGGCTCGCGCTCGATCCCTACTCAGCCACGCTGTTCTCGAGCTCGCCCCAGACTGTGGCCGACATCGATGCCGAGATCGCACGCGGTCATCAGCTCGCCGACGCCATCGCGCGCATCGCTTTTCCCGACCAGCCCTAAGCCGGCCCCATCCCATCACTTCCCAAAGCAAGGACACTCTCATGCCTCTCTACCTCGTCACGCCGTTCGACCATCTCGCAACCCCGGTTGCCGGTGACGCAGCACCGCCTGGCCTGCCGGTTCCGGCGACTTCGGCGGGCGACAACCCCCCGCCCGCGCGGCGGTATTTCGCCGACCTCTGGTACATCCTCGTCAAGGCAGGCGCCTTTCTCGGCGCGATCTACCTCATGGTGCTCGGGCTGCCTTTGCTCGCCTTCCTGATGCTGGCGGGCGGCGATCCCGAGCGGCTTTTCCTCCATCTCGACAATCTCGCCGCGCACTATCTCGCCGCCGATCACAACGCGCGCGCCGCCTTCGACCAGGGCACGGCGCTGGGGCTGTTCGGCCTCGCCACGCTCATCGCGATCTGGCGCCTGCCCGCCTTTCTCGATGCCGTGCAGGCAGGCCTTTCGGAGAACGAGAAGTGAGGAACATTCTGGCAACATCGTCCGCGCCGTCCCTGTCCTGGCGCAAGACGCTCGGCACGGCAGCGCTCGGGATCAGCCTCACGCTCTCCACGCTCTGGGGCGTCTGGGCGACGCGCAGCCTGCTGGCGCTTGAAAAGCGCCAGGTCGTCACGGTCCAGCTCTCGCGGATCATGGGCGACTTTGTCGAAGCCGAGGCCCGCTCGGGCAGGCCGCCCGAACAGACCCGCGGCGAAGTCGAGGCCTATCTGAAGGCTGTGCAGGCCTCAGTCGAGCGTCTCGGCCGCGACGGCCGCACGGTGCTCGTCGCCGAAGCCGTGGTCTCGGGCGGCGTGCCCGACATGACCGATGCCGTCCGTGCCGATGTCGCGCGGCGCATGGGGGACCTGGCCCGTGCTGCGCGCTGACCTGCCCCACCTCAAGAGCAGCCGCTGGCGCAGCACGCTGCTGGTCGGCGGCGCTACCCTCGCGCTCCTCGGCGCAGGCGGGCTGAACGACTTTGCGCGCGCCCATGCCTTGCTCGTCAACGCCAGCCCCTCGCTCCCCTGTTGGGGGATCTGGCTGACGCGGGGCGCCGAGCCCGGCAAAGGCGACCTCGTGCTCTTCGTGCCCCCGCGCTCGGCTCTGCTCGAGCGGCACTTCGGCAAGGAGCCGGGACTGTTCGGGAAGCGGGTGCTCGGCATGCCGGGACAGCATGTGACCCGAGAGGGGCGGCAGTTCTTCGTCGACGGCGTGCCCGTCGCGCTCGCAAAGCCAATGACCCGCACCGGTGAGCCACTCGCACTCGGCCCCACCGGTACGATCCCCAAGGGCTGCTACTTCGTCGGCAGCCGGCACAAGGACGGCTTCGACAGCCGCTACGCTGCGATCGGGTGGATCTGCCTACCGCGTATCCTCGGGACCGGGAGGGCGATCCTGTGACGGCCCGCCCAGTTTCCCCGCTCGTCCGGGTTCTGGCACTCGCTCTTTGCGCAAGTGGCGGTCCGGCCAATGCCCGCGACTATGGCCAGCATGGCGCGGTCTGGGGCATTGCCGAACCTGATCTCCTCGAACAGATCCACACCCGCCTGTCCCGCCTCGAAGCGAGCGGCGAAACCGCGCGCCTCAATCTGGCGCTCCAACGGCGCACCGAGGCCAAAGTCCAGCGGCCCGATCCCGTGCCGGGTCTCGCCGCCGCTTCAGCCACGCGGACCTGGACATTCGATCCGACGATCACCGTGAGCGCCGATATCCGCGACGCACGCGGCGCGGTCATCATCGCCCGCGGCACCCGGGTCAATCCGCTCGACACGGTCCCTCTGCGCAGTCCGCTTGTGTTCCTCGATGGCGACGATCCTGCCGCGCTCGATTGGGTTGCGACCACGTTCGGCAAGCGCAGGCCCAAGGTCATTCTCGTCTCGGGTGCGCCGCTGGCGCTGATGAAGGCGCGGCAAATGCGTTTCTACTTCGACCAGGGCGGCACGCTCGTCCGGCACTTCGGCATCCGCGCGGTGCCGGCCGTGGTCGAGCAGAAAGGCCGCGTGCTCCAGATCACCGAACAGGCGCTCAAGGCAGCGCCGGCGAGGGCGTCATGACGCGGCTTCGTTCGCTTGTCCGTCACGCGCTTGCGGCTGCCGCAGGTCTGGCGCTTGCCATCACCGCCGCGCCTTCGCCCGTATCTGCCGCATCGGGTCCGGGACGCTGCACCGGGCATTTCGTGAACCCGATCACCGACATCTGCTGGTCGTGCCTGTTCCCGATCTCGATTGGCGGTCTCAAGATCTGGCCGTCGAGCCGGCCCGACACCAGCAATCCTGCGCTCCCGGTCTGCCTCTGCGGCCTGCGCCCCGGCATCGCCATGGGGTTCTGGGAGCCGGTCCGGCTTGCCGATGTCAGCATGAAGCCCTGGTGCTTCGTGAATCTCGGCGGACTCAAGCTCGATCCCGGCTTCGACATCGGCTTCAAGACCATGGCCGGGCCGTCCGCCGTCGGCGGCGCGACGCAGTATGCTTCGCAGTGGCACATCCACTGGTATGCCTATCCGCTGATCTATTGGATGGAGCTGGCGGCAGACTTCCTCTGCCTTGAGCAGGGCTCGGTCGACATTCTCTACATCACCGAGCTCGATCCGCTTTGGCAGGACAGCGAGCTTACCGCGATCATCAACCCCGAGGCGGTGCTTTTCACCAATCCGCTAGCGCTCGCCGCCTGCGCTGCCGACTGCGTCGCGGCGACCACCAAACTTCCCAGCGACGACCTGTTCTGGTGCGCGGGCTGTCAGGGCACGATGTACCCGCTGAACGGCAACGTCTCGGCGACGATCGGCCATGTCCAGGCCTCGCGCCTCGCGCTCGCGCGCTTTGCCTACAAGCTCCACCGCGAGCTCGTCGCCTGGGGCACGATGGGCGGCAAGGGTCTCTGCGGCAAATACCTGATGCCGGTCATGCGCAAGCAGCAGTACCGCTTCCAGGCGACCAACCCAAATCCCCAGACCAGCGGCCGCTACGCCTGCGCGCCAATCGGCGCCTCGACCACCTTCATGTCGGCAGGACAGGTCTATCCCGCGATCGGCGAGGACATGGGCTACCTTGTCTGGCGCAAACGCAATTGCTGCGCCCGTGCGCCGTGACGGCGCAGAAAGGATATATGTATGTAAATCAACATCATAATCCTTTCGATCGTCTTGCTGACGATCGACCGGTGGCTGCGATGCCACCCCACCCGACGGAAGGAGTCGGGGCGGAAGGGGGTCTCCAAGGTTTGCCGCGTTCCGGCGGTTGGCCTCAGAGCAGGAGACCTGAAATGTACCGAATGCGGCCCGTCAGCCGCAGGTCGGGCTACCACAGGATCTAAGGTGAGATACAAGCGAATGACGTGTCTGAAGCCTCTTTATTTACAGTTGAACTCCCGATCACCTGACGGGGTGGGGAGATCGCGGTGTGAACCGGTTGGCCTGTTACGCTGCCTTCTGGTGAATGCTTACAAAGCATCCGTGTGCGGGTCATCCTTTCTTGCCCGTACGCCCGAGCCGCAAGGGGTTAAGCGTCGCACCTACGGGTCCAAGGTTGATCGTCGGAACACGGGAACCACAGTCGTCCGCCTGCTGCGGAGCAGGCTATCCGCGGAGACCGGGGATGGGCGATGGTGGGGCGGAGCCCTCGTAGTAGTCCGAGGACGGGAAAGCCGTCCACATGGCGAAGGTGGGCAGGAAGTCGGTGGAATTTCATGACGGAGGAACTACCAGTGGACTCTGGTAATCAAGCCCCACAGGCTTGGCTCCTCGGCGTTCAGAGAAAGCTCTACCAGTGGAGTCGGGAAAACCCCGAAGAACCATACTGCGACTTGTGGAATTGGGTGACCGATCCCCGCAACTTGTACATGGCCTGGAGGACGATTGCCGGCAATCGCGGCAAGCGCACTCCGGGGATCGACGGGGCGACCGTAGAGAAAATTGCCGCCGGAATTGGTGTCGACAGATTCCTTCATGAGCTCCGCGAGGAGCTCCGGGCGGGCGAATATCGTCCGTCTCCTGCGCGAAGGAAGTGGATTCCAAAGCCGGGCAAACCGGGGAAGTTCCGACCCCTCGGTATCCCTACGGTCAAGGATCGCGTGGTGCAGTGCGCGGTCAAACAAGTTCTGGAGCCGATCTTCGAGGCCCGGTTCTGGCCTGTCTCATACGGGTTCCGGCCCGGGCGCGGCAGTCAGGCCTGTCTCGAACACATCCGTGTGACCATCCAGTCGCGGGGCAAGCCTGCGGCGGATGGTTACCGACACAAAACGCCGTACCAATGGGTAATTGAAGGCGACATTGAGGCCTGCTTCGACAATATCGGCCATCACCCGCTGATGGAACGCGTGCGCCAAGGCGTCGTGGACCACAAGGTGAACCGTCTGATCGCGCAGTTCCTCAAGGCCGGGGTCTTGGAGAATGTCTCGTACAGCCCCACGGACACCGGCACGCCGCAAGGTGGCGTGCTCTCACCGCTGCTGGCCAACATCGCGCTCAGCGTGATCGAGGAACGGTATCGGGACTGGGTGCGCCGCCCCGAAAGCCCGGAGCTGAAGTCCGATGGGATCAGGCTCGCGGCGATCAAGCGCGACAAGGATCGAAAGGCCGGTCGAACGGTCTTCTACCCTGTCCGCTATGCCGATGACTTCCTGATATTCGTGTCGGGGACGGAAGCCGATGCGCTTGCCGAAAAGCAGGCACTGGCAACCTATCTGTACGAAGCGATGGGGCTGACGCTCTCGCCCGAAAAGACGCGCATCACTGCGCTGACCAAGGGCTGTCGGTTCTTGGGATGCCGCGTGAGGCTCAAATGGGACAAGCGGTTCGGGCTTCACGCCCGCATCGAAATCCCCCGCGAGCCGATCAACGGCTTCCGCATACGGGTCAATCAACTGGCGCGTCGGCAGACGCTTCGGCGTTCGCTGTCCGCCATGCTTCAGGAACTCAATCCATACCTTCGCGGGTGGTCCGCCTATTACCGTTACTGCGTAGGGGCCAAGCGCATATTTGCCAGTCTTGATTGGCATGTGCGGCAACGCCTCTGGCTGTGGCTTCGGGCGAAACACAAACGCGTTCCGGGACGAAAGATCGCATCGGGGCGCAGGCCGAGCGTTGTCCATCCGGGCAACAAGGTCTGGGCCGAGGGCGGCACGGAACAGTTCTTGATGAGCTACGTGCCCGTTCACCGGTTCGAACTCAAATGGATGAGAAAGCCCGAGTTCGCCAAGACTTCTGGAGAGCCGGATGCACAACGAAAGGTGCAAGTCCGGTTCGGAGAGCAGGCGTGGGAAACTGGCGGTGGAGACACCCCACAGCGCCCACGCCTGACTCTACTATGAGCCGCCGGCCCACCCTCTCCCTTCGCGCCTGGGCGCTCGCGGGTCTGGCTATGACCTCCGCGCTCGGCGGCGCGCTTGCGCAGAGCGTACCGGCGGATATCGATGTCGCGGCGATCCGCGCCCGTGCCGGCGAGCAGGCCAGCGAAGCCGAGGCCCTCGCTGCAACCGCGCGGGCCCGCGCCAAGGCGCTCACCGCCGCAGCCACCAGCACTGCGGAACAAGGGCAGGCCAACAGTGCGCGCCTTGCAACGAGCAACAAGGCTAAGACCGGCAAGACCGGCGATGTGTTCGATTTCGACGGCATGGTCGCCGATGCGGGCACCATGGCGAAGGCCGACCTTGGCGAGGCGCCGCGGTTCATCGCCTTCGCGAGCACCTCGATGCCACCGGCGGCGCTCAAGGCGATGATGGACGATGTCCCGCGCGCGGGCGGCGTGGTGGTGTTCCGCGGGCTGACGCGGGGTAGCGCCCAGGCCATGACCGCCGCGCTGTCGCGCGTGCTTGCCCCCGGCGAGCGGCGCGACGGGGTCGGGATCGATCCGCGCCTGTTCCGCGCCTTCGGGATCGAGACAGTGCCGACCTATGTCGTCGCCAGCAGCGATTTCGATCTCTGCGACGGCTTCGACTGCACCTCCAATGTCCCCCCGTTCGACCGCATCAGCGGCAATGTCACCGCGGCCTATGCGCTCGACACGATAGCGGGTGGTGGTGGTCCCGGCGCGAAGCTCGCAGCCCAGTACCGCGCGCGGCTCGAGGAGCATGCGCCATGATCCGCTACCTATCAGCCCTCATGCTGCTCATGACCGCCTTGCCGGTGCTGGCCCAGAGCAGCCCTGACGCGGCCCGCGCCGATGGCAAGGCCTTCGGCGCCGCAAAGGCGGCGGCTGCCCAGACCGCCGCGACTACCGCGCCCAATGCCACGCGTATTCCGGGGTACAACGGGACGCCTGCGCAGTCGGGCTTTTTTGGCGATCCTGATCGCATGGCACGCGAGGCTGCAAGCCAGAGCAGCACCAATGCGGGTTACCGCACAGTCCGGGATTCTATGCAGCACCGCGCGAAGTTCGCGCCGGTCGATCTCGATGCGACCATTGCGCGCAGCCGCACGATCAGTGGCGATCCGATGACGTACGCGAGCGGCATGGGCGGGAACGGAACCGCAGGGCGCTGCGTCCCGCTACCGCCCTCCTCCGGCGCGGCGGCGCGCTACTTCGCGACCTGCAACACCGGTTACACGGCCAGTGCCGAGAACCGCAGCTGCACGGTTCGCCTGACCACGCAGCTGCGCGATGCATCCACCTACCTCTACTTCTGTTCGACCGGTGGCGACTGCTCGGCCTTCATCGGTCAGCAATGCCGCAAGACCGGCACCCATCCCGGCCCCTGCCTGCAGCGTGACAAGACATTTGCCGGCGGTGGCTGCACGGAGCCCGGCGATCCGATCGATGAGTTCACCTGCACCGAGCAGGTGGCGGGTTTCACGCCAGTCGCCGTCAGGCCGGGTACGACAGTTGACACCGTGCGCGACGAGAGCGCCTGCGCCAGCCTCGCCGCTGACAGCGACTGCACGCAGGACAGCGAGACCTGCACGGACAGCGATCCCGTCACCCGCACGGTCGGCGGCGTGTCCATAACCCGGCCCTGCTGGGCGTGGGCGCGCAGCTACATCTGCGCAGCCTACGCGGCGAAGCAGGACTGCTCGGACCTCGATGCAAATCCCGGCTGCCGCTTCGTGCGCGCCGATTGCTTGACCGATCAGCCCTGCCGGACCTGGGAGCGCGTCTACGACTGCCCGGTGCCAGAGCAGAAGACCGACCCCAGCCAATTCATCTGCGACGGTGACATCTACTGCATCGACGGGTCCTGCGAGACGATCGACCGCCAGCCCAACACCGAGTTCAAGGATGCGGCGGTTGCGCTGAATGCCATGAACCAGGCGCGCCGCGAGTTCGATCCGGCCAACCTCAAGCTGTTCGAGGGTGAGCGCGCGAGCTGCGCCTCCAAGGTCTTCGGCATTTTGAACTGCTGCAAGGGCAAGGGTTTCCCGCTGATTCCGGGCATCCAGCTGCTTGTCGCGCTCGGCTGCAGCCGCGAAGAGATGCTGCTCCACCAGCGCGACGCCAAGGGCCTGTGCCACTACGTCGGTACCTACTGCGCGTCGAGCTTCCTCGGGGTCTGCTTCACCAAACGCAAGGTCTACTGCTGCTTTGAATCGAAGCTCTCGCGCATTCTGCAGGAGCAGGGCCGCACCCAGCTGAACAGGCCCTGGGCCCCACCCAAAGAAGAGACCTGCGCGGGCTTCACCGTTCAGGAATTCGCGAAGCTCGACCTCTCGAAGATGGACTTCAGCGAAGTCTATGCCGAGTTCACGGGCGCCGCGCGCCTGCCCGATGAGCTGCAGGCCGCCAGCGATCTCCAGCAGAAAATCGAGGCTTATTATGCCCATGCATCGCATTGACCGCGCCCTGCGCTCGGCCGCCCTTGGCGCGTACTTGCTCCTGTCGTCCGGGCTCGCCGCGCGGGCTGCCGATCCCGCACCAACTGCCCCGGCTGCCAGCGACGATCCCTTCTACTGCGAGGAGCGCAGGCTCGGGTACTGGTTCTACTGCACCAGGCCCAAGCCGCCCGAGACGTCGCAGACGCAGGCGGCTCCGGACGCTTCGGCGACCGAGCGCCTGGATGCGATCACCTCCGAGCTGCGCGAGCTCAAGGCCCGCGCCATCCTCGAGCCGACGCCGGCCAACGTCACCGCCTACATCCGCTTCCAGCGCGCACAGCTCGACCGCGCCTCGCTCTTCAGCGATGTCTGGCAGCGCTCGATCTGGCAGGATCCGGACCTCGACTACACCCTCCAGCGCCCGGTCTCGACGCTCGGCAAACGCCAGTGGCAGGATGCCCGCAAAGCCGAGCGCGACAGCGTCATGGCGCATCTCGCGCAGCGCTACGGCCTCTTCTACTTCTACGCACAAAGCTGCGGCGCCTGTTCGGTCATGTCGCCGATCGTGCGCTCGGTCGCCGCAACATGGGCCATCGAGGTCCGCGCCATCTCGACAGACGGCGGGCCCTCGCCCGATTTCCCGCGCTACACCGCCGAGACCAACCAGCGCGCCCGCATGGGCCTCGAACCCGGTATCACGCCCGCCGTGGTCCTGTGGGATGCCGCCGCGCACCGCGCGATCCCGATCGGCTACGGCGTGATGTCGGCCGACGAACTCCAGGACCGCATCTATCTCCTCACCTCCAAGGAAGCCGGCCATGACTATTAGATCCCAGCGCTTGATCGCCGCGATCATGGCGCTCGCCCTCCCGCTTGCCACGATCCCGGGACCGGTTTCGGCCAATGTCGGAAGCTCGATGGACTCGTTCCTGAACGATGTCGGCGGCGCGTCCAACGTGAGCGGCCCGACCGCGTTCCAGGGCCAGTCAGCCGGCTATTACAGCCTCGGCAACGTCTGGATGCGCTTCCCGCAGAAGACGACCTCGATCGCCAACCTGCAATTGCCCAAGGCCCGCGCCGGCTGCGGCGGGATCGACCTGTTTGCCGGCTCATTCAGTTTTATCAACTCGAGCGAGATCGTCGCGATGCTCAAAGCCGTCGCCAACAATGCGGTGGGCTTTGCCTTCAGCCTCGCCATCGACACCGTCTGCCCGGAGTGCTCCAAGATCATGCAGGAGTTTGCCCAGAAGGCGCAGCTCATGAACAATCTCAGCATCAACTCGTGCGAGATGGCACAGGGGCTTGTCGGCGGGGTCTGGCCCAAGGGTGACCTTGCTGACAAAGCGGTCTGCGAGGCCATCGGCAACAGCCAGGGAATCTTCACCGACTATGCCGCTGCCAAGCATGGCTGCGGCACGCGCGGCGAGCGGGCGAGCACGACGGGCAAGGCCGATGGTAGCTTTGCCGACGTCAATCCGGGCGTCGCGCGCAACTACACCTGGACCGTTCTCAAGAAGTCCGCCTTCTTCTCGCCTGGCGGCAAGTTCGATCAGGAACTTGCCGAGTACGCGATGACGCTCGTGGGCACGGTGATCTACCAGCCGCCTAAGGACGACAGCCCGGGCAAGTTCATTCCTGTGGCGGGCGATGCCTCCTCCACGCTCGTCTCGGCGCTGCTCGACGGGAGCTTGGGCAGCGCGGTCAAGATCTTCCACTGCGACGAACCCGACCAGTGCCTCAATCCCGGCCTCGCGTCGCTCTCGGTGCCAACCTCCAAGGCCCTGCGCCCGCGCATCGCCGCACTGATCGACGGCATGGTCCAGGCCATCCGCGCCGACACCCCGATCACGGCCGCGCAGAAGGAGCTGCTCCAGGTCTCCTCAGTTCCGCTCTACAAAATCCTGACCGTGCAGGCCGCTTACGGGCGCGGCATGCCGACCGATGACCGCCAGACCTTGGCCGAGATCGCGAGCGTCGACCTGCTCTTTGCGGTGCTCGACCGCATCGTCAGCGAATCCAGCCGCTCGATGGCAAGCTTCATCGGCGCCGACGAGGCCAAGATCACGCTGTGGCAGGGCCAGGTAAACGTGGTCCGGCAAGCGCTCGCCGACCGGCAGGCCAACACCCAGGCCAAAGTCGGGGCGATCATGCAGATCATCGAGAAGACCGCCTTCATCGAGAACCTGCTCGCGAGCCAGATGTCGCCCGGCATGGCCGCCGCGCTCGACTGGTCGCGCGCCGTCGAAACCCGCGCGCTCACCCACTGACACTTCATGAGAGCGGGCGCCACACGGCATCACGCTCAGTTCAGGGACCCTATTCCATGGTCGAAGTCTTCACGATCGGCGGCGGCGACTACCTTGTCGCAGTGTTCCGGGCGGTCGCCGCCTGGACCGGCAACGGCGGCTACAAGGGCCTGCTTCAGGTCGTGATGGTCATGGGGCTAGGCCTTTCGGCGCTGACGCTCGCCTTCGGGCAGGACTGGCGCGCGTGGATCAATTGGTTCCTCGGGGCGACGCTCATGTACACCTGCCTTATGGTGCCCCGGCTCGACGTCCACGTCACCGACCGCATCAACCCGAGCCTCGCGCCCGCTAACGTGAGCAATGTGCCGCTGGGTCTCGCGCTCATGGCGAGTTTCACCAGCCAGATCGGTGACTATCTGACAGGGTCGGCGGAAGTGGTCTTCGCGCTGCCGCCGCAGCTTGGCTACTCGAAGAACGGCATGGTCTACGGTGCGCGTCTTTTCGATGCGACGCGGGGGCTTCGCATTTCCGATCCGGAGTTTGCCGCCAATCTCGACGAGCATTTCCGGCAATGCGTGTTCTACGATGTCCTGCTGAGAACACCGGGAATAAAAGGGGCCACGGATCGGCCGGTCTCACCGGAATAAAAAGGGGCCAGTCCTGCTAGA
>Ga0310345_10005009_pt1 | contig 11882 bp, 15 predicted proteins | sample HC15DNA20500_MG_FD_204667 | JGI IMG/M metagenome (GOLD analysis project Ga0310345, IMG submission 204667) | Marine microbial communities from station ALOHA, North Pacific Subtropical Gyre - HC15-DNA-20-500_MG | ecosystem: Environmental > Aquatic > Marine > Oceanic | place: Pacific Ocean: North...
TGCGCAGGCCAACCGCAACCAGCAGCACTATCGCCAGAGCTATCGCAACAAACTGCATCATTTCACGATTGAATTCTCGCTACTGACGATCTGCTCCACCAGGTCACTGAGTGACTTTGCCGACAAGGCAGGCTCGTCGGCTAAGGGATACCAGGCCGATCCCGGCCTTGCCACAAATCCGGCTGTCATTCCGACGCATTGCGCCCCGATCAGGTCCCAAGGATGACAGGCTATCATTAGAGACTGATCAGGAACGACACCCATCTTTTCCAGGCCGTATCGATAGCAGCGTGCGTCGGGCTTGAATGCGCCACTCGGCCTCACGCTGAGCATCGCATCGAAATTCTTCGCCAAGCCAGCATCTTCCAAACGCGCTGCAAGACCGCTTTCGTCGGAATTCGTGAGAGCGACCGTCTTTAGCCCCGATTTTTGTAATCGCTCCAGCGACTCAAATACATCTGGCCATGGCTTGGATGCCGAGAGACCCTCCCCGACAAGCTGCTTTGCATCTTCCAGGGTGATGTGGTCGCCCTTTTCAGCGCCAAGCATGACGAGAACCGCGGCTGCAACGTCGGAAAATTCGGTTCGGGTGCCCATCAAGGTTTCGGCATGGGAGTAGGATATGACCGCATCGAACCATCGCTTTCCCGCCCCATCGCTATTCCCCAGGCGAGCGGCAATTGCATCCCGAAGAGGCGCGATATCGATCAGCGTCTCGTTGATGTCGAAAAAGACGTGCGAAAGCTGCATTTGAATTCCCTATTCGTTCAACTCAGCCGGGGTTGCTTGCGATATCCGCAAAAGTGCGTCGGAGAAGTTTGTGACCCCCTGCGCACCGCTTGTGGCGAAGCGTTCACCGAAGATCATCGTCGGCACACCGCTGACGCCCCGACTGGTCCAATGACGTTCCTTGTCGCGGACCGCGTCTGCTCTTTCGCCTGATTGCAGCATGGAAATAGCTGCGTCGCGACTGAGCCCTACCGATTCCGCTATATCACCAAGAATTTCGACGTCCGACACATCGCGTCGATGGGTAAAAAAGGCGCTGAAAAGTGCGAGGTTTGTCTCGTGCGCTTTGCCATAAGCACCTGCCCAGTCGATGAGTTGGTGTGCGCGAAATGTATTATACATCCGCATATCGTCGGCATAGTTGAACTCGAAGCCAAGGTCGGCACCAAGCTCGGTCAGGCGCGCGCGCGACTTGATCGAGTTTTCGAGGGTCGTCCCATATTTGGCGGCAAGGTGCTCGCGCAGGTTCTCTCCCTCGTCGACCATGTTGGGATTGAGTTCGAACGGATGCCAGCGGACATCGATCGCCACACCCGTTTCGCGCGACGCCGCAGCGAGCTGATGATAGCCGATGACGCACCAGGGGCACACCACATCGGAGACGATATCGACTGGCACTGGTTTGTTTGAGTTAGGCATGATTTCTCCTTCCAGCGGTAAGTTTGCGGCCCGCCCTGGGGGGAGGGGGACGGGCGGGCCGCCGCGAGTGAGCCGGACTTGTCGTTCGGCCACACCGCCTAAGGTCGCTAGGCATTCACAATCATCGGCTGCGTCCAGAGACCTTCCTGATACTGGCGGACATCATCGACGAATTGCTCGGGATAGACGCTACGGAACTTGTGTTCGTCCTGCGGGATGAGATCGACCATGAAATCGATCATCGGTTGCGGATCTAGCTGAAGGTCATCACCCGCCATCTGCGCCTGCATTTCGCGCAGCGGTGCCTCATCGCTGAAGTTCACGCCTGGCTCGAACCACTGGTCGACCGTGTCGTACATGCGATCGTTGAAGCCGGTGCGGAACGGGCCGGGATTGATGGTCGCGACCTTGACGCCGGTGCCATCCAACTCATGCCGCATGATCTGAGCGATCCCTTCGAGAGCGTGCTTCGACGCGACGTAGGGGGCCAGATAGGGCAGTATCCAGAAGCCCGCGATCGACGACACGAACACGATCTTTCCGCTGCCACGCTTTACGAAGCCTTTGGCAAAGCGCTGCGCAAGTTCGAGCGTGGTGAAAACATTGACCTCGAACACCTTTCGGATCCGATCTACCGGCACTTCCGCGACGGGGCCGGTCTGTCCGGTAGCGGCATTGAGAACGACGATATCGACCTCTTCGCCGTATTTGCGCAGCACCGTATCGTGATCGTCAGGTTCGAGATAATCGAGCTTCTCGACAGTCAATTCGACACCGGCGTCTGCCGCGTCCTGTTTCAGCTGTGTTACTTGCGGCCAGTTTTCTACCGTGGCGATCACATTGTGCCCGGCCTTGGCCAGGCCAATGGCGGTTCCTTTGCCGAGGCCGGTTGCGGCTCCGGTTATGAGGATGGTCTTAGACATATTTTCGTCCTTTGAATGGGTAGTCGGAAGGCATCCGCCTTCCTGATTGCTCGTGGTGCCAGCCGTTCAGCGATCCGATTTCACGTCGGATGCGAAGCGAGCGGCGTTCTCTTTCGCAAAGGCGCTGGCATTGGCCTTCTCATCCCAAAATTGCGGGTTGGCCTTGGGAATGGTCAGCGCCTTCTGCACGGCAGGGCGGGCGTCGATGCGGTCGAACCAGCCCTTGAGATTATCGAGACCTTCGACCGACACACGAGCCCAGACATAGGCGCGCGCCCAGGGATAGATCATCATGTCGGCGATCGTGTATTGGCCGGCAGCGATCCATTCGCGGCCCTCCAAATGCGTGTCGAGCACTTCGAGCAGGCGCCTGCTTTCGTCGACATAGCGCTTGATCGAGAACGGTTCCTCATGGCCGTTGGGGGCGGCAATATGCTGGAAATACATCGCCTGTCCCATCATCGGGCCGATATGACCGGCCTGGAAAAACAGCCATTGCATGACCTCGGAGCGGCCCACCGGGTCGTCGGGCAGGAACTGGCCGTATTTTTCCGCCAGATGCCAAAGGATCGCGCCGGATTCGAATATCGCGCGGTCCTCGGACCGGTCCACGATGGTCGGGATCTTCCCGTTCGGATTGAGCTTCAGATAATCGGGCGCCTTTTGCTCCTGCTTGGCGAAGTCGATGAAGGTCAGATCGTAAGGGACCTCCGCCTCTTCGAGGAAGATGACCGGCTTGTATCCGTTCATCGTTGCAGCGGTGTAGAGGTGAATATCTTTCATAAATCGCTCCTGCGAGATGGTCTTCAGGCGCTGCAACCGCGCCTACGGACGTCGGTCACTTCGCCGATGCCAAAGCCTTAGCGATGGTGGTCGTATCGGCAATTTCGGCGATGTTGGTCAGGCCCGTCTTGAGGTCCATTTCCTGCCATTCGGCAGACATCGACGCGGTCGCATCGGACGCGAGGACTACCCGATATCCGTGATCGGCTGCGGCTCTCGCTGTCCCGTTGACAGCGTGGCAGGTGTGCACGCCGGTAACGATCACCGTATCGATACCCAGATTGCGCAGCCAGATGTCGAGTTGTGTCCCATGGAACGAGCTCATTCGCGCCCTTTGGAGAACAAGATCACCTTCCTTTGGCTCGGCGCCTTCCACTGGGAGCGCCCCCCATTTGCCGCGCACAACCATTTGATTGTCGGCGATCATGCGGAACAGCTTGATGTTGCGCCCGGAATAGTCGGCTTCCGGCTCGACCACGAAGTGGCAATGAACCACTTGCGCACCGGCTTGTCGCGCCGCTGATGAGATCCTGCCCGCATTCTCGACGACATTCTGCTCCCTGGCGTGGTGAAACGCCTCGGTGCCATCTGATGCCCCGCCTTCGGCCAGATTATCGTTCTGAAGGTCGACGACGAGCACCGCACAACGGCTCGGCTCAAGTTCGAAATCACTCATTTCCAACTCCTTCGACATCGTTGTCGAGGCGCTCGAAGATGATCGCTTCGACCTCGCTCTCGCCGGCATTGGTCACCTGGTGGGTCCACGGCCCGTTATGCATGACCTCGCCGTCGGCCACTTCCTTTTCGACAGTCGTTCCGTCCTCGAGCCGGATCGAAAGCGTTCCGCCGCGGATGAAGTAAACGATCTCTTCGGGGTGACGGTGAGGTGCGTCGGTCGCGCCAGGAGGCATGACCATGCGCACGAGGCGCGTTGTGCCGGTGTTGACGAGTTCGGCATACATGTCGGGCGATGCCTGATCTGCCAGCGGGGCGATGGTGCCCGGCTCGACGAGAGCTTGATTGGTCATCGTGATGCTCCTCTCGCTGCGGTCACGCGGCTTCTGCAGCTGCGAAGGTGGCATTCAGGTGCGCATCGAAGCGAGTGAAGTCTTTTTCGACTTCCGCGTTCTTCATGACATCGAAGGCACCGAAGGTCGGCAGCGGTTCCATGGCGAAGAACTTGGCGTTGAGATGGACCGGGCGCAGGAGATCATCGAGCGACATGCCCTCGAAAAACGGCTCGCTGGGATCGTCGAGCGATTCTGCCGGCGCATTGAGCGTTGTTGAAATCATGTATTTGGTGCCGGCGAGCGTGCCGCCCATGCCGTAGTTGGCCTTAGGGGCTTCGGGGGTGCGACCGTCGCCAACCGTCAGCCGTCCGTCCATTCCGGCGGTGTAGACTTCGTCCATGTATTTCTTGAACGACCAGGGAACGCCCATCCAGTTCACCGGGAACTGCATGAAGACCAGGTCGGCCCAGCGGTGGTTCTCGACTTCTTCATCGACATCGTAGCCGTCGGAAACCTTGGTGAGGCGCACTTCATCGCCGCGCGCCTCGAAGAACTCGCGAGCCTTGTTGGCAAACGCTGCGTTGAGCTCGCCTTTGGCGAATTCATAGGGTTGGTGACCGTTGAGGATCAGGACTTTCATGGTTTCGCTCCTTGCTGGCTTGTCGCTGACCCTTGACGAATCAGCGTGTGGAGGCGAAATAAAGGAAGCAGGTTACGAACTTCAACCAGTTACCTTTTAGTAACCTGCTATTCTGTTGTTCAGGGAGGCGCCAATGCGCGCGAAAGTCATCGAGAATGGAAATGGGCGCCGCGTGGCGGTGGAGGTCTGCACCGAACCGTGTGCGATCGAGCGCGGCATGCGGATCATCGGCGGCAAGTGGACGGGCTCAATCCTTTATCATCTCAAGGATGGCCCCGTGCGCTTCAATGACCTCGCACGTATGGTAGGCGGGGCGAGCAAGAAGATGATCACCGAACGCCTGCGCCATCTTGAGGATCACGGGATGATCAAACGCGAGGTCGTTGCGACATCTCCGGTGTCTGTCGAATATGAGATTACCGACTTCGGAAGCACCGCGATCTGTATTCTCGACGAACTCCGCCAATGGAGCGAGAACGTCCCGTCAGATCTGACCGGCAATGGCAAGGCAGACGGCTAGGCTAACCACCTCACCTGAAGGACCTATCCGACCATGAACTCCAGCAAGCTTCTCGATTGGGGCCTATGATCCTGCGTCGCTTACTTCTGCTGCATGGCGATTGCCACTTCTTCGGCATCAAAGTGCCTGTGCTGTTTGTGTGTTACGACACGCCGTTCTACGCCTATCAGGATAAGATCATCTCGTTCGCGGTCGTGGCGTATATAGCGCTGTTCTACAGCGCGGCCAGAGTGCGCGAAGTCGTGCCAGCAGCACTTGTCACACTTTGGCTAACCGCGGCTGGTCTCGCACATGTTAACCTTTCCGATGCCCTGTCAGGTCTCGCGGGCGAGAAATCGATGACAGCCTATTGGACTCAGACGGCAATGATCGCCGGAATTGCCACCGTTCTGACGGCGCTTTATCTCAGAGCACACAGGGGAATGTCGGGTTCTTGTGAGCCGTAACTTCTCGCTACCTCGTCATTGTGGCAAGACCCGTCTGATGTTTCGTCGTGCGGCGAATTCCTCGATCGATTGGCAATCTGACCGAAGGGCGGCTTTCATGCGTCTCGTCCGGATACCGCAGTGACCGGAATTAGGGCGCATTGCAGGCCAGCAGATGAGGGGCTGTCAGCGGCCATTCCGGTTTCACGCGCGGTAATCCTTTGAGACCAAGCATTCCGCACACGACCCGGGCGTAGCGCAGCAACCTTTCTCGGAACCGCATACCCCCGGGGGGTGTAGATCCGAAAGAGGAGGCGCAAATGGCAAACGAAAATTCGACCCCAACCGAACAAACTCACCAGAGCAAATGGCCGACTTTCGCGGCGATGATCGCGACGTCGATCGTCACGATGTTCGTGCTCAAATACTCAAATGTCTACGAAACCGGGCATATCTGGTTCAGCCAGACCCGCATGTGGATGGCGCTGATGATGGGCATGGCGATGATCGTCATCATGCTCGGCTTCATGTGGGGAATGTATCGCACCTTCCAGACCAAAGTCATGGTCATGATCGGCGCGCTGATCGGCTTCGCGGTGTTCCTGTTCATGGCTCGCAGCCAGACGACGGTGGACGACCACGCCTACATGAAGGCAATGATACCCCATCATTCCATCGCGGTGCTGACCAGCCGCCGCGCGCAGATCTCGGATCCGCGCGTGCGCGAACTGGCCGATGCCATCATCGAGGCGCAGGTGAAGGAAATCGCGCAGATGGAGCTGTTGCTCGAAGACATCGAGACGAATGGCGAGATGGGCAGCGGGACGCCCCTGCCACCACGCACCGCCGCTCTCACTCCCAAGCTGCAAGCCGAAGCAGAGGCCGCTGTCGGTCGCGAAGTGACGCCAGAAAGGCGCGAGGAGCTCGACTCCTCGCGCTGATCAATTCGCTATCCAGCCGAGTGCCTTGGCCCCCATCCACAGGCCCATGCCGATCATGAATAGGTTCTCGGTCAGCGAGACAAAGCCCAGCGGCACGTTGCTGTTGCCACCCACGCAGGCGCACTTGAGTTCGCGCTTGTCGAAATAGACCGCCTTGAACACGCTGACCGCGCCGACCGTGCCGATGAACAGCGATACCGGCACCGAGACGATCGGCAGAGCATGGGCCGTCATTAGGATACCCGCGAGCGCCTCGCCGAACGGATAGACGAAGCCGTAGGGCACCCAACGACGCGCCAGCAGGTCATAGTTCAGGAACATCGTCGAGAAACTGCGCACGTCCTGCAATTTCTGGATCGCCAGCAACGCCATAGAGAGGCTGACGAACCACTCGATCGCCTGAACGGTGAAGATGGTATCGAAGACATACAAGCTGATCGCCAGGCCGAGCAGGAAGGCCACACCGAAGATCGCGATGACCGGCTGATAGCTCGTCTCGCCCTCTTTCGGCTGGCTGCGCGACTTCCCGAAGTGCTCGCGAAGGTCGTCGTAGCCGCCGATCCGCTCGCCATCGATGAAGGTCTGCGGGGTGGTTTCGACACCGTGCCGTTGCTTGAAGGCGTCGGTCTCCTCGCGCGTAGTCAGGTGACGATCCTCGACCTCGAACCCTTCGCGCTTCAGCAGGTCCACGGTCTTCAGGCCGTAGGGGCACAGGTGGTCGGGCATGACCATCCGGTAAACGGTGGCTTTCTTCGTGCTCATCAGTGGCTCGCGGGGTAGCTGGCCCAGACGCTGCGGCCTTCGGGGCCGAAGGCAATGACTTGGAACGCCTGCCGGTGGTTGCCGTGCTCCATTCCCGGCGAGCCCATCGGCATCCCGGCGACTGCGAGACCCCTTACGCCTGCCGGACGTTCGGCAAGCAGCCGCTCGACATCGGCGACGGGCACATGGCCTTCGATCACATAGCCTTCGACGATCGCGGTGTGACACGACTGCAGATTGCCAGGCACACCGTTCTCGGCCTTCACCGACGCCATATCGGGATGATCGACCGCTTTCACCTCATGTCCGTCGCTTCCTTCGATATGGTCCGCCCAAGCGAGGCAACAGCCGCAATTCGCATCGCGATACATGGTGAAGCTGGCGGCCTGCGCGGTGCAGGCCGCCAGCGCTGTGCTCAAACAGAGCGAGCCGGCGAGACTGCGGCGAGCAATAGCGGAACGAAGCAGTAAAAGCATTGCAGTCTCCTACATGGAATGAAGTTCTGATCGCGGGAGGTCAGCAGCACGAGCGAAGCGCATTCTATCGCTTCGTCTTCTCGAACAGCGTCACCAGTTCCTCAAACTTCTCGCGCTGTTCGGCTTCGTCGCCGCTGGCGATGGCTTCGGCGACGCAACAGGCGGCGTGATCCTTCAGCACCTGCGTCTCGACCTTGCCGAGCGCGGATCGGATCGCCTGGATTTGATGGAGGATGTCGATGCAGTAGCGATCGTTCTCAATCATCTGCGCCACACCGCGCACCTGCCCTTCGATCCGGTTGAGCCGATTGATTTTCGCGGTCTTCGCGTCTGCCATGGTCCAGAGTCCGATTGAAATACCCTACGGGGGTATATATAGCTTGGCGCAGAAGTTCAATCGGAAGCTTGCCCCATGGTCTCTTTCTCCCGCCGAAATCTGATCCGTAGCACTGCCGCGCTTGCCGCCGCCAGTGCGCTTCCCATGCCGGCTTGGGCGCGAGGACAATCGCTTACCCATGCGAAGAATGGCTTCGGCGAGGTATCGGGCGAAGACATCAGGCTGGCGATCGGCAACCATCACTTCACGACAGGATCGCGCTCGGGTCATGCAGTGGGGGTCAACGGCACCGTGCCCGGCCCGCTGGTGCGACTGCGCGAGGGGCAGACCGCGCGGTTGCAGGTCACCAACAATCTCGACGAAGACAGCTCGATCCACTGGCACGGCCTTTTGCTACCGTTCCAGTTCGACGGAGTGCCCGGCGTTAGCTTCCCCGGCATCAAGCCGGGCGAGACGTTCACCTACGAGTTCCCGGTGCGGCAGAATGGCACCTATTGGTGGCACTCGCACTCCGGCTTGCAGGAGCAGGCGGGGCATTACGGCCCGATCATCATCGATAGTGCGGATCCCGACCCACGCTACGACCGCGACTACGTCGTGCTGTTATCCGAGTTCACCCCGATGCACCCCCACGAGATCATGCGGAAACTGAAGGTGGGCGAGCACTATTTCCAGCGCCAGATGCAGACCGCGACCGAGGGCGATATGTCGGGCGAGATGCGCCGCATGTGGAGCAAGATGCGGATGAACCCGCGTGACATCTCCGACGTGACGGGAAACACTTACACCTTCCTCATCAACGGTCACGGTCCGCAGGACGACCTCCAGCTGGCATTTCAGCCGGGGGAGCGCGTGCGCCTTCGCGTCATCAACGGTTCGGCGATGACCTTCTTCAACGTGCGCATCCCCGGCGTTCCGATGATGGTCATCCAGGCCGACGGGCAAGATGTGGATGAAGTCCAGGTGGACGAGTTCCAGATCGGCGTGGCGGAGACCTACGATGTGATCGTCAGTCCGTCCAATGGCAGCCACGCGATCGTTGCCGAAGCGATGGATCGCAGCGGCATGGGTGTTGCCAGCCTGACGAGCCACAAGGGCCACCGTGCCACTCCACCGCCGTTGCGCGAAATCCCGACGCTGACGATGGTCGATATGGGCATGATGGAGCATTCCGGCATGGCCGGGAAAGATAGCATGGGCGGCATGGACCACTCGATGCGGGATAAGTCGCTCGTGCCAGGCGATGTCGAGGTCGGCGCCGGCGTGGACATGATCGCGCCGATGCCGATGGACCGGATGGATTTCCCCGGCCTCGGCCTCGACAAGGTGCCTCACCGCGTCCTGCGCTACACCGACCTCAAGGCCAAGCGGATGAACCCGCACCGGAAGGTCGAGCGCGAGATGGAGATCCACCTCACCGGCAACATGGAACGGTATATGTGGAGCTTCGACGGCAAAAAGTTCACTGCCGTCACCGACGATCCGATCCGGTTCGGCTATGACGAACGCGTGCGCGTCAAGCTGGTCAACCAGACCATGATGGCACACCCGATCCACCTGCACGGCCATTTCTTCGAGCTGGTCAATGGCGCGGACCATATGCACCAGCCGCTGAAGCATACGGTGATCGTGCAGCCGGGCGGCACCGCCACGTTCGACCTGACCGCGAACGAGCCAGGCGACTGGGCCTTCCACTGCCACCTGCTCTACCACATGCACGCAGGCATGATGCAGGTGGTGACTGTGCGGCCGTTCCCTGAAGGAGACGGCGCATGATCCGCGCCGCGCTGCTTGCCGCATCGATGCTCGCGGCCACTCCGCTCGCTGCACAGCCTTACCGCGTGCAGGACGACAAGCCTGCCGCGCAGCCGGAGATGGATCACTGCGCCATGGGCCACCTGCCGCCCGAAAAATGTCTGCCAAAGGAGGAGCCTCAGCCCGCACCTGAACCGGAAATGGACCATTGTGCGATGGGTCACCTTCCGCCGGAGCAATGCCCCCCGAAGGATCGCCAAGAGGAACACGAGCCCACGGCCGGCGGCATGGCGGGGATGGATCATGGCTCGCACGGAGGGATAACCGACAAGTCCGAGCCCGGTGCGGCACCTGAAGAGGAAATTCCTGCGCGAGCGTTCGACGGGCCTCGCCACGCAGCCGATGCCATCTGGGGAAGTGAAGCGATGGAACCGTCGCGCGAACAACTAGCGCGCGAGAACGGCGGCATGACCACCGGCATGATCCTTGTGGAGCGCCTAGAAGCACGCATTCCAACCGATGGTGGCGAAGATGGCTACCTGTGGGACGCACAGGGCTGGTATGGCGGGGACATCAACCGCTTAGTCCTCAAGACCGAGGGCGAGGGAAAATTAGGCTGTGCGCTGGAAGACGCCGAGATACAGGCCCTCTACAGCCGCGCTATCGGTCCGTTCTTCGATTTGCAGGCCGGCGTGCGGTTCGATCCCGAACCCGATGGCCGAACGCATCTCGTTGTCGGGGTCCAAGGGCTCGCGCCCTATATGTTCCATGTGGATGGCGCTCTGTTCCTCTCCGACCGGGGCGACCTGACCGCACGGGTCGAGGCCGAATACGATCAGAAGATCACCCGGCGTCTGATCCTCCAGCCGCGCATTGAAGCCGAGTTCGCGGCGCAGAACATACCGGAGCGCGAGATCGGCGCAGGCATCACCAAAGTCGAGCCGGGGTTGCGCCTCCGCTACGAGATCGTGCCGGAATTCGCACCTTACATAGGCATCGAATACGAGGCCGAGGTCGGCGAGACCGCCGACATCGCCCGCGCGAACGGCGAAGACCCTGATGGGCTAAAGGCCGTTATTGGACTGCGTGCCTGGTTCTAGTCCGACTGGCGCGCGCGTCCGCCTTCAGGCGATGGTGCGCAGCAAGTTAATGGCGACAGCAGGGGTGCGAAGCAAACGCGGGGCTGAGCGTTCGCTTTCGGGTCGTTACCTGCCCGACCGTTTCTGGCGAGAAGCATCCGGTAGCTGTCGGTCGGCTTTCGGGCATCGGGCTGGTCTGGGGGATCGACCGATAGTGGGTGGAAAGCGGACTACTGTTGCTGACAATCTCTTATGACGAGGATAGAGGAGATGTCCGGTTTCGGCTAGGCGGCACCTGCTAAATTGATCCGCACCTTCTGCCGCGCGAACGAGGCGTGAAGGCAATCACAAATCTTGCTGGGATTAGCTTCATTGGATTTGCCATCCGAATCTAGCTCAGGATCAAAAGCAAAAGATGGGTGCTCAGACTCTGGACCATGCATCGGGATTGCCTTTCCCCAGTACCAAGTCTTGATCCCACACTCTTCAGCCGCAAGCCTTGCATTTTCCCTCGTGCCGTATGGCAACCGGTCGGAATCGTTCGTCTTCGAGCAAGCGGATAAGGGTGACACTAGTGCCACGACGCAAGTAATGAGCCACCTCACCCCAGCATCCCAACGAACTTCTCGAAAAGGTAGAAGCTGTCCATGTGGAATTGCTAAGCCAAATACCCAATGTCCGCAATTGTTGCCGTGGACGGCTCTCCATCCCTTGGGGGATAATTCCCTCGAGTGAGTCGGAAAAGGAGAGCGAAGATGGAGACAGTTGCGGTAGTAGGCGTGGACCTGGCGAAGTCGGTTTTC
>Ga0310345_10005010_pt1 | contig 11880 bp, 27 predicted proteins | sample HC15DNA20500_MG_FD_204667 | JGI IMG/M metagenome (GOLD analysis project Ga0310345, IMG submission 204667) | Marine microbial communities from station ALOHA, North Pacific Subtropical Gyre - HC15-DNA-20-500_MG | ecosystem: Environmental > Aquatic > Marine > Oceanic | place: Pacific Ocean: North...
CACGGTGCGACAACTGAAGCGATTCTAGGTGGTTTGCTTCACGATGTCGTAGAAGATACCGATATAACTCTTGAGGAGATTGCAGACGGATTTGGTAAAGGTGTCGCAACGCTTGTCGATTATGTGACAGAGCCAGACCACGATATACGCCCCTGGAAACAGAGGAAAAAAGATTATCTAGCACGAATAGCCAATGCACCATATGATGCAGTTCTAATCGCATCCGCTGATAAATTACACAATCTACGAGATACCCTCCGAGATTATAAATTACACGGCAATGAAATCTGGTCAATGTTCAATAGTCAGAAGGATACTCAGTTCTGGTATTATGAATCATTGATTAAAATATTCCGAGAACGGGACATTCCGCCTCTGATTATTGCTGAAATGACCGAATCATTGCATCAAATTCACGGCAGATTCGAGAAATAAGGTGTTATAAATACTTCTTGATGAAGGAATCATAGTGATGAACCCAGATTACTAATCATAACAAGGAGAGCCACCAATGGAGTGGAACAAATGTTGTTATAAATGGATGTTTATTATGGCCATTGCAGGTATTATGTTCGGCACATATGTTTGTGCGCCGTAACGAAATGAGTTTCATAACAGCGTAAAGTTGTTATTGGAGGTATTCAAGACGAGAGTGCGAATCTCTCCGCCTCCACCAAAAGTTCATTCAAGGGGCAATGCGTAAGTCCGAGGAATGTGTTTTTGATGGGGGCGACTAGAATCGATTGGATATACAAAGATAATAATCGCTCGACCGAACGATACAGAAGTCGTAAAAATATGTGTCATAAATATAATTGGCAACGATTATAATTACGCTCTTGCGGCATAAGTTCGCAGGATGAGGATTTCGCTAGGGTTACCTTATCACCAAAAAACCCTAGCAACTTTTCGTGAGTCGATTAGAGCATCTATTCGGCTCATAATACGGGCTTAAAAAACCGTGTTATGGTTCAAGAATGAGTTAGAGGCCGGACGATGGAGATTAATGTCAGCGTAGCCCTTCATTCTGAGACAAGGGGACACCTAGTGAGATGATGCTAAAATCTTTACCCCCATTGGTAGTTTACGGTGCTACCAGCGAATTGTCAGTAGAGCCTTCGGGTCTATTGTCAATAAGAGTGGTTCTTAATAGTAAGGCCACACAATTAAATCTTGCTTAAATATAAGGAGAAAATTATGAATAGGCAATTAACCCCAGCAAGGGACTTTTTCGACCCTTGGGCTTGTCAGTCATTCGGACTTGACAATATCTTTAACGCACTTCAGCAATTCGACCAACATCCACCCGCTAAGTATCCTCCACACAATATCATCAAAACTGGTGATAAGTACGTGTTAGAGTTTGCACTTGCCGGTTGGAAAGAGAGCGAACTTAATGTGGAACTTGAGAAGAATGTCTTGAGAGTAACTGGACAGAAAAGTGCAGATGCAGAAGGCAACTTCGTCCACAGAGGAATTGCGAATCGTTCATTTCAGAGTCAATTCACTATAGGTGATAACATCAAAATTGTTGATGGAAATTTGGCTGATGGTGTATTAACCATCAATATGGATGTCGTTATTCCAGAAGAAGATAAGCCAAAAGTTATAAAAATTGGTAATGCTTCACAGGAATTTCTTGCTGAAAAAAGTAAGAAGTAACTGAAACAGTAAACTAAAGGAGGCCCCTTCGGGGGCCTTTTTTTCGTTATTTAAATGGGTCCCAATCAGGCTTCTCTTCGGATGCCTCATGCCCTTTTTCAGGCTCTTCTTTTGGAATTTCTACTTCGGGCTTCTCTACATTGGGGTCAGGTTTCTTACCTTGAACTATCTTACAAGAATATAAAGAACCAGCCAGATTGTGGCACTTGAATAGTATTTCTTTGTCATCGATTCGGTGGGATATTTTTAGATGGGATTCGATTAAGTCAGCGGCTGAAATTATAGATACTGAAGGTTCTTTCGTGCCATCTTCTATTTTTGGCTCAGATACCACTTCAGCCACAACAGGGCTAGAATCCACACCACTAGAAATTCTGTCGTTTCCATCCAATCCCCTTAATATTAGAGTACACGCTGTTGCTGTAGAACATATGGCAACCAGCACCACACTATAGAATACAGACTTATTGAACCAACTCGACTCTTCCGCCTTGATAACTTTCTTCTTCGTCACTTTCTTTCTCATTATCTACTCCGTTCGTTTCTCTTAACCTTGATGTGAACCCTAATCGACTCATTCTCAAGGCTTTTCGTTTCCTACGTCTTTGCTTTTGACGGGCCTGTTTGCTCATTTAATAGTTGTAACTCCTACCGGAATCATTTTCATCTTTTGCTAGTGCCTCAAATAATTTTTGGTGCTGTTCCATTATCTCTTCTTCTTTGTCCTTCACGTCCTCTAATTTGATTTGGAGTGTTTCAACGTGTCTTTCTAATTTTGCAACTTTATCCAGTTGGACCGCCTGATTTGTCGATAGACTAAAGGTTTGCGTCAAGTTCCATCCGCCAAGCATTATGAGGATTCCTATCAGCATACTAATTATTTGGTTGTTCATTCTCTTCAGTCGTATTCGACCTTTTCATCTCCTTAAATTTCTTTTCAATTTCCTTTAAAAGTCGTATTCTGAATTTGTTCTTACCACGCTTATGATTGGTAGGAGCATCCCGTTTACTACGTTTTTGTTGACCTTTTCTCATTACCGATTGCTATAACGATTGACAGCCGCGGTACCAAAATAGAATCCTATGACATTCAAAATCGCATATGGTAGCCATTCTGGAGTTACTATACCAGTCAACTCTTTCCATTCCATTGATGTCCAAGTGAAATTGAACAACCATAATTTGAATCCGTGGGTTACTTCGTGAAGCACATTAGTTGGCTGATTGAATATCACTGGAGCGACCAAAATAAATGCGGCACAAGACATAAGACAGACCACAATAAACTTGCGTGCCCACTTAGCAGACTTGGTGTTCATCTTCTGAGCCCTTTCTCGGCTCTTCTCGTCCTCTCGCATCAACTTCAAAGTCAGCATATTGCGATGATGTTCGTCCTCTCGGGCGTCAGCCTTCATCTTCATATACCCACCAAGAATGGTGGATAGCAACATTGATATGACTTCTAGGGGTATTCCAAACATTTTTCAGCATTTCCTCACTATTTCTTATATTTATATACAAAAAAGGGTTGACAGATTGCACCAAATCTAGTATAATAGTAACATTATCGTAATAAAAGATAGGAGAAATCTATGGAAATTCTTGCATTTTCGATTATTGGACTAGCGGCATTCGGTCTATTTTGTAATTTCGTTCACATTTTCTTTCTAGAGGAGAACGCAAAAATCAACGAGGCGTACCTTGAAGAAGAAAAAGCAAAACTGGTAAAATATGGACCATAATGCAGACTTCAGATATGACCTCAAATGGGGTCAAATCGGTGAAAATACTGTTGCAGAGATTGTAGCAGGGGACAAGACGGAAGTCAAGTCTGAAAGAGATATATGGGTACGGACTGGTAACCACTTTGTTGAGACTGAAAGCAGAAAGAAACCAAGTGGTATTTGTACGACACAAGCCAAATACTGGTCCGTAAATTTCTATCACCAAGACAAATTCTGCTTCAATATCACTAAGACAGTGGAGGATTTGAAAGAGGTTGTCTTGTTGAATAAACACAAGAGAGTCCGTGGTGGCGATAACGACACCTCCTGGGGCATCTTGGTACCAATAAAATCACTAATTAGCGTATGAGAACATTATTTAAATGGATGATTTGGATGACTCATCTCGGTTGGGTTCTTGGTATTTTAATTATTGTTAAATATCTCGCAATGCTATTGTGAGAATAACATAAATATTGTAAAAGGAATAGGAGTATATGAGTATGAGTATTGCACCATTTATGGGGTCCTTCTTTATTATCTTGAGAGAAGGCTTCGAGGCGATGTTAATCGTTATGTTAATCTTTACCTATCTAGGAAGATTTAACGAACAAGGTAAAGAAAAGTGGATATGGTATGGCATCGGAAGTGGTGTAGTATTGTCAATAGCCATTGCAATGGGATTCAAATTCATTGCAGGTCTAACCCACGACCACGAAGAAATGTTTGAAGCGGGCACAATGTTATTGGCCGCTGGTGTATTAGGCTATCTAGCAATCTGGTGTCACGGAGCATACAATCATTTTGAAGAAGATATTGTATCTAAATTAAAACCGCTAGAGGTGACGATATGGTCATCTTTGGCATTAACTCTAGCAGTAACGATAGCAATAGCACGAGAAGGATTTGAGATAGTTCTGTTTTACGCGGCACTATTCTCAAGCACAGCCACAGACCACGCACCAATATTTGTAGGTGGTGCTGTAGGATTGGTTGCTTTATTGGGAATTTATGCTATAATGAGAAAAGGTATTGAAAAGATACCTACTAAAGAAGTATTTCAATACAGTAAGTATTTCTTTATTGCTTTGGCATTATATTTCGCCTATGGCGGAGTAAACGAATTAATGGAATTGCTTGAACATTAACTCTTAATTAAGGAGATATATTATGTTGGATGGCCACTTTCTTGACCCAGCCGATGCGGCTGACAATTTTCAAGAAGTAGATTTCGTGGTAGTTTATTGTCCTCAGTGCCACGAAAGAGTAGAGTTCCCCGTAGTACACCCCCACGCCGCTGGTAATTATCATCAGTCAATCAATATCCCCAAATCTATTGCAACATCAATGCGATGGAATCCCCAAGATGTTCGTTGTGACCAATGTGACCTCACATTAGTTGTAGATAAAGAATATGAAGAGCCGAAACGAGTTGAGTTAAAAGTTCGTATAGATGGCTCAAATATGTCCACCGGACACAACAACTGGTATGATGATGTAGGTGGAAGATATTATGGAATCTAGACCAAATTCTGCCCAAAAACTTCACGATGGTCTACGTGAAATTTCATTCTTAATGGGAATCATAGATAGCAATTGTGCCGATGTCAAGGACATCGTGAACCGTTTGAGTGAGAGATACAGCCTACCAAAAAAGACAGTTCGGCAATTAGCCTCTGAATACGTATTGAAGAGTGATTTCACAACTGAACCCACCGTTAAAGATATTGAACAAAGACTCGCCACTATAGGAGATGATACCAGTGCCAGTGAATAAGCAGAGCAAACGATTTTACGAGATTTTAGACCTAATTAAGGAGTTGCACGATAAGAAGCGGCACGATTATGGTGCCAACGAAGATATATTTGCCAATTTCAGACTATCTGAATTGTCAGGTATCCCTGCGTGGCAGGGTGCTGTTGTGCGTATGGGCGATAAATATGCCCGTATGAGTAACTTTATAAAGAAGGGTGAATTCAAATTCAAGGAAGAAAACATTAAAGACACCCTAATGGATATGGCAATTTATAGTTTGATTACTATGATATTGTTCGAGGAATCAGAAATGAAAGACAAGACAGACAAGACAGTAGAAGTGAAAGGAGTGGGAAAGTTTCCAACTGACCCAGAAACTGATGGTTGGATGGGGGAATAATGAAGAACCCCTTTACAAAACATCCGAATGAAGTGGATGAGAATTATTTTGAGCATATGATGTGGGCCATAAGATACGCACTTACCTTTCTATTATTGTTTTTCGTGGCAATTGTCCACGCAGTTTTCCCATTTATGTTTCGCAAGACTTCAAGTTGTGTGATACAGGAGATGGCAAAACATATAGAAGATAGAGAAGGAAAGTGTTGACTTTTGGTCAAACTTAGTGTATAATATAGTATTAAATTGAGTTGAGGAGTAACGTATGGTAGTAACAAAGACTAATCGAGAAGAACATCTTAGGAGCAAGGATAGATTTTATGTCGCTGGCTGGGTGGCATCAGAATTTGGGGAGCAACCTCAAGCACGGCCAGAGAATTACAAATATCCCAAACTCTATGCCAGTTATATGGAAGGATATAGTGAGCAAAAACGAAATGAGCATTGTGTTTCGGCCGTGAGTGGCATACATACACCATTAGGATATAATGAGGTTTATGATGTCGGTTAGTATCGGAAATCAACTGTACGATACTGTGGAACGAGACAACAAAATATACTACATTCTTTCCCACAACGTCAAAGATATTGATGACAAAACTCCGATAGCGACATTAAATCGGAGAAGTGATTATATCTTTGAGGTTGTTAAGAGTCCGTCTGGATTTACTTCCGAGCAGATTCTAATTCAAAGTAATAGACGGACTCTAAACACACTAAATTATACGTTTGCAAAAGGAAACGTAGAATGAAGTTCCTGACAGCCCTTGCTTTAAGTATTATGGTAGTGTATATATTACAAGGTGAGCCAGGAGTCTGGTACATAGCATTAGTTTGGCTAGTGCCATTAACATTGGTAGTTTGGTATGAAGTAGTTAGTTCAGATTGGACATTTTACGACAAATTTATCAACAATCAAAAAGGAAGGCACAAGTAAAGCAATGTATATGGAAAGGGTCGTTATTCATTGTCTCGACACCGAAGTAGACGCCTACGCGGATGTCGCCCATAAAACAGATAAACATATGAGAGTTGTGATAGAGGACACAACGGTTGCTCTAGAACTTCACCGAACAGATGTGAGAAAACCCTATATTGGTCGAATGGCAGGATTAGAATTTATGTATAAGCCAGAGACAGGAACTGAACCAGCCATCTGGCAAGACCACACCGGTGGACAAGGGTAAAAAAAAGTGAAAAAAAGGGTTGACACAGGTCCAATTTAGTGTATAATAGTAGTATGAATGAGAGAAAAATAACAAAAATGTTGGCCCCGATTAAAGAGTATATGCTAGGTGTGCCTCTATACGCCGATGAAATTCAAGCAAAATTTGATGAAACATTCGCTCCTCTGGGAATCGAAGTCTCTTATATGACTTGTAAGGATATTCCAGAAAATTCTGTTACGGCGAATGGCTTTTTTGATGAAAGTGAGATGGAATTTGACCATCCAGATTTTGTATTTGAGGGTGAGGTAATTAGTATAGAATTAGAGTTAGTATTTAACAACGAGGACAACCCAATCACTATAAATAATAAAGACTGGATGTTTTTAGAACACCAGATTACACAAACCCTCGAACACGAAATGATTCATAGAAACCAAGCAAAAAAACGAATCAAAATGGATGGCGAAAAGCCTATGCCTCTCTATTATGATGGAATGACCGAGGAACAAAAGAAAATAGTTTATTTAAGCGACCCAGATGAAATCGATGCCTATGCCAATGATGTTGCTCTTGACTTGCTAAAGAAATACACTTATATGGAAGCATATGCCCGATTACGAGAATACAATAAAATCCGCCAAGACGAAAGTCCTATCTTCTGCGATTATGTTGATACCTTTGGATGGAATAGCGATGTTGTTCGTCTGATAGTTAAAAAGGCCCTAAAGAGGTTGGAGACATAATGAGCACCGAAAATCAAAGAGAAAAATTTTATAGCCAATGCGTAGCACAATCACCTTGTGTTGGCAAGAATGACATACATTGTAAAATGAATAGCGATGGCACGGCTTGCGTGACCTGTAAACGTACATTGTCTGAAATGAAGAATTGGGAAACCACTGAATTCGCAGACCGCGAAAAAATATGCAGGGAACTACTTGACCGTTAAGGAGATTTATGTTATAATATGAAACATTATGAGTGAATGTCTGTTTTGTAAAATTTTATCAAAGCCAGTCAGAATGACTGGTTTTCGTAAAATAGTCGAGAGTAATGATTCGTTCTTTGCTATAAGAGATAATTATCCTGTGAGTAAGTATCATACCTTGTTAATCCCAAAAAGACACGTAACTGACATATTTAATTTATATGGAGATGAAACATTGTCGTTATTCAGGCTTCTTCAGAGACAGAAAATTACTTTAAAAGAGGCTGATAACACAATCACTGGATTCAATGTCGGATTCAATTCTGGTTGTGATGCTGGACAGACAATCGAACACGCTCACGTACATCTTATTCCCAGAAGGAAAGATGATGTGGAAGACCCAATTGGGGGCATAAGAAACGTATTTCCAGGAAAGGGAAATTATAAAATATGAGAAAGGTAAACAAGCAACAAACTTTTCAACTATTAATCGAAGAGAGAATTGCCGCTGGAGTTTCGTATATGGATGCTATGGTTGAATATATGGTAGAACATCAGATGGAACCAAAGCAAGTTGCTAAGTTGATATCGCCCGCATTTTTAGTAAAGATAACTAAAGAAGCAGTGGCGAATAATGTGATTAAGGATGATGATGAAAAAGGTAGCGTATTACCATTGTGACAGGATTTGAAGCATATAAATTATATGTTTCCTTAAAGCAACATTTTAGTATACATACAGATTACAACTTTGTCAAGTATAACGGAAAGACCAGACTAAACGGTTCTCAAAGTTATGACAGTCGTAATGATAGATACTTTTTTGAAGCGTTAGGAGACAAACAGAGCAAGGATTTGCTACAGTATTTTGTAGCCAACTTTGCTTATCACGGGAGTGATGAAGTATGGATAGGAAATCTGCACTCGAAGGAATCAGAAGATGTTTACTTCAACTGGAAGAAACGAGTACAATCCCTATCATACATATTCGAGGAAGATTTGAAAGAAGTGAATGATTTCCTCACAGTACGAGGATTAGAGTTTGACAGATTGTTTGATGTCGAAGATGGAGAACATCCTATCATATTCAGATTTGTTCAGCAAAAGATGATTGAAGTGGAAAGTTATATAATTATGGATAAGATTCTAAATTTCAGTAAACGTATCGGTAAGAATATTACTGATTCTCTCATCTTTCCAACTGAGCAATATAGATACGATAGGTATGCCGAGTTCCTAAATTTAAACACAAAGCATTATAGTGATATAATGAAAGGAGTATTTTGTAATGCCACAAATGAATGACCAGCACGATACGGAAATCAACTTAACTAAAGTGAAGTTGAAAGAGATTATATATGAGGGCGGAGACGAGTTGAAATTAAAATACACACTCAATGACACACTTATTGAAACGTGCTTATTATATGTTAGGCCACAAAACGCCAGAGACGACCATAAAATGTTAGTTGATATGCTTAATGCAACTGAAGGTACCAAAAAACTATTACAGGAAGGCTAAAGTGTCTATTGTTACTCGAATCTATTATATTGATGGGAGCATTGGCTATTGAAGAAATTCAAATTAATGAAATACCTGGCCACATAAATGTTAAGGGATATGCGTTTGTTATTAGAGAAACTGATTATGGATGTACCGCTGTACCAAGAGAAGATGAAGTCAAACTTAAACTGGGCGATGTATGTTATCGTGTAGTTAATGAGCCAGATTTTCACCGAATCGATGACAGATGGGGTTGGTCCCTCTGGAAATGGATTGGTAAAAGCACTAATGAGGAATATATAAAATGATGGATTATGTTGGGTGGACAAATGAATACCTCGGGCGAAAGTTAGACCCATTGGGAGATGGCATTTCCTCTATTGAGATGTTGCCTATTGCTCCTTCAGATTTACAAGTAGTTAATGCGGCCAGAGTATCGATGGCTAAACTCCACACAGAATACGATACAACTAAAGACACAGGATTAATCAATTATCTAGCGAAACACAATCACTGGACTCCATTTTCTCACAGTCAGTATCTACTTGAGCGACATATGAGTACGGAGAGATTTGTCATATGGATTACCGAAACGTCTAATGAACAATTTGTGCGGTCGGTTATTACAATGGATAAATCTGTCCGTTTTTATGAGCGTGGTTCCTTATATGCGTTTCTGAAGCACGGCGTGATTACAGATAGTATGCGGACTAATAATAAAAATACTCTCAACGCATTCAAAATCCGAGAGGAAGATAAAGATAATCATCTAGTCGAAGATTGGACACATATGCTGGCTGACCCAGATAATGAATGGTGGAATAAGAAACATCTATATCAAGGACTTGGATGGGATACAGACAAACTTCAAGTGGCTCAATTTAGAATCAGGATGCCGATTTTCGTGTCTCGTCAGTGGTATAAGCATCAGATAGGTTTCACGAGAAACGAAGTATCGAGAAGGTATGTGAAGACCTCGCCTGAATTCTTTATTCCACATAAATGGAGACTCCAGGCTGATAATGTGAAGCAAGGCTCCTCACAAGAAATACATCAACACACTGATGATATGGCAGGATGGATTGCTGATGCCACCTATGGAGTACAGGCAAAATATAATGAAATGATTGACGTAGAGAACATATGCCCGGAACAAGCCAGGTCCTTATTGCCCCAATCGATGTATACTGAGTTCGTAGAGACAGCATCCCTTGAGGCATATAAGAGGTTAATTGGTCTACGAACATCGGAAACGGCTCAATTAGAAGTAAAAAAATATGCAAATAATGTAAAAAAACTCTTGACAAATGGTGAGGTATAGTGTATAATAACCATTAATAAATCGAATAAGGCACCATATCGACTGCAATCGATGTGGGGAGAGAGTATACCTAACAATCTCTTTTAAACAGAAGGAGATAGGGTAATCTGACAGGGGTAGTACCCAGGTCCCTAACTGAAAAGTGACGGGGTCACATTGGTCCTACTAGACCAGGTCAGAGTATAAGAGTCCAATAGAAAAGGTATTCTGTTACTCTTGTTGAAGGTGAACCCGAGCCCTTCCTCTCTCTAGCCCTTTTATTAAGAAAAGGGTTGACAAGCAACCGAGAATAGTGTATAATGATTGATAATTATAATATAGGTAAGATGCACACAGACGAACAAATTATTGTGAAATTGTCGGCCTTGATTAAAGAATGCAAAGATATTTACAGTATAAATAAAGCACGGAGAGAGTCAGAAAAAGAGTATACTGTAGAAGGGATTGATTTCAAAATAGAATCAATGAACCAACTAGCAACTGAACTTGAACGTGAAATTAAAGAAGGAGAATAAAAGATTATGACTGATAATGTTAAACCCATTAATCCTGCAATGAAGGAAATAGTGCAGAAAAATACTGTACGAATTGATGGGAACGAGTATGACGTAGATACTTTGCCAACAGTGGCAAAGATTGCTATTGAGCATCTTGTTTCTATTGACAAAGAAGTTCAGCGACTTGAAATGGCTCGTGCCGGTTTTGCACAAGCGATTAAAGCCGTTATGGATGGGGATGATGCCCCTAAACCTGTTGGTGGAGTCAAAGTTAAGAAAGCACCACCTGTACCCGACCCTACAAAGATTCGAGTAGATGGTGCGACTGACAAAACGCCGAAAGGTTAAAGCATCGAAACAGGTAAGTGTTTGCATTGTGTAGACACACCTTAAATCTAATACAAAACGAAGGAGAAATATTATGAGTTTTGCCGCTCTTAAAAAGCGTTCTAAGAGTTCTAAGGACGTAGAATCAATGATGGACAAACTGCAATCAGCCGCTGGCGGCTCGAAAGCAAGTTATGTAGACGACCGTTACTGGAAGTTGGAACGAGATAAGTCAAGCAACGGATATGCTATTATTCGTTTTCTTGATGCACCCGAGAAAGAAGATTTTCCATTCGTGAAAATCTATTCTCACGGTTTCAAAGGTAAAGGTGGTTGGTATATCGAGAATTCTCTCACAACTATTGAAAAGCAAGACCCAGTGTCTGAGGCTAACAGTGAGTTGTGGAATTCTGGTATAGACTCTAACAAACAGATTGCGAGAGATAGGAAGCGTAGGCTTCAGTACATCTCTAACATCTATGTTGTTAGTGATTCAGCCCATCCGGAAAATGAAGGGAAAGTCTTTCTCTTCAAATATGGGAAGTCTATTTTTGATATGATACAGGCCGCTGGTGCACCTGAATTTGAAGATGA
>Ga0310345_10005011_pt1 | contig 11879 bp, 14 predicted proteins | sample HC15DNA20500_MG_FD_204667 | JGI IMG/M metagenome (GOLD analysis project Ga0310345, IMG submission 204667) | Marine microbial communities from station ALOHA, North Pacific Subtropical Gyre - HC15-DNA-20-500_MG | ecosystem: Environmental > Aquatic > Marine > Oceanic | place: Pacific Ocean: North...
CGGGGCCCTGCGGCACAGGGAAGTGACCGTTCTCGTCTGCGGCGTCCAGGTCGTCGCGGTAGTCGTCGCGATAGACCGGAACGTAGTTCTGGTTCCGCACCTTCGGATGCGAACCCGACAACTCGTAGTAGTTGGTATTGCGTATCGCAGCCACACACTGGCGCTGGGCCGGGCCAGGACTGTGGAATTCGATGTCCATGCCAAGACCCTCGGCGGCGTGGGCCACCTTCATGACCCCGGTGATGCCTTCGAACATCACGTCGCCCCGGACGAAGTCCGTCGCCTCGGCCACCATGAAGTCCACGTGGGGCTCCAGCCCTCGGATGTGCTCGGTCATCAGCAGGGGCGTCTTGACGATCTGACGCAACTTTCGGTGAGCGAATTGGGAAGTACCTGCGTCGCCGAAGGGGTCTTCGTACCAGAAGAACCCTTCCTCATCGCATGCTTTCCCGACTTTGATTGCGTCGCCCAGGGTCTGCAGCGCATTGAACGGGTCGAGCATCATGTCCATACTGCCGCCTACACGCTGGCCCACGGCGTGAACCGTGGCTATCTCGCGCTCGACCAGGCCGTTCTCCCACCCGTGAATCTTGAACCCCCCGTAGCCCAACTCCAGGCATTGCTCGGCGAAGTCGGCGTAGGCCTCCGGGGTATCCAGGCCGCCGGTCTTCTCCTCCTCGCCGTGAAGCGTAGCGACGTATGTCGGCAAAGATTCCTTGTAGCCGCCTAGAAGCTGGTGGATGGGCGCATTGTGGTACTTGCCAGCCAGGTCCCAGAGCGCGATGTCCACGGGCGCCAGGCCGACGCGGGTGGCACGCAGGATCTGGTTGACCCTGGCGTAGATCAGCTCCCTCTGCAACGCGTCATGGCCGATCAAGTAGCCGGAAAACTGCGGGAGAGCCGCGTAGTCGGTGGCGCTCCCCCCCACAAACTCTCCGACCGGACCGCGGTCCGTTGTAATACGCAAGGCATAGGCCGTGCGAGTCATCGTCGAGCCTGGCATGTAGCCGGTACCGAGGCCGTCGTCCCTCCGACCCATGTCCTCGACCTGATACGAAAACTGGTGCACTTCGATCCCGGTGATTTTCGGACCATTGGCCATGTCAGATCCTCCTTCGAACCTTCAGCCGTCGCTTTGCAGCTGGCACGCCCGTTCGCCTATCTGGTCGCAGACCCATTCCAGGATGGCGGTTTCGCGTGGGAGGGCGAACCACAACAGCGTGGTGGTGTACACCTCAGCCTCCACCTCCCAGGGCAGCCGGGCCGGGTCGTTCGCCATCACTATTGCCTCCACCACACCCACCTCTGGCAGGGCGCTCTCACCGTCCAGCTGCAAAAGGAGCACGTGGCGGCGAACAAGGCCGCCATGACAGCAACTGCAGCAAACCAGTTTCTCGGCGCCATCAGCCTTGCTCGTCTACTAGGGCGGCAAGGTTCACCAGGCTCTCGATGCGAGGGCAGGCGGTATATCCGGGGTGGTTGCGGTCCCGATCTAGCAATATGGCCCCCATGCCAACGCCCAGTGCGCCTTCAATATCAGAGGACGGCTGATCGCCGACGTGAATCGCTTCGTCAGGTTCAGACCCGGCTCTCGCGAGGGCGGCGAGGAAGATCGCGGCAGACGGCTTGGCGGCACCCGCGTCCCCTGATGTGACTGCTAGGTCAATCTGGTCTGACAGACCAAGATCATCAACTATGTCAGAGCCCTTGCCGTCCATGTTCGTAATGAGCCCGACCGTCAGGCCACGTTCCCGAAGTTGCTCCATCGCCGGCACGACATCGTCGAAGGGCGCGAGGGTATGAGGGATGGCCTGCACGACACGCCAGATTTCAAGCGCGCGATCCGGAGAGACCTCGACGCCACTGCCCTGGATCACGAGCCTTTCGTACTCGCCGAAGAACTCGTCCCGCGCACCGCCGGCGCGTCGACCCAGCGGGAGAATGGCGTTCTCTCGCGACATATAGGCGTCAGCGGCCTTATATCCCTCCAGGATACCCTCGTGTGTAGGGACGATGCCATATGGCGCACACGCCTCCGACTGCACCTTGAAACGAGATGGCTCGAACCCCGCAATGGTGCCGTACATATCGAAAAATACGGTCTTGAGCATGTATGCCATGATAGCATTGGGCCCACTCTAGATAATGATCTGGCACTGCGGTAAGTAATCAGGGAGGCTGCGATGCAGGCTGGCAAGCTCCCTCTCGACATTCTCTCCAACCTGTTGGGCAGCCTCGAGATCACCGATCCACGCGTTGCTCTGGGACCGAAGCCCGGCGAGGATGCGGCCCTCATCGATTTCGGTGACCGCTACCTGGTGGCCAAGACCGACCCTATCACCTTCGCTACAGATCTGATCGGGTGGTACGTCGTCCAGGTCAACGCCAACGATCTGGCGGTCATGGGGGCGACGCCAAAGTGGTTGATGGCAACCATGCTCTTCCCCGAGGGGACCGCCCGGAAGGCCATCGAGGACGCCTTCACACAGTTAACGGAGGCCTGCGACTCCCAGGGTATCGCCTTGATTGGCGGCCACACCGAGATCACCTACGACCTGCCTCGTCCAATCGCTATCGGGGCTATGCTTGGCGAGGTGGCGAAGGATCGCGTGGTGCTCAGCTCCGGTGCGAAGCCCGGCGACGCCCTGATCCTGACGAAGGGCATCGCCGTCGAAGGCACGTCATTGCTTGCTCGCGAAGCAGCCGATGCCCTGCGGGACGCGGGTGTCGAAAGCGACATGATCGACCGTGCGAGGGAGATGCTCTTCTCGCCCGGGATCAGCGTCGCCCAGGAGGCAGCGATCGCCTGTGACACAGTCGATGTCCACGCGATGCACGATCCGACGGAGGGTGGCCTGTCTACGGCGATCGCCGAAATGGCTGCCGCCTCTGGAACCGGTGCGGTCGTGGACGCCAATTCGGTGCCCGTACTGCCCGAGTGCGAGGCTTTTTGCTCCGCTCTGGGGCTTGCACCGCTCGGCCTCATCGCCTCCGGTGCCCTGCTGGCAGCGACGGCCCCCGAGGATGCGCCGGTCTTGGTCGAAGCTTTGGCGCAAGAAGGGATCGACGCCTACCAGATCGGTCTGGTCACGCAAGAGAGCGATGGCCTGCGGCTGCGTTCACAGGAGGGCATCGACCCCTTGCCCGCCTTCGAACGCGACGAACTGGCCAGGTTCCTTTCGTCTCAGACCGGCTAGTCTACCCGCTGAACAGGGGCAGCGGTCACGCCACCACTAGCCAAACTGCACTGATCGCTTCGTTAGCGAGCCCATTACAAAACCCTCGATGGGGAATGCAGTGTCGCCAGGCTGGTCGATCGCCGCGCCCAGAGCGACGACGGCGGGGACGAAGTGCTCGTGGGTTGGTAGGGCGTACTGGACTCCCGGCGCTCTCTCTCGATAGTCGACGAGCAGGTCGGCGTCCTGGCGAACCATCACCTCGGCGGACCAAGTGTCGAACTCCGAGGCCCAGGACGGTGTCGGCGCGTTCGGACGGGGATCGGCGGCCCTCAGGTTATGGGTGATAAATCCGCTACCCACGATCAGGACGTCCTCCTCCCGCAACGGCGCCAGTGCGCGGCCGAGCTCAAACAGGGCAGGTGCATCCATCGTCGGTAGCGACACCTGAAGTACCGGCACGTCGGCATCAGGGTACATCGCCGCCATAGGCACATAGGCGCCGTGGTCGAGCCCGCGGTCCTGATCTGTAGCCAACGGCTGGGACGAGCCTATGAGCTCCTTGACCCGCTGCGCTAATTCAGGAGCGCCGGGGGCGGCATACTCGACCTGGTAAAAGGGGTCTGGAAAGCCATAGAAATCGTAGATCAGTGGGACGGTCCTGGTCGCCCCTATGGTCAGCGGTCTTGCCTCCCAGTGAGCGGACAGCATCAGCACCGACTTCGGCCGCGGGAGATCGTTCGCCCACTCATGCAGCTCCGAAAACAGGTTTGTGAGGCCGAGGGGGGATATCTGCACGACCGACCCTGCCCCGCCGGTCCTTGGACTTGCAACCTCGTGAGCCGCCGAGAACAGGGCGTCCGCGCCCACCATCTCACCGTCATCGTCCATAAAGTACGGGGCGCCGTGCGCCAAGAATATTACCGGCATCCGGTTGGGGGCCATTTGCTTCTCCTCGCGGGCGCGCTGTTTACCGATCTTACCATCCATTGACGTACCGGCGAAGCTAGTGTTCATAGCCAGCCGTTGACGGCGTGCGGGTGGCTGTCATAACCTCGGAGAGCACTCCATTCACGAGGTGTTACCCGATGGCCAAGACTGCACACTTCTCCCGCGCTCTCTTTGAGTTCCTGGCAGATCTGGGTATCAACAACGATCGCGAGTGGTTCAAGGCGAATCGAGATCGGTACATCGCGGATGTGCGCGACCCGATGCTGGCGTTCGTGTCGGACTTTGCGGAGCGACTCCACACCATCAGCACGCACTACGTCGCCGACCCGCGGCCTGTCGGCGGTTCGATGTTCCGCATCAACCGTGACATCCGGTTCTCCAAGGACAAGAGTCCATACAAGACCAACGTCGGCGTTCACTTCCGCCACGAGATCGGCAAGGAGGTTCATGCCCCCGGCTTCTATATGCACCTGGAACCGGGTGGCTCCTTCGCGGGGGTCGGTATCTGGCAGCCGGACTCGGAGACACTGGAAAAGATACGCGGGGCGATGGTCGCGAACCCGGTGAAGTGGGAGCGCCTCCTGGCCGACAAGGGCTTCAGCACGCAGTTTGAGGTCGGAGGTGGCTCTCTGAAAAGGGCGCCCAAGGGCTATGACCCAGACCACCCCCTCATCGAGCACCTGAAACGCAAGAGCCACATAGCCTCGACCTCTTATACCGAGGACGAGGCGTGCGCCCCCGACTTTATTGATGTGTTCACCGAGGGCTGCCGCACCGCAGGCCCCTTCACCGAGTTCCTGACAACCGCCGTCGGACTACCCTGGTAAAGTCAAATGACACTACTCACATTTCCGAAAAACTTCGTGTGGGGAACAGCCACCGCGTCCTACCAGATCGAGGGATACCCATTGGCGGACGGCGCGGGCCCGTCTATCTGGCACCGCTTCTCCCACACACCCGGCAACATCCGCGGTGGGCACAACGCGGATCTGGCCTGCGAACACTATCGCCGGTACCCGGAGGACATCGCGCTGATGAAGAGCCTGGGCATCCAGGGCTATCGTATGTCCGCCGCATGGCCGCGGGTGCTGCCTGAGGGCATGGGGCGCATCAACGAGGCGGGCCTCGACTTCTACGATCGTCTCATCGACGCCCTCCTCAAAGCCGATATTACGCCGTATGTGACCCTGTACCACTGGGACCTGCCCAGCGACCTGCAAGATATGGGCGGCTGGGCCAATCCAGCGATAGCGGACTGGTTCACCGAATACGCGTCCGTCATGTTTGAGCGCCTGGGTGACAGGGTCAAGAACTGGATCACACTCAACGAGCCCAGCGTAGTCATGGACCGGGGGCACGTCTTCGGCCAGCACGCCCCGGGGATGCGCGACATTTGGGCGGCCCTCAGGGTGGCCCACAACCAGCTCGTCGCACACGGACGGGCGGTGCGAGCCTTCAGGGCGTCAGGTGCAGACGGCGAGATCGGCATCGCGCTGAACCTACATCCCCAGCACGCCGCCACCGACTCCGAAGAGGACCGCATCTGCGCAATTCGGACCGACGCCTACTACAACCGCCTATTCATGGACCCGATATTCAAAGGCGAGTATCCAGCCGAGGCCCTGGACTGGTTCGGCGAAGCCTGGCCAAATATTGGCCCCGGCGACCTGGACGAGATTAGCACGCACATCGACTTCCTGGGCGTGAACTACTACTTCCCACAAGTTGTCGCCCATAGGGCGGGACAGGGTGCACTCCACTCCGAAGTGGTACGCCAGCCGGCCCCCCACACGGACCTCGGCTGGCAGATCAGCCCTGAAGGGCTCTACGATGCGCTGCGGTCCGTGCAGACCGAGTACGGCAATCCTAAGATGTTCATCACTGAAAACGGCTCGGCCTTCGACGACCACCCGGACTCAGACGGTGTGGTGGCAGACGATGCCCGACTCGACTACATCCGCTCCATCTCGCCGCAGCGCACCGCGCCATCTCCGACGGCGCCAATCTCCAGGGCTATTTCCTGTGGACGCTCATGGACAACTTCGAGTGGGCATACGGGTACGATGTTCGCTTTGGCATAACCAACGTGGACTACACAACCCAGAAGCGAACGGTCAAGAGATCCGGGCAATGGTACGCAGGCGCTATCAGTCGCAACGGCGTGACCAACGCTTGACAGGAACCCGATGCCACATGTGACTGTGCCCTCAGGGGCTGAGTTGTACTACAAGCGTGTTGGAGTGGGTCCGCCGCTGCTGCTGATTATGGGCACTGGCCTCGACCACACAGCCTGGCAGCGCCAGATCAGGGCTTACTCACCCCACTTCGAATGCATCCTCTTCGACAACCGAGGGGCGGGCAAGTCAACGGCCCCTCCTGGTAACCTGTCGGTGAAGGCCATGGCCGAGGACGCAGCCGGTCTCCTGGACGGCCTGGGGATTGCTAGCGCTCACATCTCCGGCCTGTCCCTCGGCTCATGCATTGCCCAGGAACTGACACTGGCCCGACCGGAGCTGGTCGAGACGCTGCAGCTTCACGGCACCTGGGGCCGGGGCGACGGATATGCCGCACGGAAGTTCAGGGCCCAGATTGCCCTCATCGAGAAGATGGAACTCAGGGATTTTTACAATATCAACGTGTTGTGGTTCCTGACCCCGGAGTACATGGACCGCTCGCCCGAGAAGGTCGAGCGCCGCATCGAGTCAATCCTGAAAGCTGCGCCCTCACCTGAGGTTCTGGCGCAGCAGTACCGGGCCAACCTTGGGCACGATTCACTGGACCGGCTCGGGGCTATCACCGCCCCAACCCTGGTGACTGTCGGCAGCTTCGACACCGCCATACCACCGATGTACGGTCGCGCAGTAGCCAAGGCGATACCCGGTGCACGGCTGGTGGAGTTCGCCGGGGGAGGGCACCTGCACAACGTCGAGCACCCCGACGAGTTCAACACCGTCACCCTGGAGTGGATGCTGGGCCACGCTCAGAACTAGCTCTCGGCCCCCAGCAGCCGGCCCAGATCGTGCTTCGCGTCCAAAATGCCTGCCCAAAGGTCGCCCAGCTTTTCTATACGGTCCGGCACGGACTCGATGGTGAACTGGATCGGATACACATCTTCCAGCTCATCCCATCGTAGGGGTGTGGAGACGGGCGCACCCATGAGGGGCCTCAGCGAGTAGATCGAAGCCATGTTCTTGCCCCTGATATTCTGGTTGTGGTCAAGGAATATCTTGCCCGGTGTTTTTCGATGGACCACTACATCGTCACGTCCCGGGGCTTGCGCTCCATATTGTATGTGTTTATGGGGCAGGTGCCGGTATCTCGTAATGTGCTTGGGCTCGATGGAGACATGGTCGCCGTGGTCTGTAGCCAATAAATTCCCTCCAGGGCCTCGCGCTACCCTTTTGATGCCCCCCGCAACGGCCGCGATGCGATCTTCAGGCGTGGAGAGCTATTGTACATACGCGACGGGTCTCGGCACAGCAGAACCAGATGTCGCCATCGTGAAGCGTCATGCCGTGGACCTCGGGATCCGGCACGCCTATCTCCTGGCGAACCTCGCCCGTCCCCTGGTCCAGACGGTGCACTTTGGCCATCTGCGTGTCGGCGCACCAAAGATCATCGCCATCGAGGAATATGCCGTGGGGCCGATCGCCCGGTGTCGGAATCGAGCGCCGCACCTCCATAGTCGAAGGGTCGATCAGGTAGAGCTTTCGCGCAGGCGGCACCGCTACCCACATGTTGCCTTCGTCGACCCACTCCATACCGTGGGCGCCTGTGACATCAGATGCATCCCGGTTGCCGAACCCGACGACTCCCTTGCCTGGGGTGTCATAGTGCGCCAGGGTTGCGCCGTAGGCGTCGAGCTTGTGCAGGCGGGAGCTGTAGGTTGAGGCGACCCACACATTTCCGCCTCCCTCGGTGACGCCGCTGGGTCGGTCTGTGTCGGTCTGCAGGCACTCTATGACGGACCCGTCGGCGTAGTCCAGCTTGTACAGATGGTTGTCGCGCTGATCAATCAGCCATAGCCCTGTGGGTGTCGCCTGCAGCCCGTTGGGCTGCGGTCCGGGCGTCACCCATCGATCGATGATCTCGGTCAAGGAATCTCCTCCACGGCCCTGAGCTACCGGGTCGCCGACCTATCTGCCGCTGATAGTAACCCCGGCCATGTCCTCGATGAAATGGGCGATGGCTGCGTGGTCAGCATCGGCCTTCCCCGCGTTCATGAGTGAGCCGAGCATCTGTTGTATCGCAGACGTCACCGGCAGTGGTACGCCAAGCTCCTTGCCCGTCAGGATGGCGTTATGAAGATCCTTCTGGTGGAGACGTATGCGGAAGCCTGGTGCGAAGTTGCCCTCTATCATCATCGGCGCCTTGGCATCCATGACGGTGCTCCCTGCAAGCCCGCCTCTGATGGCCTGGTAGACGGTGTTGGGATCGAGCCCGGCCTTTTTCGCAAGCACCAGGGCCTCGGCAACCGCCTCGATGTTTGCGGCGACAATTATCTGGTTGGCCAGCTTCGTGGTATTGCCTGCTCCGTAGTCCCCACACAGCACGATGCTGCCGCCGAGGACGTCGAGCATATCTAACTGGCTGTCAAAGATATCTTGCTTGCCGCCCACCATGATGGCCAGCGTGCCATCGATAGCCTTCGGCTCGCCGCCAGATACAGGGGCATCGAGGAAGTTGACCCCCTGCGCCTCGCATGCCGCCGCGATCTTCTGGGAGCTGCCGGGAGCGATAGAACTCATATCGACTACTGTGTCACCAGCCGACGCACCTTCCAGGACGCCACCGGGCCCCATGATCGCCGCCTCGGAGTCGGCAGAGTCGGGCACCATGGTGATTATCACCGGGGTGGCCTCGGCCACTTCTCTGGACGAAGACACCGACTGAGCGCCCTCTGTGACAAGCTCCTCCACCGCGGAGCCTACGACGTCAAACACGGTAACGGCGTATCCTGCCTTCAACAGGTTCTTGGCCATGGGCCGGCCCATGATTCCCAGTCCTATGAACCCTACATTCTTGTCAGCCATGTCTGTCTCCTTCCAAGCGTTGCACGTTGCTCTCGGACCCATCCGGGTCCCGACGCGGCACGGGGATTTTTCGTACCGTGATTATAGTTAACCGGTTGTCAGCGTCAAGGGCGGCAGACGCGCTAGCGGCGTCACATTACAGGTGATAGTCTTAATACTGCCAAGCGCTCCGGATGGCGGCGCACTGAGCTCTGGAATGGGGGTTACGGACATGGCAGGCAGCAGCTCCACGGTTGACCTCGAGTGGAAAGGCGGGTTGAAATTTACCTCGACCGATGCCTATGGGCACACACTCACGGTGAACGCGCCGGAGGAAGACAGCGACGAGTATGAAGGGTCCAAACCTGGCGAAATGATGCTTACCAGCCTAGCCGGCTGCTCGGGCATCGACGTGGTGGGCATCCTGCGCAAACAACGACAGGACGTTTCGGCCATCGATATCAAGGTCACGGGGACACAGGAACCAAACCCGCCCTGGACGTGGACCAAGGTCCACTTGCAGTACGTCCTGCGCGGCCGCGGCCTGGACCGTAACCGGGTCGAACAGGCCATCGACCTCTCGGAGAACAGCTACTGCTCGGTCGGCGCGACCCTCGGGGGCCGATGCGTGGTCACCAGTGAGTTCCGTATTATCGAGGAAGCCGATTGACGGGTGGCTATACCGGTGATCGCCATGCGATCCAGACTACCTGAAGCCATCGACGACCGACCGCCGATAGTCCTGGTGCACGGGGCGGCGAACACGGCCTTATTTTGAGTAACCCGACGGAGGAATTAGATGTCGCAATTGACCGCGAAGCAGCTCGAAACCCTTAGAAACATCCCAACACCGGCCGTCGCCAACGCCATTGAGACCTTCAACGTCCGGCCACGCCATGAGGGCTTCATGTCACCCGAGATAGGGAGCATTTTCCCGGACATGGGGGGTATGATCGGCTACGCCGTGACCGCCGTCATCTCTGCGGAAAAGCCCGGGACATCCCGTGTCAACGTGTCACGGGCTGAGTGGTTCGACGAGATTCTAAAGATACCTGCGCCCAGGGTAATCGTCATGCACGACCTTGACTCTCCGACCCCTGTCGGCTCATTCTGGGGCGAGGTGCAAGCCAACATCCACACACGCCTGGGATGCGTCGGCACCGTCACAGATGGGGGTGTCCGCGACCTAGACGAGATGCATGACAAGGGGTTCAACGCCTTCGCCGCCGCCGTTCTGGTGTCCCACGCCAACATACACATCGTCGACGTCAACGTGCCGATCACCGTCGGCGGGCTCACCGTGAACCCGGGCGACCTCGTCCTTGGGGACCAGCACGGCGTGACAGAGGTTCCGAAAGAGCTTGCCGCCGAGATGCCCGCCGCGGTCGCACGGGTCGAGGCCAAGGAGCGGACGATCATCGATCTGTGCAACTCCCCGGACTTCAACCTTGACAAGCTAAAGGCGATGTACCCGTGATTAACAACGAGAGGAAGATGTAGAAGGGTGGGGCCCCCTCTGCACTCCCCTCATATGTTGTGGGAAATTAATCTTTGGTTACCTGGACTGTCAGGACGTAGGCGGGCCTCTCGCCCTTGGCCAGGGTCACCGTGCCCGGATACGGGTCAAGCGCGACGACCTCGATGGAGTACCCGACTGCGGCCACCTTGCCGTCGCCTTCAGCCCCGCCTCCGAATTCCACTTCGTGGAACGCGGGCATCGAATCGCCTGCTACGATACCTAGCAGGATGTTGGCCCGGCCCCCCCATACGCAAATCACGTTGGCCGGACATCGCGAGTCTTCCGTCACATCGAGGAACCCTATCCTCAACTCCTCGGATCCAGCGTCTACGGTGTCGCCCATGTCTATCTTGACCTCGATACCTTTGCTCTCTTCACCGGGTGCCGAGCCATCGGTGGTGAAGCTGGCGTTCGCATCGTCGTTGACGATCACCGTGTAGGTGGTGTCGGGGTTGAACGCGCTGCCGAGGGGTATGCTCATGTCGACGATTCCATAGATGGCCGTGCATGCAATCTCTTTATCTGCGGGCGACAGATTCGTCACCGTCACCCTGATCGTCGTGCCATCGCGATCCACTGAGTAGCCGCCGAATTTGGCGCAGCCGCTGGGCAGCCCGGATGTGACCGCCACGAAGTACTGGAGAGGGAACGACTCGGCTACGTTGATGACGACCCTGTCGATGGGAGCGTCTACCTCCACCATCTTCATTTCGTCATCTCCAAAAGGCGTCTCGACCGGGTCGGGTGCGCTGCAACGAAGACTCGGGCCGATGGCCTGGGCAGTGTGCACTACGCCGTTTACGTTGATGTCGTATGTAGCGCAGGCCTCCACATCGCCCGGTATCGGAAGCCTCGACTCGACAACGCGATAGTCGTCCGTGCAGATCGCGCCCACCTCTACCAGGTTCTGCACCTCGACTATGATCGTGTCATCGGCTCGAAGGACCAGCGGCTCACCGAGCTCGTGGCAACCGCTTGGCAGGCCTGTCATCAGCACCAACCGCGACCCGCCGTCCGGCGCGTATTCGATCCCGACACTCTCCACGAACGCGTCCTGTTCGACCTTCTGGACGGCCTCGCCCTGGGCAGTAAAGGTGGTGCTCTTGTCGTTCACCAACACCGTGTACTCCGTACCAGACTCGAAGTCGCTCCCGAGGTCCACAGTCGTCTCGACCGTGCCATACGACATGTCACATGGGGTGTTCTGGTCTGCCGGGACAT